>Ga0222630_1000350_pt1 | contig 23971 bp, 20 predicted proteins | sample AntAcemetagenom3_FD_179842 | JGI IMG/M metagenome (GOLD analysis project Ga0222630, IMG submission 179842) | Saline water microbial communities from Ace Lake, Antarctica - #3 | ecosystem: Environmental > Aquatic > Non-marine Saline and Alkaline > Saline | place: Antarctica: Ace Lake | collected...
GAGGCGGGTGCGGACACCAACAAGGCGTCATACAGCGGTATGACACCACTATTTAACGCTACACTGAAGGGTCATGAGACGATACTACAGATGCTCACAGACTTAAGGATTTGAGCCATGATACAAGTAGATGTCCCTCGGGGTCAAGAAGCTCTGTTACGATGCTATTGTGCCTACTCGTGGGTCTGATCGTTCTGTGGGATATGATTTATATAGCTCCGAGGATGCCATGGTTCCTAGCCAGGCTGGAAGAGCAATCGTAGGAACTGGCATCACAGTGGTTCTTCCACCTGGGGTATACGGTCGTGTAGCTCCCCGCTCGGGGTTAGCCGCAAAGCATTGCATCACTGTTGGTGCGGGTGTGATTGACCCTGATTATACCGGTGAAATCAAAGTCATTCTATTCAACCATGGAGAGAAAGACTTTGAAATCAAGAAGGGTGATCGAATCGCGCAACTCATTCTAGAGCGTTGTGAGACACCCCCAATTGAGGAGATTAGTATCGTCGAGGATACTGAGAGGGGTGACGGGGGTTTTGGGTCTACTGGCAATTAGCGAACCATAGGTCTTCGGGTGTAGGCATGAAAAGTATACCCTGACTCATAGTCATATACAATTTAGCCTTATCCACGTTAGGGTAAGTGTGTAATACCCATCTCTCCCAATATTCGGCTCTGAAGAAGTCTTCCCAATCTTCTTCTGTACTTTCTTTAATGTTCAACATCCCCTTTTGTATTTCATACTGATTCCTCTCTATTCGCAGCTCCTTAGGAATGATAGCCCCTTTCCTAAGAAGTTGTGCACGCATAAGACGGGGATTACGATGGTCGGGGAAATATTGAACCCCCACCTGACCAAAGTCTATGGCTCTCTTGGTTGGGAGAATCACTCTATACTTGTGGGTAATAGAAGGACTGGGTGTAAGGACGACGTGCATTTATGTTTTATCATAATATTAATTTTATACCTTTATAACACATGTACACCTTAACTGTTCTATTACTTATGTTTATATTTTTACTTGTATTACATTGGGTAATAGAAGAATATGTGTTTGACATTAATGTTTACGCGGGAATGGAACGGTGTCATGATCCAGAGTATCCGTTTGTTCAGATACAAGACAACTTTTATACACCCGAACGTTGTAAAGAATTGTCCAACTATGTATCGAAACATAAGTATACAGGTAAATCCACACTAAATGGATTTGAAAAAACGAAAGGGTTCGTAGTAATGTTCTCATCTCGACACGAACAAAAATTTGCTGATACTTTCAAACCTATATACGAAGTGTTTAAACAGGTTCGGATACCTGGTACGAACGCGTATATATTCAACCCCGTATTGATAGAACCTTCAAGTGACAAAATAGAGCGATCCATAGATTTTCATTATGACGTGTCGTTGGAAGAACAAACTAAAACTAATGAGGGTCGTAATTATTTACCAATAGCAGTGACTGTCATCTATATCGAATTACCTGATACATATGAAGGTGGTCATTTACGTTTATCTAAATTTGGTGCTGTCGATTCATCTGGTATAAGACGATATAAACCAAAATTGGGAAGAAAATTTACATTTCGCGGGGATGCGCTACATTGTGTAGAACCCATATATTGTAAAAATCCAAAAAGTAAACGTATCAGTTTGGTGTTTGAGCAGTATAAAATACCTGAATCAAAATTAGAAGATATTAGATTTGACGTATCGACCACTACTAACATAAAAAAGAAAATGTAATACTAATCATGTTAGAATACACGGCATCAGGTAATATACCTGTTCGAGTTGGACAAAATGCAAAAGAGAATGATCAACTCACGAATACCAGCGACCCCAGGTACCGGTGGATGCATGTGAGTGGGTACCCAGGTGCTCATGTGGTTGTGTGTTACGAGGGAGAGGAACTTCCTAGAGATTTGAAGAGGGATGCGGCTGTACTAGCGATATATCACAGTAAAACACCAGAGTCTAAGATGTCTTGGGTAGACCTGGTAAGAGTCGAAAATGTAACTATGGCAAAACAACATGGACAGGTGACCCTCCAAGGTGAAGTTATTCAACTGACGATCTTTATGCGGAAGGAAAAGGAACGTTTGGAAAGAATCTTAAAAACAAAACGTACTATCTAGACAGATGAGTCACCAGGATTTGGAACCGCTTATTATTCGAGGTAAAGCTGCACCCATTAACCAGAGACACACAACGACGCATTATGAACGTACGAAAGAGCAAAAACTCGAGGATGAGGAGCTGGGTACCCATAAGAAGGTACCACTCTCTATGTCAAATATAATTCAACGGGGACGTATTGCTAAAGGTTTCAATAGACAAAGAGATTTAGCAATCGCAATTGGGGTTACTACGAGTGTAATTAACGCGTACGAGTCTGGTAGGTCTATACCAGACCCATTCGTTCTCCAAAAATTGAGGAGGGTCCTAGGGGTCAAACTAAAGTAAGCTTGTGTACAATCCAGCGATGTAGTATACATCTTTAAAACCTAGACCTTCCAATTTCTCTGCCGCAAATCTAGCTCTCTGTCCAGTGTTACAGTATACGAGTAATCCCCGCTTTGGGAGTTCCGTAGTTGTCTTTTCATTGATCTTATCCACTGGGATGTGTAAGGCTCTAGGGTAGTGACCGGCTCGCCACTCTAGAGCAGTTCGAACATCGATAACCCTCTTTATCTTACCATCCTTAATGAGTCTCTTGGCTTCCCTGGAGGACACGAGGTTCTGACCTAAATAAGTGTACGCTGTGAGAGCGGCGAGACCACCAACCAAAACGATTGGTATCATTTAGTATCTGTATGGATTTTAACTTTGACATGTTCCATCTCAAAACAACACTGTGCATGACCATCATAGGTCCTCTGACAAGCTTTACAATAATAAAGATCCATTGTTATATATAATAAGAATAAATAAACAACTTAGGCTAACATAACATTTTTCGTGCGTGAATCTTCCGAGCTTCCTCCCAACGACCGGACATCTCAATTAACCTCTTCGTCTGTGTTTTCATTTTAAACAGTGACTGACCATTTCGTAAATTCTTAAAGGCGTTCTCTACTGTCTTATTCGTGATACTCACACGACTCACCTTGTAACGCTTTAGCTCATTCTCAAGACTGGTTACGCGCTTCTCTGCATCTGAAAGTTGGTTCTGTAGACTGTCGATGACCACTTTGTGTTTTTTGATTTTTGGGTCGTTCTCTAGTGCCTTGATGATACGTTTCTGTTTCTTAATTTTCGCATTTTTCTTCTTGACGACCTTGTCTATCTCTGGTCCAAGATCGATTACAAACTTGGACGTTTTTCGGGGTCGTGAGGAAGATTTAACCATTTTACATATTTTATACTTTTTTGTCTTTGACTTAGTTGCCGAAAGCGACACCACCCATACCATTCTTGATGCGAAGAATGTTATAGTTGACCGCATACGCCCTCACTAAGTTACCGTTACGCACACTGTTACCATTGAGAGTGAGTTTCGCGTTATCGATGCGAGAAAAATTCAGAGTACCAGTTGGTTGAGACTTGTTCATGGTGAGGCAGAAAGGCCATGTGAATGTAGAGATTGTGCTCAGGGAATCGTGGGGGAGAACCGAGCAATGCATCTCTGGGACGACATTGTGATGGAATGTGGATGACATATTCTCGAAGAGTGGTGTACCGTTGATGTATAAAGTCGATGTATCGAACGTCCAGTTGGTGGACCATTTATTGGTATCAGCTTCGGAGGAAACGATGTGAAGAGCCTTGACGGGGTGGTTAAAATACGTAAGATCAACTTCGGTATCAGCCGCGGACATTGGTTGATATTGGGTTTGGGTGATGAGAATCTCGTGTTCATTGTCGACGAAGAATTTACGTTCATCGGTATCGAGATACACGTAGTTACCAAATACTTTCACGTTGCTAGGCGCGAACGTACCCCCACGGCACTTCACGCGGATTTCGACCTCGTGATACTGGAGACCTACGAGAGGAAGGGACTTGGTCCAGTCATCACTGAAAAAGAATGGAAGGACGTAGTGGTTCGCGTGTGTGGAAGAGCCAAGAGCATTTTGGGGGACTTCATCGAGGGTTACGGCGCAAGACGCCTTAGCTTGGTTATCCTTGTACAGGAGATTGTGAACACCCTGAATGTACAAGGCGTCGATTTGAGAAACCTTCTGTCCACCGATCCAGAGTTGGAACTCAGTAGTGGTCGTTTCATCCTTATCGAAAAAACCGAGGTTGGAACTACCGGTAGCACCGATGTTTTCCGCCTCGATCCATATGTAACTGAGAAGATCACCCTTGGACTTGATGGGTATAGTGACTTCATTACCGCTACCGAAGGTACCGATGTAATCAAGGCGTTCGGGCTTGATGGAGAAATTAGTGTACCGCTTGTAGTTCTGACGGAAAAAAGTTATCTCGGGCTGACCAGTGATGTACACATCCTGAGCACCCACAGAAACGAGGTCAATTAAAGCAGCTGACATTTATTAGTAAACGATATTAAAATTTTCGCTCATTGTATACACAACGGGGATGGGTGTCGATTTTCAAGCACTCACATGGGAAGTGGTAGATACAGATGATGAACACTTAATCAGTATTTTCGGGAAGACTGAACATGGAAAATCTGTATGTGTGACCACAGTATTTACACCTTACTTCTTTATCAAACTCTCTGAACGCGTCACTCAGCAGACTGTACAAGAAATCTATAATTTCATCGACAAGAAGTGCCCAGAATGCTTGGTTTCTTTTTCAGTGATGAAAGCCAAAGATGTTTGGGGATTTCAAAATAATAAGGAATTTGTGTTCATGAAATTGGATTTCAAAAATCTCGGGAGTCGACGCCGTGTGGACTATTTCCTGAAAAACCCGATTCAGATATCATCTGGTACACAGCGAATGAAAGTTTTTGAATCGAATATTGACCCGGTTCTCAGACTAATGCACCGAACTGGTATCCAATCAACTGGCTGGCTGAAGACCGGTGATGATTGTGTACGTTCACACCTCGCGAGAGTTGATATAGATCTTTTCTGTAACGACTGGACTACGTTGAAACCTGTACCCCGGGATGATATCGCTCCATTTGTTGTGGCGTCTTTCGATATTGAATGTAACAGCTCTACTGGTAAATTTCCCAATCCAAACGTGAAGGATGACGCATGCTTTCAAATCGCGGTATCTCTATGTACATTCGGTAACGATGAACCGTACGATAAGACTTGCTTTTGTTATAAGAAAACCGATTCAAACCTCGATGGGTGTACGATAGTGAGTTTTGATACAGAACGGGAAATGCTCGAGGCATTTCAGCAGTACATACATCAGAAGGATATTGATATCATGACCGGATGGAACATTTTTGGTTTCGATTTTGATTACATTTACACGAGAGCTTTCATCGTTGGATGTAACCCGGAGTTTTTTAGGATGGGGAAGTTGAAGAGTCAAGTGTGTGAAATCACCATTAAAAGGTTGAGCTCGAGTGCATTGGGTGATAATGTATTGAAATTACTCCCAATGTCGGGACGTTTCATTTTCGATCTGTTCCATGAAGTGAAAAAAGGATACAAATTGGATTCGTATAGTCTCAATAACGTATCAAAATTATACCTGGGTGACCAGAAAATTGACATGTCCCCAAAGGAGATGTTCGCTCGATACGCTGAAGGTGATCCCATCAAGTTAAGGGATGTGGCTGAGTACTGTATGAAAGACACCCTATTACCACATAAACTCATGAAGAAGATGTACATTCTTCTCAATCTCCTGGAGATGGCTAAAGCGACTTGGGTTCCGATGTGTTTCCTGGTCGAGAGAGGTCAACAGATTAAGGTATTTAGTCAGTTGTCGAAAAAGGCGAGGGAAATGGGTTTCATGGTTCCGACGATTAGGTATGGGCAATTACCCGAAGAACAATACGAGGGTGCTACGGTACTCGACGCACAAAAAGGGGCGTACTATACCCCAATCACAGCATTGGATTTTGAAGCCCTGTACCCATCTATCATGATGGCGCATAATTTGTGCTACTCATCATACGTCATGAATGAAAAGGATTATGGAAACATTCCAGGGGTGACCTACGAGACTTTCCAGATTAAGGATAAGACGTATAAATTCGCACAAGATGTTCCTAGTCTTTTACCCAGTATTTTACTTGAACTCAAACAGTTCCGTAAAAAGGCGAAAAAAGACATGGCTTCTGCAACTGGATACATGAAGGAAGTGTATAACGGTAAACAGTTGGCGTATAAGATATCGATGAACTCCGTGTATGGCTTCACTGGCGCTGGAAAGGGTATTCTCCCATGTGTACCGATAGCTTCAACGACGACATTCCGTGGGCGCGCGATGATCGAGGAGACGAAAGCCTACGTCGAGGCTAACTTCCCGGGAGCGAAAGTGAGATACGGTGATACAGATTCAGTCATGGTTGAGTTTGATGTAGGGGATCGTAAAGGTGTAGAGGCGATTGAATACAGCTGGGAGATTGGTGAAAGGGCAGCAGAGGAGTGTAGCGCCCTCTTCAAAAAACCGAATAACTTGGAACTTGAGAAGGTCTATTGCCCATACTTTCTATATTCAAAAAAACGATACGCCGCTAAACTTTGGACAAAGGGTAAAGATGAGAAAATGCACATGGATTATATAGACGTAAAGGGTCTCCAGCTCGTTCGTAGAGACAACACACCTCACATGAGAGAAGTGTGTAAGGAACTCCTTGATGTTGTCCTTACTTCGAGTGATACTGGTCCACCCAAAGAACTCGCGAAGGAACGGGCGATCGAGCTTCTCTCCGGTGATGTCCCCAATGAGAAACTTATACTGAGTCAGGGTTTATCTGATAGTTACAAGGTTGCTGGAAATTCTGTGTCTATCACGAGTCCCCAATCCGCGAATATCAATCAGGCGCATGTTCAAGTTGTGAATAAGATGAGAATGCGTAAACCTGGATCCGAACCACAATCTGGTGACCGTGTTCCATATCTCCTCGTGAAGACGGGTGACCCAAAGGCTAAAGCATTTGAAAAATCGGAGGATCCCAAGTACGTGGAGGAGCATAACATTCCCATTGATTACCAGTATTACTTCATTAATAAGTTTCTAAACCCTGTGTGTGATTTACTCGATCCACTCTACGAAAATGTAAAGCAGGAAATCTTCGGTGAACTCATCAATCAGTGTAAACCACCACCAAAAAAACGGGAACCTGCCCTGAGCACCATGAAACGAGAAGACCTTATAGAGGAATGTAAAAAACATGGTATCGATTGCGAGGGTAAAGTAGTTGATCTCAGGGAACGTATTAAACAGGTGAGGATTCAAAGAGAAGAGAGCGTTGAAGATCTATTTAAAAAATACGAGCTAGGAAATAGTAAGTAATGAGCTACAGTGATAGAATTATTGGGCTGTTCGATGAAGAACTTAAACACCGTATCGATATATTGATGACTGAATACGCTGTTGTAATTTCAAAAAAGTATGCAATTTCTCTTGACCTGTTACTGAGGGATGTACCAGTCTTGTCCGCGAATATGATGTGTAAAGGGACAAAGTCCGATGGTTCGAGGTGTGCGTTTAAGGGTATACATGAAGGCTACTGTGGAAAGCATAAAAATGTGGGAAATCGCATTAGACAGAGAATTCATGAGAGTCGTAATGGTCACACCCATGGACCCGAAGTTTTATTTTCCCCCGAATGTATAGAATGTAATAAATCGAAACAACTTATAGATTTGAGTACTATTTTCAATAATGAGTAAGTCCGATATTCTACTATCATCAATTAACACGTTCTATGACGAAGAAAATAATCGATCCAAATTAATGAATATACTAGATAAAACAAGTGGTATTTCTTTGCGAAATCTGGAATGGTTCATCACCAATTATGCGAAGAAAAATCACACATCCTATAAGACTAATGACGGCAAAATATTCACCGTGCATTATGCGTACAAGTCAAGCCTTGATGGGTACAGTAAAAAGCTCTTCGACCCATTTTGTCGATCTGAAAAGTTTGCATATACCGTTCCGGGGACATCTCATGAAATTCATACAACCCTCGCGCAGTTGAATTTCATCAAATGGTGTATCAAGAACAACATCATTGATTATATAGCAAACAATAAATTGACTCTGTTTAATAAACAATCTACCTAAAAAAGTACCTTAGCTTTACCATTCCTGATTATCATCATATTGTAACTTTTTGCTATGATTATAACCTGCTTAGGGAAATCCATTTGTGGGATACCGAGTACTTCGATGAAATTATCATCAAAGTCGAACGTTCCTTGGCTCCCATCGTATTCGAGGTCCATGGTGACGCGTGCATCCTTGACCCCACTGAAATTCATGTGACCCGATGGTTCCAATTCACCCGGGTGTAACGCAAAACTATACATGTTAATGTTGCGAAAGACGGGTGAGCGTTTGTGATATATATTCGATAAAGATGTTGATAAGAAAAGATTGTTCCCGGTTGTTTCGTTTATGATTGTTTCACCGTCACATTCGAGTGTCGTCTTATTTTGTTTTGAGTACATCAAAGGGACGTGTTTTTTACCTCTCGCCCATTTATTGAAGACGGTGGGTGGGTACCGCACAGTGGGTTGTGTCAGTAGAAAGACGATATTTCTATTTAAACCCGCCGTAAAAAATGTGATGTTTACATACTCCTGTAATTGACTGATATGAGTAGTCTCTGTCCCCACGACGATAGCTGCATTTTTCAGTTCCTCGAGTAAACGAAAGAAGTATCCGTCCCACACGGTATCTGTGGTTTGTTGTAAAAGACCCACAATAGTAGTATGTAAGGCTCCATCAGTGGTATTTAATAAGGTTCTTAATAACCCCAATCCAGTCGAAGGATTGTGATACGTGAGAGCCAAGGTTCTCAAGCCACCCAGATACGTCACGAGACCGTCAATAATAGCGGCATGATCTTTAGACCCTACCACACGAAATTCATTATCTAGGAGAGTCCTCTGGGTGGCTCCCCACAATAGAAACCCGAGGAGTGTATTTACAAGAACACCTCGATTTGTAGTATCCGGGGAATCGCTATTTAAAGCAATTATAGTGTCCCGTAACGTAGTCGCATATGCGGTGAGACTCACCGATGTATCGGTTGTACGTAAGTCGTTTAATAGGGTGACCTGATCAGCACCCCATAAATTTTGGATGGCTTCGAGATTAGATACAAAATCATTACGGTTTATGAATATGGATGGTAAAGAGTCCCCAAGTAGGTCGATGATACCTTGTAGCACAGCAGTAGTTCTATCAACATATCCCGCTACTATGGTTGATAATACACCATTTACATACTCGACGAGTCTGTCGATGTGACCCGTTGGTGTAGTTGCACGTAAGCCATTTAATAGGGTGACCTGATCAGCACCCCAAAAACCTGTTATTGCGACGAGACCATCTATAAATTCATTCCGGTTTACTACTATAGGTGGTAAAGGGTCTGTAGCGAGTGTGGCGTTGATAGTATTTAGTTCAACTGCAGTTTTAGCAACATAACCCACTGTTAAAGTGTACAATATCCCGTACACATATTGAATGAGTCGATTAATGTGATTTGCTGGTGTAGTCGTACGCAAATCATTTAATAAACTTTCTTGACTCACCCCCCAAACACCCGTTATCGCTTCGAGATTCGACACGAATTCATTACGGTTTACTACTATTGGTGGTATTGGGTCCGTCTCGAGTGTAGTGATGATAGCATTTAGTTCACTTTCAATTTTAGTGGTGGGGGTCAGTAACTCGTACAATATCCCTTTCACATATTGAATAAGTCGGTTAATGTGATTTGCTGGGGTAGTCGTACGCAAATCATTCAAAAGGGTGAGTTGGCTAGCCCCCCAAACATTCGTTTCTGCGACGAGACCATCTATAAATATAGTTCGGTCCGGTCCCACGTCCGGTAATGGGTCCGTCTCGAGTGTAGTGATGATAGTATTTAGTTCACTTTCAATTTTAGTGGTGGGTGTCAGTAGCTGGTACAATATTCCGTTTATGTACTCGGTGAGTTGTTCTGTGAGAGTTGTTGGTGTCGTGGATGTACGCAAATTGGTTAAGAGGGTATTTTGCTCGGATCCCCAAACACCCGTTATCGCTTCAATATTAGATACATAATCGTTACGGTTTATTAGTATAGACGGTGTCGGGTCCGTCTCGAGTGTAGTGATGATAGCCTGTAGTTCAACATCAGTTTTAGTAGTGGGTGTCGGTATAGTGGACAATGTCCCGTTTATGTACTCTGTGAGTTTTTCAATGGGAGTTGTTGGTGTCGTGGATGTACGCAAACTGGTTAAGAGTGTATTTTGTTCAGATCCCCAAACACCCGTTATCGCTTCGAGATTAGATACATAATCATTGCGGTTTATTAATATGGACGGTGTCGGGTTCGTATTAAGTGTGGTGTTAACAGCCTGTAGTTCACCTTCAGTTTTATCAACATATCCTACTGCTAGGGTTGATAATCCACCTTTTACGTACTCTGTGAGTCGGTCAATATAACCCGTTGGTGTATCTGAACGCAACTCTTCCAATAGAGTGAGCTGACTTGACCCCCAAAGACCTGTTTCTGCAACGAGATTAGATACAAATTCATTGCGGTTTTCTGCGATGTTCGGTAACGTTGCCCCAATTGGGGTGATAACATCACTCGTTAAGTACACATTGGAGAAATTGAAACCTCTGACGCTCGTCGCTACACCTCTATTTAACATAATCGATTTGGGTGTGGATATAGCACCAATAAACCCCTTTAGTGAGGTTACATATGTCCCATCACTTCCTGAAGGGGTACGTAACGAATCCAATGTAGTGAGTTCGGTCGACCCCCATATACCTGTACCCAATGCGATGAGACTATCTATAATCGGGTCGCGCTCTGTCTTAGTGGCGACAGTGAGTATACTGTCGAGTGTTGCACTGAATCCAATTTTTAAAATATCAATTCGTGCGGTTGCCTCTGGAACCAATGTGGATATATCATTAAAATCTGGCTCACGCAATGCATTCAACGTAACTATTTGAGCCGCACTCCAAATACCCAATGCGATGAGACTATCCACAAGCGGGTCACGAGCTGCCTTCGTGGTCGCAGCCACCACCGCATTCAGTGAAGTCACGAGATTCAAACTACTTGGGAGACCAGCGATATACGTATTCAGTGCGGTAACAAGAGTAGTCTGCCCTATGAATCCAGGTACAACTAGGCGTAAATTATTTAAAGTGAATATTTGATTACCCCAGTAATTTCTTGATACCGATTTCTGTATAATATCGTTTTGAATGGACTGAGTGATGGGAACTTGTGTAGATGCCGCTTTTAGTTGTGTTATGTAAGTAGTATCATTCGCGGATGGAACACGTAATGCGTTCAATGTGGTGAGTTGATCACTTGTCCAAACACCCAATGCGACAAGTTCAACTATGAGGGGGTCACGTTCAGCCGTTGTGGTGAGAGTAGCTATAGTATCAAGTATTCCGTTCACACCATTTTTCAGATTATTGAGTGTGAATTGAAGTGTCGGTACCTCATCGATCAGTACATTTGAATACTCAATTAGACTATTTATAACAGCTGCGCGACCAGAAGTTCCGGGTGTGAGAGAAGTTAAACTATTTACAAGTTTTACGGGTTCATCTCGCCACACATTAAACTGGCGTAACGCCGTGACGCGTTCTAATCTTGCCGCCTCGAGGGTACCCGGAAACTCCCCTATGACAAAGAGTATCCCTTTAATCCTCACTTTTTGATTGATATCACCTGAGAGACCATTAAGATAGCTCTCGAGAGTGGTTATATTTCCATCATTAAATGCGTTTCGTAACAGCTCTAAAAGAGTAAGTTGAGAACTACCCCAAATAGTTGCCTCTGCCCCAATTCGGATCAGTCCGTCTACGATCGCGCCACGTTGAGCGTCTGTTTTGCCGGGTAATGTGTTTAGTACAGCGATCATCCCCAATTTTAAGATATCCGATTGGACGGCGAGATCATTAAGATACCCTTCGAGACCGTTGACCACATTGAGCTGTTCCGGTGAACCGGGGGTGAGCGATGACAGACCAACTAAAAAATAACTATCATGCGCCACGAATGTGCGGAGTTGAAATATGAGTAAAGACTCATTTTGCACATTGGGGTCTATCAAGCTATTTAAAATTGCAATTTGATCCACCCCCCACACATTTTGAATGGCGAGGAGAGTAGCTATGATGTTACTACGTCCAAACTGATCAGTTATAGATGGAAGCCTACCCAGTTCCGTATCCACCGTAGTTTGTGTGTTTACAATTAGATTGGGTATGGTATAAAGATACTGAATGAGCGCGGTTGTTGCGGCTGGTAAATCAGTTGTATTATCCTCCACACCTGTCAAAAGGGTGAGTTGTTCCGGTCCCCATACAATAGTTTGACGTAACACATCTACAGCGTTTTTCCGTGTAACCGCATTCGTCTCACCAGTCAACCTACTCATAGCAATGCGTATAATTTCTTCCCAAATTGAAATACGGTAAAGAGATTGTCGAAGTTCATTGATAACACCAACTTGAGAGGATGTCAAACTATCGAGAGCGTGTATCCGATTCAAAATTGTTATTTGATCTTGTGTCCAGTGACCAAACTTTTTAGCAACGAAAAAGAGTTCTTTAACACAATTATTGAAATTCAACTCAAATGTACCCGTTTTAGAACGCGCTTCGATTAGAAATACATTCCTTTGGCGTTGTTCGAACAAAATATTGAGAGGTCTACGCTGTAACATACACCGCTCTTGTTTATCTAAATGAATGAGGTCTAAATTGACTGTGAAATTGTTCAACTCAAGTTGTTGTAGTATCCGATTGTTCGCTTCCGGGTCCCATAGTGTAGCGTCACCCAATTTGTTCTGTGTCGCGAACAGAACGTCCATAGCGGGTCGCAATTTTATGCGAAGAGTCATTTCCTGATCGTATATTGAACATAAAGGAAACCCACTTCCGGGACGTCGGTGAAAATAAAAAGGAATATGAATCCTATATTCATCGGTGTTGAATGGATTGATCCCTCGTGTGTTATACTGCCCATCCAAAAATTCTTGTACGAACTCGGGTTCCGCACTTCCCTGAAATGGGTTTCCATGTAATGCATTCACACTCGATCTATATGATTCAGATACGTTCAATTCTCGGTCTATGAATATATCGTCACCAGTGACCGTATCGATCTTATTTTCACCGATGTATAACTCTACATAGTCGATCACAGAAATTCCAAATACATCGACAGGATAAAGATTTGATCCCAATTTCGCGACCTCCGTGGGATCGGCGTTGAAGGATAGTACAACTCCGCGTAAAATATCACCATACTTCTGAGGAATAGGTACATCCAAAAAATCGTCTGTGAACACCTTGTCCGGGAAGGTTATCTTATAATTTTCTGAGGCATAGTTTGTGTGCTTACTATATTTTTTAGTAAAAAAAGAGAATGACGGGTTAGCGCTTAAAGAGCTATCTAACTCACCTATCGCTGCGATCAGGACTCGACCCGCCATATATAATATGTATCATTAATATTTTAAGCCAGATAACCCACTTGAATAGTGGAGTATATTGTAACTCTTCGCGTAAATTTGAACTTCTGTAACATTACTTTCTGGATCCGTTGATACACCTTCTTCTGCTGAGAATGGATCTGAATAATCCAATTTTATTCTACACCTCTGGTCGATTATACGACTGAAATTCAAATGCCCGGATGGTGCGTTATCTAAGGGGTAGAGGGCGAAGGAGTAACTCCCGATCTGGTCACGTGTTTCTAGTTGAAAACGAACATATGATTGTGAATCATTTACGTTACTGTACACGACATCCCCATCGACTATACTTAAACCATCGAACGACACATCCACATTTACCCCGGAAATCGAGTTTGTGAGGCTATTTTCATAGACCATTTTCGAAAAGGGTTCCTTGAATAGAGGTGTATTGTTTATGATCATTTCCATTTCTTTGATTTTTGTATTGAGCATGTACTGTAACAATGTTTCATTACCATGATATGCAAACCGTCTCGATTTCTTCGATGCGATAAAATAAATTGTTTTGACCGGATGGTGAAAACGTAAAGTAATCTCATCCTCCTCCCTTGTCCTTGGTATATCATGCCTTTTCAATTGTATCTGTGTGATCAATTGGTTTATCGGTGTACTTTTCAAATAACTCAATTCGTCTTGGTCAAGGTACGCATATGTCGCCAACAAGGATGCCGTTTCTATTTTCGCCTCAGTCACGAATGGAGTCAAGTACGGTCGAACAATTTTATCCAAACTCTTGAACTTAATTCTGATGTAACAATCCTGTTTCGTGAGTTTACATAACAAGATGGAAGCTGGTAGATTATTATAGAAATAAAACGGTAAATCAAGGTACATCTGTCGTAAGGTCCACACGTTATCGTTGTTTGAACCATAGGGATCTTCTTTTGCGGTTGTCATGGGAACGATGGTATCCCTAAAATTATAATCAGTTGCGTGATACTTATGGTACAGATAAATCCAGTCACCCGTGAGTCGTTCAATGTGTGTCCCTCCTATAATGAGATCTGCATACTCGATGGCGTGGATACCGACAGTGGGCGTGAATGGATCATCATAATTACCAGTTGGGTTTGCCGCTGTAGGTGTGACACCACCCATTGGGTAAGTATTTGATACAGATGCCTTGAAGAAGAATTTATATCTAAGCGTCAGGTTCGTGAGAAGATCCCCCATATCTACTGGTATGATACATATCGTATCCTGGTCGAATTTTGCATCGAGTAACGGGTGTTCTCTAACATCGAATGCAAATTTCGTATGTCGCTTAAAAATACCAGAGAAATGAGAATAGGTCGGGTTCCCTGTCACATACATATCCTGTATCCCAGTAGTACCTAATATCAGTTTTCCTGCCATCTCTACTTATCTATACTTTTTATTTTTAAGTTTGTAACAAAGACCCATTGCTGAAGACGAGTGTTTTATAACCCGTGTAGTACATATGAAATTTATATTCCGGGTTCTGGATACTCTTCCCGTTACCGTATTTGAGGTCGAGATTGTTCACCAATTCTAAGTGTAAATTGGTCTTTTCTGATTGTATGGCTGAAAAGTCGAGAAACCCCGAAAGTGAAGTACTTTTAGGGAATAGTGCGAAATTGTACGAGTAAATATAATTAAGTAAATAATTGGGTATGGGTGGTTCGAAAAGATAGTTATTCGCTATATCAGTCGCTGACCTCGCCATTTTCGCCCGTGAGGGGACGTAACTGAAAAAATATTCTCGGTCGTTATTCGATACGTTTGGGATGCGTTCACCGTTTAGTGTGAAATAAGCACTTTTTAAGATATGTGGTTCGGATTTATCCTTGAGCTGCCCCCGTGTAAAGTTGTAACGATTGGCGGTAGTCGAGTAGTACCATTCATTTACATGAGTTGGGTCGTCTACAGGTAAACTCCTATACTCATTATCATCTTCATATCCCGCATATCTAAAAAACCAATGGAAACATTTGACGGGAATATTTGGTTCCAATTGTACGATGAATTCTCGCTTTCCCGTTTCAAGGGGGATACTGGAATGTTTAACTACGAAATCATATGTAATCTCGTTATTCGGTCGGGTGAAATATAGACGTTCTTCGGGTGAAAGTGCGATTTCCTCTGTGATGACTTTAAAATTCTGTATATTTTTAGGTGGAGGTATTGCCGGGAGACCTCGGCTACTTAAATTATCCGGTACACGCTGGTTATACAGTGTGAAGAAGGACTGCTTGAAAAACTCAATTTCAAGTGTAATTTTCTGTTTATGAATGGCACACAACGGGAATGGTGTTTTATTTTGATTGTTTTCTGAATATGCGTCACCACCGTAATTATGTGAAAAGAAGAACGGTATATGAATAAACACATCGTTACTCTGTGCAATGTTTTGGGCTGACGGTTGAGACGTTTCACCCCCGGTTATATTTCGATTATAGAGTGTATTTGCGCTCATTTTTTGTGAGTCAGTGGTGTACATATTATCGTGAATGATACACCAATCTGCGGTTATTTCTTCGACTATCTGAGTATCCACTTTAAATTTGATATTTTTGATTAGTTTACGACCAAGTAATTGCATATCCCATGCCCAATACGCAATCTCAGGTAGTGTAAACGAAGGTAGTGGTATGTCTCTTAAGATAATACTCTTGATGGTTTCTGGGAGTACTGCGAATACACTTGTAACGAGTTGGGACAATATCAAGGCATCTGTAATATCTGCCCCAACTTCTCTGGGTCTTACTGCGGTGCCTCTAGTTACTGGTGATACTCCACTGATTACATCAATAATATAGGATGGAGTCGATGGGTGTGCTGTAAGTAGATTTTGTGCAGTGACTGGATCGGGATCATTACCATCTCCGTTTAGAATACCTAACAGTGCATCGAATACAGGTGTAGCGAGACTGAGAGCTGATAGGACCACATCACCCGGAATATTTACTCTAATCCCTCTGAGTACATTAATAATACTGATTTGAATCGTTGAAGTTGTATCATCAATTCCCAATGTAGTAAGAAGTTCTGGACCAGGGGTCACAGCCACATCCATGTTTAGGACTTGTATCAGTGCTGTGAGTATGGGTGTACCGAGACTGAGAGTGGACAATACCAAAGTATCTGAAAGATCCACTGAAATCCCCTTGAGTACATTAATGATACCAATTGGAATTGCGGTGGTTGCCTGATTAATCGCTAATGTATTAACAAGTGCTACACCAGGGGTTGTGTTTGGATCATTACTTAGAATACGCAATAATGAAACCAATACAGTCGCAGTAAAATCCGTATTGATAGTAAACAATTCTACGGGAAGAAACGTAAAAATTAAGTTATTGAACTGTTCTTCAAATGACAAAAAGTATTTGAAATCTGGGAACTGGAAGACGGGGAGGATAATTCCGGCTAAATTCGGGGCACCTGCGAGCCACCATTCCCTAAACGTCGGGTACCCAAATTGTGCTAAAGTTTGACCACTGAACAACATTTTCTGTAAAGTTTCGTTAAAGATGATATCATCAAACCCCCATTTTGGTAATGTCAGTTGGATCCACACATTATTTAAGAGATCCCCCATGTATTGGGGTTTCAATTCAACTCGGATCGTTTCACCGAATGGCCAGGTCGCTGCAATCCCTTGTGTTACGGTGTGTACATTATGATATTTTCTAAATTCGGAATGTCTCTTCGTTTCATATTTAAATAAGGAATTTTTAGGGTCTTTGGAAAGCAAATGTGTATCTTGTTTTCCAATAGCCTTTAGGGAAATCTTAGCGGCTTCACCCATGCTTACTATTGTTTACATATTTTTAATATCATTCTTCCACATCGTAATGTGACTCGTCTTCAACATCTTCTCTAGATCCTCCTTCGCCTGCGCCGCCTCATCCATGAGCGCTTTGACGCGTTCATCTGTATACTCCACCGTCCTCGTATTGAGGAGGTAGTCCAAATTCCCATCAATGTTGGGAAAGATTGAGGACATCTCCGTCTCGAGTTCAGCCTTCTTCCTTTTGAAGACTACCAACTTCCCCTCGATGACCATGGATACAAACTTCGATTTATGGTCACACATACCCACCCGCTTCTCGAGGACATCGATGAGGTGTGCCTTCCTCATCTTGTAATGTTCGAGTCGGAGATCGATAAAGTCTTGAAGAATCTCTTCGGGGCTTGCGTACTTGTGAATACCTTTGGTGGGATGGAAGAGGTGCATGTTGGAGACACGGAAAGTCTTCCTCAACTTGAGGTCCTTGAGGAGATCCTTACCCGCATACTCCATAATTTCAAAATGAACATCTTCCGTTGTTGAGTTATTGACGTATCCACCAATCATTTTCTTTTCCACGAGACCATCTAGGTACTCCTTATAATCTTGTGTCCAGCGACCTGGTGGGAGTTCAGTCACCACAATATTGCTTCCAGACCAGTTCCATACACCTTCCATCATCCATGTATCCTCCTCTTTGTGAACAACTCCCTTGAACCCCCTGAACCAAGGTCGCATACTCACGATTTCGTCCCCCTTGAGATATCTCTTAATGTTCTCCTTGATATCATCTGGGTTGAATGGGGGTACATAGCAACTGAAACCTGTACCAATACCTTCCGTCCCATTCACCAAAACCATCGGTAGAGTGGGCATGTAAAAGTCTGGTTCGATCGAGCGACCATCATCATCCAGGTAATTGAGAACAGCATCGTCCCTAGGATCAAAGATCTTTCTCGCATCCTTGGTAAGCTTCGTGAAGATGTACCTTGTTTGAGACGCATCCTTACCACCCATGAGTCTCGTACCGAATTGACCACAAGGCTCCAAAAGATTGATATTGTTCGACCCCGTATAGTCATTCGCCAACTTTACGATCGTATCCGCTAGGGAAACTTCACCATGGTGGTACGCACTCTTCTCAGCCACAAATGCCGCCAATTGTGCAACCTTCATCTCATCCTTGAGATTCTTCTTGAAGCACGCGAACATCACCTTCCTCTGTGAGGGTTTGAGACCATCCGCCATATGTGCGATAGACCGCTTGAGATCTGCGAGACTGAAATTGACCAAGTCCTTGTGCACAAAATCAGAGATGTCCAATTGCTTCACACTCCCATACGGGACTTCGAGTTGGTCAGCATCTTTCGCAGTGTTCTCCAAAAGCCATAACTTCCTCGCGTCAGCCTTTTTCTTATCAAAAGCAAGAATAATTGAATCATCGGTCATTGTATCCACATCGAATTTGACCGTGAGGTCCTGAATCTTCTTGAAGTACTCCCGAGCTTCAGCTGATGTAGAAGTACCGAGACCCTTATAGTACTTAATCTTCCACCCTTGTTTCCCATCTCCATACCATGTCCTAAACGCGGAGTCTGTGTAGAAGGACTTGGTTTGTGAAGCCTTCATAGCTTTGATGATCGGGGTCACCATACTCACAACAAATCCAAGTTTCAAAAGACTGGGCCAGAAATAATGAATCATGTTGAGGATGAGACCCTTGATATGGGATCCATCATTATCAGCATCTGTCATGATCATTAAACGCCCATAGCGAAGATCGGAGACATTCTTATATTCCTTACCCTGTTGGAGTCCCAAAATCTTCTTGAGATCATTGAACTCCTGGTTCGATGTGAGTTGGGCTACGGAAACATCTCGGACATTCTTACACTTACCACGGAGTGGGAAGACGCCATAGTGGTCGCGACCCACAACCGAGAGACCCGCGACCGCGAGAGTCTTTGCCGAGTCACCCTCTGTGACGATGAGAGTACAATCCTTCGAGTGTGCTGTACCAGCCTTGTTTGCGTCATCCAATTTGGGTATACCAGTAATCTTAGACTTGCGGGCTCCATCAGACTTTTGAAGTTCCTTCATCTCCTTAAATCTGGAGAGTGCCAGGAGTTCCTCGGCGATTCCAGTCTTGAGTACGTTCTTGATAAAACTTTTAGGTGCTTCAAACTTGCTCCCAAAACTTTGAGACTTGGAGGTGCATTCAGACTTCACCTGACTGGAGAATGTTGGGTTCTCGAGGGTTGCCTTAACAAAGATCGTAAAAGTATTCTTAACTTGTTGAGGTTTCAACTTAATCTTCTTCGCCATTTCATCGATGATACCGTTAGCGATAAGGTTCGCGGCATGGTCGACATGGGTTCCACCCTTATTCGTACAGAGTCCATTCACGAATGAAACTTGTTCCATACCATTCTCAGCGGGTCCGATACACACTGACCATCGGTCTGTGTTTAACGAATACACATCTTCGACACCTTCATGCATCTTCGCATAGGTCTCGAATGTTTGTTTGGTGAGAACGTCCTCGTTGAACTTAACTTTACAGTTTTGTGTGGTACAGATGTTTGCATCCCATACCCTCTTTTGGAAGATACTGTAGATGGTATCGTCCATCTTGGACATCCCGAATCGTTTCCACTCGGGGGTAAAAGTGATGGCGACAGATGACGTAGCACCTGAATGTTTTTTGATTTTTGGGGGGTCACAGACAGTCATGTTCTTAGACCACGATTGGGTATAGGTTTGCTTCGTCTCATGATCTTTGATGACCACAGAAAATGCAGTAGAGTAGATGTTAGCCAGTTTGGCTCCATACCCGTTACGACCACCGACGATACGCTTTTGGGTATCATCATAGTTGGTACTCGTGAGGAGGTGTCCAAAGACGAGTTCGGGGTTCCATAAACCCTCCTTCTCGTGCATTTTTACGGAGATCCCACCGAGAGGACCGTTATTCTCGATGGTCACAGACCCCGATTCCTTATCGATGGTCACAGAGATGGAACTGACATGCTTGGGATGGAGAGAGTTGCGGTCGATGGCGTTGACCAGTATTTCATCAAATATTTTCAAGAGAGCCGGGGAGTACTTGAGGTTCTTCTTGGAGAACTTTTCACCATTGAGAATCCAGTAGGGTTCTGTACCCAATTCAACTGGACCGACATAGGAGTCAGGTCTCTTGAGAACGTGTTCGATGTGAGTGAGTTTTTGGACGCTTTCCATACTTTCTTAGTTTTATTACAATTCAAATCTCTAACTTAGGTTTATTTCATCTAAAAGTGTCAACTTGTCATAGCATTTTTTCAATTTTTTCACGGTACCCTTAAATTCGTCCAACGAATTCATTTTTCTACCACTGTTCCACTGCCAACGGTCTGTATGTTTAGGTTTTGGTATGTTTTCAGCAATGAAATTCAAATACCCCAGGAATTTATTACATCGCTTTCTAAATTCATCGATATAATCCTTTTGGTGTTGTGTAATTGTTTTGGGATATTTTCCAATACGACGAGGGGTATCAGGATTTATGATAGTACCAATACAATAAAACACTTGTGTACACGACACGTTACCTGTTACCCGTAAATACTTCTTTAGATGTTCGTTGAATTCAGAATCTTCGGAATAGTCATAACTTTGTTGTAATAAACTATCTAGATTTGCCTGAACACCTAAAAGTGAGGGAAACACTTTTGAGTATTTTGAAGACGATCCAAAATTTGCATATATAATAGATTGACAATAGTCACCCCATTTTCTCATATTACACGTTTCACGTCCAAGTTTAAACCAAAACTTATAATCTCCTTTAATCATCAAGTGTCTACATTGTGGGCACGTAGGACCTACCGCTTCACACTTTTCAATCCACTTTGAAATACACTCCTTGTGATATATATGTCCACACTGCAGTGACACGATTGGTTGTTTAGAACATTCATAGCATATACATTCATCAAAGTTTTCATCTATTCCTCCATCTTTCAAAATGATTTCAGTAGAAGGTAAAAGGTATGTACCGATTTCACACACAGGAATATTCATTATAAATGATATACTTTATCACATTCTTTTCTTAACTTAGGTTAAGAGATGATATCATACCGACTAATATTTAATAATATTTTATTTAGTGTTTGTGTTTGATCTTAAAATCTTTGCTAATAACAAATGTCGAACTCCAACGTTTCACGTATTCCTTGGCGCGAGAAACTTGTCAATAACATGCCAAACAGAAATTCAAACAACGGTGATAAATTCAATAATGGTGATAAAGTCATACAGTTTAAGGCTGGTAACCTCAATCAGTACGTCACACCAAACAGTTTCAAGAGACTCGCCAATATGAACATGGGGGAGGCGTACAGAGCCCACGATAACAAATTCCTTTTTAAGAACCCGGTGGATCAGAGCTCTGGCATCCGTCGCCAGGATATTAATTTCGTCATTTTGAAGAAAAAACCTTCGAATAAAGTGAATCGATAATTTTCTCGATATACGTTAAGAAGGCATGTACGCGTACTTTATCATTGTCATATTCATTCTCATCTTGATGATGCAAAATGGGTCACGTGGTATGAAACAGTCTTTACAAAAAATGGTTCGGCAATCGGCACGATACGCAACAGTTGCACAACAGGATACGTCCCCAGTCGTAGCGATACTTCATGCGAATTATGCAGTCGCATATCTCTACGCAGCGAAAGAAATATCATCGGATTCACAGATTCATAACGCGACGGGTATAGATGTGAAGAAGTTTACCGAACATGTCACGAATGTACAAGACATGGTTACTAAAAAAACTGCTGAGAAATTCTCAGGCTTCTCCGGACAAGTTGATATGTATTTGGCTGAAATCGGAGGAGACGCCTAAGTTAAGTATTTATTTGTAAAAACCAACAATATACAAAATGCAAGTCATCCGAGACTCTATGTGGGAACGTTGCCTCACTGACGCAGCTAAGATGTACCGAGTCAGTGAGGCGAATGATAAATGCTACAACCTCGCTGATGCGACATGGAAGATGAAAATGAAATACAAACAGGCTGAACAGAAGAAGAGTGATCGACAAATTATCATGATCGATAAAGCACCCACCCTCGTAAATGAACAGCGAAAGAACAATAATATTTGTTTAGCTACGACAATGGCTGGTAAACGGTGTTCATTCAAAGCGGTGTGTGGAGACTTCTGTAAAAAACACAAGGTCGACAAGGGTGTGCTCGGTAAAAAGGTGGACATTAGCAAAATTAAAATAGACGAGTAATGTAAAACGATGTTAGATCAAGAGAGTCTTAGACCTGTAATAATAGCGATGACTTTATATATCGCTATAAGCACAATCATACCCCGCGTCGTTACCAAACCAAGCGGTATTGGATTCATCGATGATATTGTGATGTCCCTAATTTCTCAACGAGACTCAGTCATGAGTGGAACTATCCTTGTCGGTCTCATTGTCTTTGCTACCAATTACATTCAAGATGAATTCCTTTAGAACATTCTCCCTCCCCACTAATTGTTTCGTGTGTTCGTGATCCATATAACGGACACGATTATCGTACGCATGCTTCATGAACTCCAAGAGTTGGTCGAAATTTGGGTTACCCCATTTCATACCCTTTTTGAAGAGAAAATCATCATTCTCCAATTCTTGAAGTTCACAGTCAATCGTATATGGTGTTTTTATGTATTCGGGTGCACCACCATAATTCGTGATGATCACCGGTTTATTTCGCATCGCTGCTTCAACGGCACCCATACCAACACCCTCAGAGTGTGAAAAACTCACGTAACAATCGCATCGGTGGTGAAGATCATCCATCTCATCCTCGGATAACATCGTATTGGTGACTTCGACCCGTGGAAAATTAATCTGCACAGCTTGATTACTCGTGGCTTTAATAACGAGACGTGTATTTGGTTCATTCAGTCGCACAAAACCCTGAAGAATGTCCTTAAACTTCTTTCTAGGGTCCATGATATTTCCGATATGATAAAATGTATATGGTTTTTCCTTTGGTTGTGGTATGTGGGCGTGAATAACGTAGAACTCATTATCAGGGAACTGCCGGGAGAGAACCCTTTTACAGAATTCACTGGGAACGGCGACCTTCTTAAACTCTTTCATGATCAGACCATAATCTTCATGAACGGTCTCAGTTTCACATACAGTCATACAGGACAGGTTCTTAACACGGGATTTCGCATACTTGATATATTCAATTTGATTAGGTGTTGGAATCACAAATATCAGTCCGTGTTCAGTCTCAGGTAATGGTTTACCTATCTCACAGTATTGACCATCAGGTAGAAATAGATTTACATATTTCATCGCATGTTGTCCGATACCCGTTTTAGCATGAGGACCTATGATGATCATTTGATTTAAAGATAATCTTTCTTTTATATATAATACAATGGAAACACTACGCAAAGAGATTGAACAGGAGATGATGCGTGTTCGCATCGATAAGGGTCGCCTCTTCGACCTGCTATTGAAGATCGTCGACAACTGCGGTGCCGGTGGTTCGGGTTCCGTCGGTTCCGTCGGTCCCGCTGGT
>Ga0222630_1000363_pt1 | contig 23679 bp, 19 predicted proteins | sample AntAcemetagenom3_FD_179842 | JGI IMG/M metagenome (GOLD analysis project Ga0222630, IMG submission 179842) | Saline water microbial communities from Ace Lake, Antarctica - #3 | ecosystem: Environmental > Aquatic > Non-marine Saline and Alkaline > Saline | place: Antarctica: Ace Lake | collected...
CCCGCAGCAGCACCGAGAATGGGCTAACGAATCAGATTTGACGATTGGCAGCAGCGCTTGACCGGTGTCAAGAATAAGGTTGATATGGCTCGATGGCGACCCTAGGCAAGCCAATTAGCTGGGATAGTAAACACGCATTAGAATAATATTTTGCTGGCTATGCAAGTATCAACCGGCTTAAAGCTTCGGCCGAATCAACTACGGAATTTTAACCATGCGCATTTTTAAATTAATTACCCTAGTAAACTCGTTAGTTTTTCTAATTAGCTGCGCATCAAAGCCTGAAACTATAGCTGCCGTACCCTATCCTGACCAAGCATACCAAGGCATGACTTGTGATGAGGTTCGAGCCGAGGCTTTTAGTATTCGTGCCAGGGTAATGGAAACCTCAGGTCAGCAGCGCTCGGACAGAAAGAAAGATCAAGGTATGACTCTGGCAGGTGCCTTTCTACCTCTCCCAATGATATTTTTAACAGAGGGGAATACGGAGACGGCTACTAGGTTGGCGCTACTAAAAGGCAGGTATGACGCCATTCTTAGAGTCAGCGCAAAGAAAGAGTGCAATGGCTCTAACGTCTCTCGATAGGCCCATTTTAGTTATCAAAGCGCTGCACTAGCACTTCTAAAGAAATTCACTAGCGGTATCTAGGCCCTATGCGGGCGCACAGAGTACAGCCAAGAGTACAGCCAAGACTGGCTGGCTACTTAACACTGCGACCAGACATGTAGCTACCTGAGATCAGCACCAAACTTATCGCCTCCCAAAGAACTCGTTCAGCAGCGCGATCATATTAGTCTAATTGCGACTTACGATCATTGTGCCCGAAAAACCAAAGCCCCAATGCACTCATAAAGACAAAGTGTTCATCTGCAGTACTTTCGGCACCCGAGTTTACTAAGATAACGTTTTTCTTCTCAAACCGACCTAAACCACCAACGGCCTTATCTTTATTTCTGATGGTATAGCCTACTGATTTTGGGAATTCACGCTTATTACCAACGCCACGGTGCAGCGAAACAGCCTGCAGCTCACGACCGTCTGGTAGCGTTATTAAAGCCTTACGATTTTGTATCGGCTCACCCAAAGAAAACTTTGGTTTTTTATAAGGTAGCACAGCTAGAACGGCCATTTTTTCACCGCTTTGCATCACACACCGATAATCAATGGCATTTTGACGGTCAAATGAAAACCCATAAACTTCAAGCTCCTTAACCTGTCCCGAACAGAATAAAGTCCAGGTGCCGTAAGTATCATGGACAAGCGTTATTTCGGTGGAGGATTTTCTCTTACCAAAAATCATAAACTTACTGCTAGACTTCCTATTCTTCCACGTCCCTGAATATGGCCCGATATTTAAGTCATTAGTTTTGTAATTGAACTTCATGAGTAATGAATTTGTCTCATAGGCTACAGCTTCACTAAAGTTTGCTCCAAAATCTGTGTCAGGTACTTTAAAAAATGCTAGGGCCGGCACAGCGGACGTTAACGCAATCCAAAATACAACATTGATGATTTTTTGTTTAGACATGATTTAATTCCAAAAAGTTATTTTATATTTATAAAAAAGAGTTCCCAAACACTGCGAATGCTACCCCGCTGTCAGTTATCTAAAGTGAAACCATTTGTCCACCTTCTCGCACTGCACAGCAATAAAAGCATGGTGTATAATAATTCTCAAAAACCTCGTATATAGCGCGAAGAATAGCACACGCCTGTCAGACAACAGAAAAAATATACACCTCAGATTAGACCTCTGAGTTAAGTGTTTAGGCCGACAAACTCGCTATAAGCCTGTACTGGCAAATCTGATACAAAAAATCCCAAGAAACACTTTAATTACTGAAACTCTAATGATCGGCGGAAAAAGAGTTTGTCGCCGAACTGAGCTCTTCGCTGATTAACCGACCAGCGTTTCAAGAATCTTAAGATACTCCTCGCCCGTCTGTTGTTGCACCTGCGCGGGAAACTGAGACGAGCGCGTCGTCTTTACGGTACCTATATAGTTAGCAATACCGATGGGCACCCCGAACGCGCGTAAAATGGCATATATCGTGGTCGCGTGAAAGTAAAAGTTGGGCGTCGCATAGGTGCGGAAAAAGTCTTCGGTTGTGAACGGCAGCGTGACGTCGCCGTATTGAAAGGCCACCTCGCCACCGGCCAGTGCATTGACATCCGCAGGATTAATTTTCGCCATGCGTTCCATCGACCCTCTCAAATACGCCTGAAGTTCATTAAATTTAAACGCCAGCGCCATGTCAGGTCCGCCCAATCTTTGGCTGCCAGCTGCTGCAAGTGCTCCCTCAGAAAAATGCACTAGGGTGATGATTTGAAAGTGCAGAGGTAACATGTCGGCGTGTAAAGAGCGTTCTACTAATAGGTCACAATCCATATTTTGTCGGAGGCAGTGATCGCGAGCCCGATCCAAACAGCCCAAAATCGACGGCATCGTTTGCAGATAGCAACCGACGGTGGCGTCAAAAAGTGATATCGTCAAGCGTTTCTCCTATTGAGATTAGACTGTGCTGATCAACAACTTAGCACGCTTTTGAATTTTATTAAACTCCAGCTCAGGTAACAAGTGCAGCGCTTAGCTTATATTGAACCTCGTAAGCTGGCGCCCCTTTAAGTAGCTTGCGGGGCATAGGGTGATCGGGCAGCCCCCTTACCCTATGATCTTGCCTGTACATGGAAAAGTCGATTCAGGGTACAGATGGGTCGACGTTGAGCCAGCCTATTGGAAGCGTATGTATTTGACTTTTGATGCCCAAAGGGACATTGGCTAGATTAAACCTAACTATCTGCTTGACGGCAGTAGCTGTCATTTTGGCCCTGCAGGGTTGTAAAGCCCTCATCTCTCACCGATGCGCCTATGATTTCCTTACATTGACGAGTTTGATAATAAAAAACCTCAGTAATCTGCTGATTACCGAGGCCCTTAGCTTACGGTCTTAATCTATCTCTCATAAATTTTCGAGTCTTTTAAAAGCATACCCAATAGTTGCATCATCAAAGGTGTGGGAAACGCTTGAGTTAGTAGCTCCGTCACCGTTACTATCGACGCTAACGGTCAACAGCTCGCCAGTGGCATCGTAGGTATTAGTGATGATTTCATTCGCAGTACCGTCGCCGTTAGTGTCGTAGCTATCGGTTAACTGATTGCCATAAGAATCATAGGTGTAGGTGTATATGCCATTCGCGGTACCGTCAGCGCTAGTGTCGTAGCTCTGAGTTAACTGATTGCCATTGGCATCATAGGTATTGGTTGTGATTTTATTCGCGGTACCGTCACCGTTAGTGTCGTAGCTCTGAGTTAACTGATTGCCATTGGCATCATAGGTATTGGTTGTGATTTTATTCGCGGTACCGTCACCGTTAGTGTCGTAGCTCTGAGTCAAATAATTGCCATTGGCATCATAGGTGAAGGTAAAAGTGTTATCCGGAGTACCGTCATTGTTGGTATCGTCTATTTGCGTCAAGGTATTGCCATTGGCATCAGAAGTAAAGCTGCTAACATTATCGCCACTACCGTCAGCGTCAGAATCGAAACTCGCCAGCGTCAGATTATTTGCGCTATTGAAGGTATAAGTGCGGATACTATTCGCAATACCGTCAGCGTTGGTATCAACGCTCTCAGTTAACGTTTCGCCTTTGTCATTATAGGTGTTGGTTGTGACTGTATTCGCAGTCCCGTCAGCGTTAGAATCGACACTCTCAGTTAACTTATAACCATTGGCATCATAGGTGTTGGTTGTAATTTGATTCGCAGTGCCGTCGCCGTTAGTGTCAGAACTTTGAACTAAAGTATTGCCATTGGCATCGTAGGTGAAGGTGAAAATAAACTCCGCAGCACCATCAGCGTTAGTGTCGAGGTTCCAAGTTAACATATCTCCATTAGTATCGTGTGTGTAGGTGCTGATTGAATTTGCAGTACCATCATCGTTACTGTCGGTGGATCTGGCCTGTAGTGTCTTAAATGAATGGGGCGTCGATTATGCTTCATAAAAATGATTTAAGGCAGCTCCCGGCTCCTTGATGAAACCAGAACTGATTAAGTCTCCTGTCACTGCTGCATTCATCAGTTCGATTAGCGCGGTAGAGCGCTTGAAATCGTCAAAATTCATGGTGATGTCAATTGTTACACTATCAATAATGGCGCCCATTCCGTCGGCGATGGTAATGCCATTGCTTGCATCTTTATCACTGTCTAGTGCCTGCAAAAGTACCAGTAAGTTGGACAGCTTCCTGAAAGCAACAGCATCTGGTTCACTTTGCCTTCCTGGGAGGGCAAGGCGCAAAAGCTCGTTAAATGTGGTTGGTAAAACCGCTCCAGAAATCAAGTCCAAAGGCGTCATTTCTGCGGCGGCCGTGGCACTTTCCCCAAGTTGAAACGTGCCTATTGAGAAAACAACCGATTCACCAGCTTGATATTGAAAAGTACCACTCGCATCCGTCACGCCTGATTGAGTCGCTGTTGTGTACGTAAGCCCCTCAACGGCGCTGTCAGCGAAAACACCCGATAATACGGGTTCAACCACTTCTACCATGCGCGTCACAGCTGTTGCAGCATTACCCGCCGCATCAGTCACGTTATAGGTGACGGTGTAGGTACCCACTGTGTTTATATCAACTGGATTAACCGTAACAATACTGCCGGTAATCGCACCGTCAATATTATCAGTCGCTGTTGCGCCTGCATCGGTATAGGCCGCGCCTGCCTCTAGGCTGACACTGGCAGAACCCTCCAAGCTAATCACGGGAATTGTGACATCTTTATTGGAGCTTCCACCACAGCCAGTGAGGGCGAATAGTGCGCAGCAGGCCAGGGCCAATACGGAGTAATTTTGTCTAATCATGAGTACCACACGCTTCCATTTATTGTTAATAGATTAATCAAATACTGACGAACGCCGCAGAAGATTAATTAGTATCACTATTATTACTAAAGGTAATATAATTTGCAAGGTTTAATTGTGACCACAGCTACCTCACGGCAAATGCACTACCTTGATCAACCGCTGTGCTGTATCCCTTAACAGACTCAACTCTTTCAATAAACAGGTTAGCTGTACTCGACATCTCAGGTAACAGTGCCAGTTAATCTCTAGCTGCTGATGCCATAATTTTGGCGACTTTAACTGTGTTATCAAACACCATTACTCAGATGACGAAATAAACACTAAATGCTATCTTTGCCATTCGAGCAGTGCTGAGGTCATTACCAATTACATCAGTAAACCTAAACCCTAACCATGTCAGTAGAACCGCTGCCACCATAAACATGACTTCCGGGGTGAGATCTATATAAAACAGCTGCCAAATTTGAGCTTCAGCATGTATTTTGGACAGCAGTAGTAGACACAAAAATGTTACCGACGTTATCGTCTCCGCCCGATCTTCTGGCTTTTTTGATATAGCCGAACCGATATTATGGGGTCTAGAAAAATCATTATCATTAGTTTATTATGCAGTCATGATCAATAAATTGAGTATAACGACCAGTTTAAAAAAAGGGAGGAGCATGGAACCGCTTTAGTGAAAACCTCTTTAAAAGTACAGTTGAAAAAGTTACCTGGGCTAGGCTCACCTATTTGGGATAAGAAAAATTATGGAAACAATACCTATCCATTCCTTAACGCTCGATGGTCGTGATCCGTCACAGCTACGTGGCGATGCGATGACCGGCGATCGTTACTATTCACCAGAGTTTGCCCAACGTGAGTGGAACCAGCTTTGGACAAAAATTTGGCATGTTGCCGGTCGTTTACAGGAACTTGAGGAGGCAGGCGAGTTTGTGGTGCATAACTTTAAGAGCGAGTCAGTCATCTGCGTGAAACAGGACGATGGCAGTATTAAGGCTTTCTACAATGTGTGCCAGCACCGAGGTATGAAACTAGTCACGGAAAGTGGCTATAACACCGATTTTGCCTGTCCCTACCATGGTTGGGTCTGGGGACGAGACGGTGTATTAAAATCATTGAATGATGCCGAAGATTTTCCACAGGGCAACCCCTGCAACAAACTCCGATTACAGGAATTACGCTGTGAGATTTGGGGCGGGATGGTTTGGTATACCATGAACTCTGAGGCTCCAGCATTGCTGGACTATTTAAGTCCGTTACCAGAAATCTATAAAAACTACCCCATGGAATCTGCCGTGCGGGTATATGCCCGCAAAATAAGACTTAACTGCAATTGGAAGTTTGCCACAGAAAATTTCAGCGAGTCCTATCACACTCGCACAGCGCACCCGCAGGTGCCACCTTGGATTGATCAAGATTATTGGATCTCGCGCCACGAAATGTACCCTAATGGCCATGGCCGCACCGTCCAACCGATGCGCCCATCACTGCGGGATCGATTGCCCGAAGGTGAGCCCCACCCTTTTGATTTTTTACTCAGACAGTGGGATATCGATCCTGATAGCTATGCTGATTTTGATACTAAAGCGATCCAAGGCTGGCTGGATTTAAAAGTTGCTAAAAGGCGCCTCTGGAAAGAGCGAGGTTATAATCACTATGAGAAACTGGATGATGAGCAGCTGACAGACAGCCCGCACACGGTAATTTTCCCCAATATCACTATTTCATTTCTACCCGACCATTTAATCTTTTTCCGCACGGAACCTGATGCTAAAGACCCCTCTAAATGCACCTTTGATTTATGGTGTCTGGCCTACCCGGTTGATGGCATTACTGAAGTAGAATCAATTATGGCGGGGCCTCAGCCATTTCAGGAGGCAGAGTCTGAGACCCGTGATTTCGATGGCGGTGTTGGCATCCCCGAAATTATCGATTCGATTGTCTGGCAAGATATGATGCTGTCAGAGGGCCAGCAAAATGGCTGGCAATCCCAAGGGTACAAAGACAGTTATCTGGCCGGCCAGGAAACCCGCGTGCGCTATTTCCATGAGGTGGTCAATGATTATCTGGAGGGTAGGCGCTAGCGGACAACCCTCTCAGCCTCTAATACCAAACAACATATACTTCCCAACACAGGAATAGCCCAATGGATAATAGTCAGCTACTCAGCGACATTCACGACATCAAAACATTAAAATATCGGTACTCGTATTGCGCCAATATTATCGATGGTCAGGCAGGTGACCTCCAAGCCTTCGCCGCATTATTTTCAGATGATGCCAGCTTTGACGTGGGTATGGGAGAGGCAGTCGGGCCAAAGGAAATTGAGGCTATGATGAAAGAGCTCACTACTCAGTGGTATTGCGCCATGCACTACATGCTTAATCCCGTCATCGATATTGACGGAGATAGTGCGACAGCCAATTTTACTGGGCTTTTTGCCTTCGTTGCCAATGAAGGAGAAGCACCCGTCTGGCTGTCTAACATTTATACGGATACTTTTTCCCGCACGGAAGCAGGCTGGCGCTTTCAATCAATTCGCGTAGCCCAAGCCTATGCCGACCCAGTATTTTTAGCGGGCTATGCCGATCAGATATCGGAGATCTGAGTAGATATAGCAACAACAGAGAGTTACTGAGCCGGCCCACTGTGGCCTATTGGGTCGTCTGTGTCTGGAATAGTCCATCCATTATAAGGTAGAGGATTCAGTTGCCTTGACGTTGAGTCACAGTTGGTTGGTATAGGCTGTTCAAAATTTTTATAGATTATGCCATTAAGCTTCTAATTTATATCGCAATAAATGGATATTTCGTTTAAACGCCCACAGCCCAGCTCGTTAGAGTAGTCGACTCATATTGACTCGTAATCTCTAGTGATGAGCGCAAAAATAGTAGGGCATAAGCTAGGCTGTCATGCTGGCTATAAGCTATCATCACGCCTTTGATGGAGACAATTATGCAGCGGACACTCTTTACGACACCCATAGTGAGCTCCGTGCTGCGGGTCATTTCCAAGATTGTCTTGAAAATTATTCGATGGCGTGTCATCGGTTCACTCCCCACTGACCATCGAAAGTATGTATTAATAGTGGCCCCTCACACCTCAAACTGGGATTTTATTTTATTTGTTTTGACGACATCAGTATTGCGTCTTAAGCCCAGTGTACTCATAAAAAGTACGTTGTTTGTGGGCCCTTTAGGTTGGTTTTTACGATACTGCGGGGCAATTCCCGTCAATCGTACTCAGGCGGGTTCATTAGTGAACTACATCGCCGGCATCTATCAAGAGCGTGAAGAATTCGTACTAATAATCACACCTGAGGGTACACGTGGCCCAAATCCTAACTGGAAGCGGGGTTTTCACCATGTGGCCACAACAGCCAAGGTACCCATCCTTATAGTCTATGTGGACAGCACGATAAGGACTATTGGAGTAGAGCGTTTGATGGAGCCCTCTGACGATATCGATGCTGACCTGCATCTACTAAAAACCTTTTATGATACAAAAAGCGGTTTGAAGTCCCAAAACTATGCCTCCTAGGCATAGATCCTCGTCGCTCGGCCCGTGGCGAGGCTATTTAATCTCCAGTGAATGACCACTGTAATACAGCGGTTAGGAGAGCGATATATTGATAGGACATGCCAGCCCAAATCGCTAATATGGACATCCCGTACGGGCTTATTTTTTGTCTGCCCTGCTATACGAATAGTTGTCAGTACAGGCGAATTTAGGTTATTCCCAGCACAGTCTATGGCAAAATAATTAACTCGATAATTTGGCGATCAAGAGCCGATGAGTTAACTCACTTAAACGGTTATCTACCTAATAAGTAAATCCAGCATCGGGTTTAAGTTTAGCTGTCTCTTTCCATAACACTCTATCCGCTAAACCGCTGTCATTAAATTCAATTAGCTGAATAATTTTATCATCCTTGAACTTGAAGAAATGAGCATAAATTTGGTCGTAACGCTCTCCGTCAACGGTCAGTCCGTCAGCTTCAAAAATCGTTGCCACGCAGTTTTCATCTGCACTCATTATTTTAAACTTCTTACAAAACGTAAAATTTTCTACGTCCAGTTTCGAGACCACAGTGGGGAAGATTTCTTGTACTAGTCGGGCTTTACCAAAATAGGTACCACTTAGTACCCCTTCAACAAAGGGCATACACAGCTGGACATCGTCATGTATCAGCGAGCTATATAGATCCATATCCCCATCCACGATTGACTTATAAAAATTGGTAACGATCTCTCTATTCATATCCATCTAAAACCCCTTCAGTTTTTATTAGACCCGCCATTTACCTGCACCTCAAGAGTGCTATACCACTGATCAATAACGGTTAGTTCAATAACGCCTAACAACAGGCCTTTCTCGTTTTCCCATGGTAACTAGAATACCTCTTGCGCATCGATTTGCGCGCTTTTTTAAATACCTAGCCACCCTAACAGCAATAACAAATGCACTCCGATCACCTAGTTTTTAAACAATCCAATTAACGCAATCCAATCCATCTAGTGCCATGTGAACTAGACAGCCGATACCTATCAGACGCGTTTTCGGCACCAGCGTTAGCAACAGATATAACACCATAAATTCCGGTTGATGTAACACATGGAAACCAATACTGCATCGATCAGGATCGTAAATTGGGTTCGCCCAGAGATGATCGATGTCCACCATCATGGTTGCCATCAATACTGGGTATGCCCGTCGCCATCGGTCGCGATAAAATAACCCCACGAGCAGTGCTGGCACCAGAAAATGTAAACTTATATGAAACACCGAGTAAGGCCTATGATAAATGTCTAGTCAGATCAATTATAACGCTACGGGGCCTATTCTGGCACCTTGTTGTGCGGCGGCTGACAGCTGACCACTAGTGAGCGGCCTGTCCATTACTGTCGACGCTAAGTCTCGAAGTAAGGTATTAGCCGCATGAAAGGGTTTACACTATAATTATTACACTATCATCGGAATGGCTAGCCAAATCATGTCCAAACTGTTTATATTAATCAACGCATCGATATTTATTATCTATGGCTCTGTATTTGTGTTTTTGCCACTCGAAGCCCTCCAATATATTGTTACTGATACCCCCAGCTCTACCTCATCGATGATCGACACCAGGGCAACTTATGGCGGTATGTCAATTGGGGTTGGGAGTATTCTGTATCTTTTGGCACGCGGTGAGTCGACTCTAAGAACAGGCCTGCTGGCCGTGCTCTTCATGATGGCCTGCATGGCATCGGCACGTCTTTATGGCATTATCGTCGATGGCAGTCCCAACGGCTATATGCTCCTCTATTTAATATTGGAACTGGTCGCTGTTGGCCTATCAATTATATTGCTTCGCTTGCAAAAACAAGGCCCCTAGGGTAGTCAAGAGACCACCCCGGCCTCTCGAGCTAAAGTCGCTGAAGGATCTCCCTAAAATCTCTCTCTGCACGACGCTTCGTGTGTATTTGGATAGCCCATGACCGGGCTACGATCACTCAATGAGGATGGTTATTTTTGGCGACATTACAGGCTCGGTATGTGGCACATGAATATAATTGCCGAGCAGTAGCTGCAAGCTGTGCTCGCCAGGCTCTAATGCTAGTGTCGTCTCTGTTTGTCCTTTGCCAAAATGAATCAACTGCGTGCTGGCAGGCAAAGGCAGATCCATACCTGGCAGCGTATCGAGATCAATGAGCAAATGGTGATGGCCGCTATTGGCAACTTCAGTGCCGGCGGGCGAGATGGCTATTTTGTCACTGCCGAACACGACCCTGACTGGCGAACTTAGTATCTGCCCGTCTGTCGGCGAAACTATGTACACCCGAGCACCTTCAGCCGCCACCGACGACAGGGTAGGTAGGTCTGACGATTCGGCAAACGCTATAGGTGTTAATACCAAGAGTAGGCTAAGTACTGCGAATTTAATGTCTTTGTTCATGGTTTTCATCCCTGTAATCACGTTGTGTGAATAATTTATCACCACCGCTGGCCCTCTAATGGCCTAGCTATCGATGCTCTGCAGGCAGCCCGCCGCATTGGCTCGACTATCGCTGAACTATGGCTGAACTATGGGTAGGCCACTGCCCTTGTAATAACAGTAGCACCCCTCGAAAAAAATCACCACTGCAAAGCTAATACCCGCCGCAGGCAGCATGATCCCCAATACTAATATTAGCAGCCCAAATCTCAGCGATACTGGCTTTAGTGGTCTGATGGGAGCGGCCAGACTGCCGGGTGGTCGCCTCAGCCACCAAATCAGTAAACCAAAAATACTCATAGTAATAATACTCAGCGCGGTGAGAAGCCCCAGCAGTTGATTTAACCAGCCAAATAGCACGCCCTCATGAAGAGAGATACCCTGTGACGCCAACCTCTGTACAGGGTGATGATCTTCAAATACCACGCGCATTAATTCCTGACCGGTATACTGGTCGTAATGAATGGTAACCCGCTCCGAGCGCTGCTGAGGCATGCTGCGGACCGTCCAGACGCCACTGGCTGATTGAGGCGGATGAATCTGTACTGGGGACACCAGACGCTCCCTTTGGAGGTTATCCTCAATCCTCGCTATTAAAAGGTTTCCGGTGTAAGGCGGCAGCCCTGTCGGTCCGTTCCCTACTTCTTGGTGATGAGCGTGGGGGTCCCTGTCAATCTGCCAGAGAGACGTCTCCTCGATAACCAAAGCACCCTGCTGTGGAGACTTCGACTCTAATGTCACTCGCCACTGCTGACCTGGACCCGTCCAGCCCATTGCACCCTGTACCTGCTTAAAACCCGAACCCCAAAGCTGTGTCCAAGGCAGGCCCGAAAACAGTAACAGCAATATCGGTAGCGCAAACCAAATACCTATCACACCGTGTAAGCTGGCAACTTTAGGTCTAGAGGCCTGATCCTTCAGGCGCGGCAAAAACCAGCGCCGCAACTTACTTGGCTGCTGACTATCTGGCTTGGCCAACCAAAGATAGAGCCCAGTTAACATCAGTACAATTAGCCAGCTGGCCATAAGCTCAACGAAATAAGACCCCAGGTCACCGAGCAGTAATTCACTGTGGATACGTTTCACGACATTCAAAAAGCGCTCCGAACTGAGGGCGCTATCAAGCACTGTGCCAGTATAGCGGTCCAGCCAAAATATCTCCGCTGCCCCATTCCCTTGAATTAACTCGACCTCAATGGAGCGATCATCCGGCTTGGCAAGCACCAGCATCTTTAGACGCGCCTCGGGCTGATTGGCCAGCAGCCCAGACAACAATTGATCTGAACTCATAACTGCAGCCCCTAACGCTATAGCGGGTGCCTTGGCGTTGGCCGAGGACTCTATATAGGCATCGACCTGCGGCTTAAACAAGTAAATTGACCCTGTAATCGCCAACAGACAGGCAAAGGGACAGACAATCAGCCCTGAAAAGAAATGCCAGCGCCAAAGCCGCTGACGTAAAGCCAGTTGCGAATTCATTTATCGACCCAACTGGTAGGCGACTTTAAGGTGGAACGAGCGCCCGGGCCAAGGGTGGTAAACATAGGCCTGCTCATCGAACAGGTTATCGACCCCGGCACTGAACAGAATTTCCTCGTTGGCCTGCCAATTGGCCTTAATACCCACAAAGAGAAATTCATCCTGAGCGCCAAATACGTTGTCCAGATTGTCGCTGTTATTTAGGGTGCCAAAACTATCACTGGCGTACCGAACACTCAAACCACCATTAAGCCGTTCGGTCCACTTAGCGCTGAGCAGCAGATTACTGCGCCACTGAGCTGTACGCGGAAACACGTTACCCACATAGCTGGGATTAAACACATTACGAGTGATTTCGGCATCGGTATAGGTCAGATTGTAACGAAGATTCAGCCCCGTCTTGAACAGCCTCTGCTGCTCCCAAACCAACTCAACGCCACTACTGGTCACTTCACCTACCGGCAAAAAAGTACTCACACCATTGCTCGCGCGCTGATTGAAGATCACATCTTCAATCACCTCGTGAAAGATGTTCAGTCTTTTACTCGATCCATCATGGTTGCTGGTAATCGAGACATTGTGGAAGATCCCATCTTCAGGCTCCAACGTTGGATCAGCTATCATCGCGGCGCCACCACCGGACTCAACATTGACAAAGAGCTCTTCGATGACTGGAAAACGCAATGCCTTGGCGACAGAATAGCGGATCTCTAGAGTATCCCGTGGCGCCCATGACAGTGATAATTTGGGCGACAGGCCGTTTTTACTGCGCCGATCTGCTTTGACACCACCAAGAAAACCGTTTTCCACCTGCCAATCCTCATAGCGTAAACCGACAGACAGATCCCAGTTATCACCAAGCTGATAACCGTATTGGGCAAAGACCGCCGCCGCGCTTGCCTCACCACCACTATCAGGCCGACCAGTCACTGCATCGCCATCGAGTTCATCACTGTCGCGAATGCCAGCAATCGCATTGTAATCATCAACAATATAATGGAGTTGGTACTGATCGTAATGAATCCCCAGTGACAGGCGCTGGCGATCACTGTCAGCCAAACTGTCGGTGGCTAACTTGAGATCAAATATCTGCCAACCAGTGTCATCATATTCAGTAATACGGGCGCGATAGCGGGCATTGTCAGAGGCGTAACTGTCCGCGGCTGGATTGTTACCTGAGCGCACCTCAACGTCCTCAAGGATAGTAAATCGACTGTAAAAACCGTCGGCGATCCAGCCTGAAGACAACTGAAAACTCGCACCCAAACCGAGTAATAGACTGTCCCGCTGCTGGGTACGGTTTTGTAACCGACTGCCACCATATTGATAGGTATCGTAGACTTTTTCCTGCACCTCAACCCATCGGTCAAACAGCACAGTTCCGTTGCTATCATAAAGGAAATTATTCGCCTGGCTCTCATCGCGGCTGCGATCTTCATAGGCAATTGAACCGCGTAACTGCAAGGACTCTAAGTCATAAAATAGCTTTACCTTAAACAGCTCAGTGGTCGCCTGCTCCGAGCCTGAATCTGCAAAATAAATACCCGCATCACCAAACTCATTGAGGCCATGGACCGCACCGCTAACAGCGGTTGCGGTCGGCGTTGCTGAGCGGGGTTTGGCAAACAACTGATTCTGAGGCTGACTATCATTTTCCAATCTCGTGTAAGAGGCAAACACCCCCAGTGCGTCATAGCTATTCTCATAAGACGCAAACGTGCGATAGCCGCTATACGTGTCGCGAGTATTTAGTGCGTCATACTGCTGAGTAAAATAACCCGCCTCGAGATTAAGACGTTGCGAGGTCGGATGGCGAGTAGTTAAGTTCACGACTCCACCGATAGCGTTACCGCTATATTCAGAAGAATAGGGCCCGTAAATAACCTCGACCCGCTCAATCTCGGCGGGTGCTACCAGCGACCACCGCGGCGCACCGCGATAGCGTGTCTGCAAATGAAAGTGCAGCGGCATGCCATCGGCAAACACCATAGACCGAGTCGTTTGAAACATGTTGGAACCGCGCAAGCCAATCACGCCATTGGCATCACCGATAAAACGCTTACGCACAATCAGGCTGGGTTCATGGGCCAGAGCATCTTCGACCGTGGTCATATTGATACTCTGAAGTTGTTCGGCTGTTATAACACTGGTGGGGCTGACAATGGCGGTATCTTTAAACAGCTTGTCTGCAAGAACCACAACCTCCTCTATACCGGCGGTTGCGGCGTTCACCGACAAAGAGAAAAGAAAAAACACGCCTAAGCGAAGAGTTGAAATAGGATTGCTTACCATAGCAAAAGTCCTCCTAGAAAGAGGCTACAGTATATTTAATCTTTGACGATTACAGATGTGACATATTGTCGCAGCCTGAGATCACTCCATCGCGGCCTGTGCCTTGACAACTAAGCCACCGGCAAAATTCATTATATGAAAGATAGCGCTCTGCTCCTGAGTGCCTGACACCAAATAGGCGCCCGGGCCAGAGGCATAGATCGCCACATCTTCACCTGAGTGCGTCTCATAACTTTTGGATATCAGCGTCTCCTGGTGAAAACCTGGGCTCTGGGTGTCTACGGCGCTCAGGTCAGTGCGGCCGGCAACGGGCTTGGTCAAATAGACCACATCGGCGTTGGTCTCATCGCCAAAATAGTGGAAGCCGGGGCCATTGGCATAGCCTAGGGTGGTGTAAGGAAGGCCATTGGCATCTTTGGCAAGTTCGTTGGTATCCACATCCACTACCTTACCTAAAATAGGATTGCCGCGCTTTGGATAGCCCGCCATGGTAAACACATGGCTATGATCCGCGGTGACGATGATCAGCGTCTCAGCGGCATCGGTCCGATCGACGGCCACCTGAATAGCACGAGAAAATTCAACCGCGTCAGTCAACGCATTAAATGCGCTGCCGGCATGGTGCCCATGATCAATCCGCCCTGACTCAACCATGAGGAAAAAACCTTTCGGGTTATTGTCGAGTAGGTCTATAGCAGTGCTTGTCATCGCCGTTAGCGAGGGCTCGCCGCTAACCTCACCATTGACGGGTTTGTTGCGGTCAGCTGCATAGCGCATATGGGAGTTTGCAAACAGAGCCAGCAGTGGCGCCCCGGTCTCTAGCTCCATCTGATCAAAGCCCCGCTGGCTTTCAACATAGGTCCCAGAAGGATATTTGGCCTGCCATTCTGCAACAAGATCGCGCCCGTCAGTGCGATCGCCAGCTCTCTCACTACGACCGCTATCAGCGGTCGTATCTGCCGGCAGAAAGTGACGGCGCCCGCCGCCCATCATTACCTCAATACCATCTATATCAACGCCCTCATGGCGCGCTTCCAAATTTTTCTCAAAGTTAACTAACTGCGAGGCGATATCTTCACAGCCTTTGGCTAGTGCCTCTTCAGGCATGTCGGAAATATCCTCCCAGTTGCGATCGGCCGACTTAGCATAGGTTGCCGCCGGCGTGGCGTGGGTAATACGTGTGGTGGTAACAATGCCGGTAGAAAGACCTGCAATCTCAGCCAATTCGAGAGCCGTAACTAGCTCATTACCAGCCTGAGTAGAGCAGTCTCCATAGACAACATCTTCATCTACACCAACCACGCCAAAGTCGGTTTTAACACCACTTATGATAGCGGTCATCGTGCCCGCAGAGTCTGGCGTCTGCGCATTGACATTGTAGGTCTTCACTAGCCCCGTAAACGGGAAAAGACCAAAGCTCAGACTGTTTTCTTCACCCGATAGGCCGATCTGCTGGCCCGCCAAAATACGCGCGGCAGTGATAGTAGAAATACTCATGCCGTCACCGACAAATAGAATAATGTTTTTTGCTGAACCCGGCTTTGCGCTGAGTTTTGTAATCATCTCGTGATGCGCTTCTACCTGCGCGGCAGATTGCTGATACCAGCTATTATCGGCATGGGTTAGCCGACTAGACCCGATCTCGTTTTTACTGTCACAGGCCTGCAGTCCAAGCAACGACAATACTAATAGTAAAACACGGGCTCTATTCATGGATCCTTCCTCTATATTAATGGATGCGTCTCGGAGCAGTAAGCGCCACTGCCTCTCAGTCTCAATTCCGGCAAGTCATCCATTCATAGAATATGACCGAAGGGACAGCCATCTCCAGCACTGTTGATGCGCGATGGTAACACCAAAGAGTCCGGCAAGCTGTCACCTAACGCCGGCCGCTGTAATTGTAGACGCTATTAAGACTTAACCCTCAATCCGAAGGCCGAATTCACAACCAGCGTCTAACAACCACAGAGCAATATAATCGGCAAAGCTGCGCCGAATAATAAGATCAAAGGAACCATCGGTTCTGCTGCTGACCAATGCGCTCGCCTTGGCGAAGGTTGTCTGGGCGCAGCGACCCTTGCCCGAGCCTGCATTAGGCCAGCCAGCAAAATCATAGATACAGGATTTTTTTAGCACGCTATCTATCGCCATCGGCGCTCCGCGCAGATTGACTAAGGTTTGGCCACCGCTAACATCCACAATCGAAATATGACCAGACATAGCTTTGCGCAACCGAGCTTCTAAAACACTGGCATCTATCTTGCTGACCAACAGCCATTCATCTGGACCCAACCAGTAAATACTGCTTTCGCTATTACAGTGATAATAGCCTCGGGTCGACAGCTTCAGTTCAAGGACGTCTTTTACCGCTGCGCAGAAACCTGCATCACTGGGATCTCCACGCAAGCTGAGAAACGCACAGACAGGGGACTCTTTGATAACCAAAGCATATTCAACCTCACCATTGAAAATCTCGGCATCCGGGGTCCGACTCCTATGACTGGAAACGCTATGAAAGTACTTTAATGGCAATTCCTGCCGGCTATTATTCGACATGATGACGCTCCCCTTTGGGGTCATAGAATACAGAGCTGACAATTTCAGCGGCAATGATACGGCCATCAGCCAGTGGGCAGTAGATCACTTGACCCATCCGTCCAAGCCCACCCTTAACCACTGCAAGGGCAATAGAATGGCCCAAATATGCGCTGTAATAGCTGGACGTTACATGGCCCTGCATTGCCATAGGTATTTTTTGCTTGGCATCGAAGACCACCTGTGCGCCCTCTGGCAGCACAGCTTGGCCGTCAACTGTTTTAAGCCCGACGAGCTGCTTGCGGTTTTCACGCCCAGTGTCGCTGCGCTGCAAGGATCGCTTACCAATAAAACTGAAGGTTTTCTTTTTACCTACCACCCAATCCATATTCATGTCTGCAGGTGTCATGGACCCGTCAGTATCCTGACCAACAATAATAAAGCCCTTCTCGGCGCGCAGGACATGCATGGTTTCAGTGCCATAGGGAGTCATGGAAAATTCTTCACCTGCTTCAATTAATGCCTGCCAAATGTGTCGGCCATAATGAGCGGGAACATTGACCTCATAAGACAGCTCACCGGTAAAGCTAATGCGAAAGACTCTCGCCTTGACGCCAGCCACAGTGCCGTCTCGCCAATCCATAAAAGAAAACGCCTCATTGGACAGATCAATATCCTGACAGACCTTGGCAATAACCTTGCGCGCATTGGGACCCGTGACGGTCGCGGTGGCCCAGTGATCGGTCACCGACGCGAAGTACACCTGCAGTTCTGGCCATTCAGTCTGCCGCCAAAGCTCCAGCCATGCCAGCACTCCCGCAGCACCACCAGTGGTGGTAAACATCAGATAGTGATTGTCACCCAAGCAGGCACAGACACCATCGTCAAAAATCATGCCGTCTTCTTTTAGCATGACCCCGTAACGACATTTTCCCGGTGCCAGTTTCAGGTATGAGTTGGTATACATACGGGTAATGAATTCCGCCGCATCCGGGCCCTGGATATCTATCTTTCCGAGCGTACTCGCATCCAACATACCAACAGAATTGCGCACCGCCAGACATTCGCGGTTAACCGCAGCCCGCATAGTCTCGCCCGTCTGTGGGAAGTACCAGGGTCGCTTCCACTGCCCCACATTTTCAAATTCGGCTCCATGCTCTACATGCCAGCGATGCATAGCCGTGTAGCGTTCAGGATCAAACAGCGCATTGACATCGCGCCCTGCAATCGCACCAAAGGTAGTCGGTGTGTACGACGGTCGGAAGATAGTTGTGCCCGTTTCGGCAATCGTCTGGTCGAGCGCATTGGCCAGAATGGCCATGCCATTAATGTTGCCCAGTTTGCCCTGATCGGTACCAAAACCTAGTGCGGTATAACGCTTCACGTGCTCGACTGATTCAAAGCCTTCACGGACAGCCAACTCAATAGCGCCGGCACTGACATCAAGTTGGAAATCAACAAACTGACTCGGCGCCCGACTGGTCGTACTCGTATGCGGCACTAAAAACAGCGCCTGCGGTGGCTGCTCCGTGTAATCTTCAACGGCACAGGCGGGGAACTGCACCCTGCCGTCTCCATGACCGCAGAGACTGGCGGCAACGGCCCCGGCACTGGCACCCTCGGCAAGACATCCGGCTAGATCGAAGGTGCCCCTACAGGCACCGACAGATCGCTCCTGTTGCTTCGACTCACCGGGTCTGAAGCCAACAATATTCTCATCCCAGACCGGTTTGGCTCCTGTGTGTGAACTCAAATGGACAGCCGGGCTCCAACCCCCAGAACAGGCAATCAGATCACAATCGAGACGTCGCACTGGCCCTGTAACCTGAGTGCCGGACTCATTAATAGGCGCAATCAGTGCACGTTTAACACGTTTATTACCCTGAGCTTCTATAAGCCCATGACCTCCAATCACCTCTATACCGAAGACCTTTACCGCCGCCACAATATCGCCGCTCGGGTTGCTGCGGGTATCGACTACTGCAATGATCTCGCGGCCGGTCTGCTGCCAATCGAGGGCTGTCTGATAGGCACTGTCATTGGTTGTGAATAGCACCATTTTTTTGCCCGGGGCAACCCCGTAACGATTGATATAGGTGGATACGGATGATGCTAGCATTACTCCGGGAATATCATTGTTTGCAAATACCAGAGGTCGCTCAAAAGCACCTGTGGCCAACACTACCTGAACCGCACGCACTCTGTGCAGCCGCTGACGTGTTCCTTGAGCTGATGAAAGTCCTAAATGATCGGTGCGCCGTTCTAAAATAGTCAAAAAATTGTGATCGTAATAGCCAAATACCGTGCTCCGCGGCAGCAGCTGAACATTTTTATAGGCCGCGAGTTCGGCCACCAGACTGGTGACCCAGCGCGGAGCCAGCACCCCATCCATCGTTTGTTGTGATGCGAGTAAACTACCGCCAAATTCAGACTGCTCGTCAGCAATAATGACTCTGGCGCCGGTGCGCGCCGCTTCACGGGCAGCCACCAATCCCGCGGGGCCGGCACCCACGACCAAGACATCGCAGTGTTGATTAAACCTGTCATAGGTATCTGGATCAGCCTCCACTGGCGCAGCGCCAAGCCCTGCGGCCTTACGAATAAAATGTTCGTAAATCATCCAAAGCTTTTTCGGATACATAAATGTTTTGTAGTAAAACCCCGGCGGCATCAGTCGACCAAAGGCCCCCACTATCGCCATCACATCGAAATTGACGCTGGGCCAACCATTGACGCTGGAGGCTTCCAGCCCCTGATACAGCTCTACTTGGGTGGCTTTAAGGTTGGGTACTGTAGCGGCACCAGAGCCCAATTGAATAATGGCATTGGGCTCTTCAGCCCCATGACCAAATATACCGCGCGGGCGGGCATACTTAAAGCTGCGCCCCACGACATCGACACCATTGGCCAATAGCGCAGATGCCAGCGTATCGCCGGCAATGCCCTGATAGGACTGTCCATTAAAGGTGAAATCAATGACTGCCCCAGTGTGAGACGCCAATCGGTTCTGGCTCATGCGCTGGCTCCGACAATTGTTGGTTGAGTGCCGGTTTTATAGGTTTCCAGTATTTCATAGGTCACGGTGTTCCGGGTGGCGTTAAAATAGCGCCGACAACCCACGGCGTGATACCACATCTCATGATGGATACCGCGCGGGTTGGTGCGAAAAAACAAGTAATCGGCCCAGGCTCCGTCGTTCAGGGCCTCAGGCTCCAGCGGCCGCACAATATGCGCTTCACCGCCGTAGCTGAACTCTTCCTCTTCGCGATCTTCCTGACAATGGGGGCAATGGATTAGTAACATGTTAGTTCTCGTCTCTAGTGAGCGACACCGGCAGCGCCGTGTTCATCAATCAGCGCACCGGTATTGAAGCGGTCAATGCTAAAGGCCGCAGCCAATGGATGTGGATGGTCATTGGCTACGGTGTCAGCAAAAACATAGCCTGAACCCGGTGTCGCTTTAAAGCCACCCGTACCCCAACCACAGTTAAAATACAGACCTTTGATCGATGTTTTACTGATAATCGGACAGGCGTCTGGGCAGGTGTCGACAATACCGCCCCATTGACGATTCATGCGCACCCGACTAAACGAAGGAAATAATTCACAGATGGCCTGAATGGTATGTTCGACCACATGAAAGGAGCCTCTCTGTCCATAGCCATTGTAGCTATCCACACCGGCACCAATAACCAGATCGCCCTTGTCAGACTGACTGATATAACCATGCACAGCATTGGACATAACCACGGTATCCAAACAGGGCTTCACTGGCTCTGACACCAGTGCCTGAAGCGGTCGTGATTCAACGGGCAATCTCAGCCCGACCATAGCCGCCACCACACCAGAATTACCTGCGGTAACACAGGCTACTTTTGCCGCGCCGATAAAACCATGATTTGTCTCTACGCCAATTACAGCGCCATCTTTACGGCGAATACCGGTGACTTCGGTCTGCTGAATGAGATCCACGCCCAGCGCATCGGCGCCACGAGCATAGCCCCAAGCTACGGCGTCATGACGCGCAGTGCCGCCGCGCGGCTGCCATGAGGCGCCCAGTATCGGGTAGCGACTACCGGAGGAAATATTAATCAACGGAGCAATTTCTTTGATGCGCTGAGGGCACACCACTTCACCATCAATGCCATTCAGGCGATTAGCGTTAACGCGGCGCTCGATATCGCGCATATCCTGTAAGTTATGCCCCAGATTAAGCACGCCTCGCTGGCTAAACATCACGTTGTAGTTAAGCTCTTGGCTCAATCCCTCCCAGAGTTTTAACGATAAATCGTAGAGTTGAGAGGCCTCGTCCCAAAGATAATTCGAGCGGATAATCGTGGTATTTCGCGCCGTGTTGCCACCGCCGAGATAGCCTTTTTCAATCACCGCAATATTCGTAATACCATGAACCTTGGCTAGGTAATAGGCGGTCGCTAAGCCATGGCCTCCCCCGCCTACGATAATCACATCATAGTGTTTTTGGGGGGTTGGACTGCGCCAAACCTTTTGCCAATTTTCATGGTAGCTCAGCGCATTTTTTAACAGGCTGAAGCCAGAATATTTTTTCATGGTGAACTCTCAACAAAGTAGCATTTAGTCGCCGATATTGAAGCAAACTGCATACCCCAGCAGATAGAAGAAAACTGACAATCTACGGACTAAAAAGCGACAAAACATCAAAACAACACGGAAATGGCACATAGATACAAGAAATCTGACGATTTTGTTGTATATAAATGCCGTCTTGCCTACACTAAATCTGTCAAATATAAGAGTCTATGATGGTCAAAAGCGCGCCAACCAATGTCAGCAATCCGTTGAGCAATCAGATTACCTCACCGAATCTGTCGGTGGGTTTTGTGTTGATGCCAAGCTTTACACTACTGCCATTTTCGGCCTTTGTAGACGCTCTGCGTCTGGCTGCTGATGAGGGTGACCAGAGCCAGCAAATCAATTGTCAGTGGACGCTAATGGGACAGAGCCTAGCACCTATTGCGTCCAGCTCTGGCGTTGTGGTGCAACCCTGGGAAACCTATCGCGATCCGGCAGACTTTGACTATATTGTGGTGGTCGGCGGGCTACTTCCCGAGACTTTGCAGGGCAGTCAACATCTGATAAATTATCTACAGCGCGCCGACCGAGCTCATGTGCCTATTATTGGTTTATGTACGGGATCCTTTGCAATGATTCGTGCAGGGCTGATGAAGAACCGCCGCTGCTGTGTCAGCTGGTTCCACTATAAGGATCTTACGGAGCGCTACGCCGATGTCGTGCCAGTGGCCGAACAGCTGTTTGTCGATGATGGCGACCGAATCACCTGTGCCGGAGGAGCTGTGGCAGCTGATCTAGCCGCCTATATCATTGAGCGGCATCTGGGCCAGAGCTGGGCGCGCAAGAGTTTACGTATTCTGGTCATGGACAGCCCCCGTCCCGCCAATGCTCCGCAGCCGCAACCGGCCTCTGATTATCAGGTCAACAATACCTCAGTTAAACGTGCGCTGTTAGTGCTCGAACAGAATCTCAGCCGTCCTTTATCAACCGATGCTATCGCCCTGCGCCTCAACATTTCTAAGCGCCAACTGGAGCGATTATTTATGAGTGAAACCGGCGTTAGTTTGCAAAGGTTCTATCGTAGAATTCGCTTAAATTATGGACTTTGGTTATTACAAAACACGCCGCGATCGATCACGGATATTGCTCAGGACACGGGATTTTCTGACACCGCACATTTCTCTCGTGCCTTTAGAGCAGCGTTTGATAAAAAGCCTATGGCATGCCGTGGGGCAGCCTAATCCGCTCAGCCAATATCCCTTAGGACAGCACGCGGCGTTCACTACTTGGCGGCTTACCATACAGGTCGCTATAGCACTTACTGAAATGTGGTGCCGTGGAAAAACCACAAGTAATGGCTACATCAATCACTGGAATAGAAGTCTGCAATAACAGCAGCCGTGCCCTAGCAAGACGCAGTTCCAAATAATATCGTGACGGCGCGCGACTTAAATAGCGATTAAATAAACGTTCCAGCTGACGCCTTGAAATACCCACATAGCTAGCCACCTCATCGAGGGTCAGTGGCTCTTCAATATTACTTTCCATCAACAACACTGCATCCACTAAACGCGGCTGACTGGCGCCAATTAGATACTGTAAAGGAGCACGTTGCGCGTCCTTTTCGGTACGCACCCTATCGCAGGTAAACTGCTCGGATATTAGCTGCACGAGCTGATGACCATGAATACTGGCGACCAGATTAAGCATTAAATCAATGGAGCTAATGCCGCCAGCGCAGGTATAGCGGTCGCGGTCGATGACAAACAGGTTGGAGGTGATTTTAAGCCGCGGAAACTCTTCCCGCATGCTGGATAAATTTTCCCAGTGGATGGTGCACTCATAGCCGTCTAACAGACCGGCAGTCGCCAGCACATAGCTACCGGTGCAAATAGCGCCCAAGGGAATCTTTTGCTTGGCCACCCGGCGCAGACAGTCGATGACCGGTTTGGTGGAATGGGTCTTTATATGGTAGCCACCACAGAC
>Ga0222630_1000367_pt1 | contig 23561 bp, 25 predicted proteins | sample AntAcemetagenom3_FD_179842 | JGI IMG/M metagenome (GOLD analysis project Ga0222630, IMG submission 179842) | Saline water microbial communities from Ace Lake, Antarctica - #3 | ecosystem: Environmental > Aquatic > Non-marine Saline and Alkaline > Saline | place: Antarctica: Ace Lake | collected...
TCGACGAGCCGAGCGTTCAGAGATGCCGACTTTAGCGGCGGCAACGGCTTGAGATTGTGTGCGTCTATGCGTCATATATAACCTAGCTTGATGATCTGTAATGAATTTGCCCGACACAGAAAACTCCTTTGTTTATCTGTGTGGAACGGTATCAGATCAACCGGCCAAGTTGGTTGTCGCTAGACCGGACAAGCTAATTGTCGCTTAATACACATATGGTCGTGCATGATAAGTAAGGGAAGTCATTGAGTTATCCAAACCTTCAATCTAAACATAAGAACGATACGACCGATGCCAGAAGTCCTCTAGTGCATCTATGCGAACAAAGGACATGATGATGCTCTGTGAAGAACCACAACATCAGTCTCCGATTGTAAATGAAACTGCTTAAGGAGATGCCGTTGGGTTTAGTAGATAAAAGGAGACCGACCAACCACCCTTCCCCTTTAACAGGGTTCTACTGTTTCATGTGTCTGAAAACTTCAAGTTCAGAATGATACATTTCATCTTGGTAGGTGAAGTGTGTCTACTTCTTAAGTTCAGATAACTTGGATATTAGGATATCCAAATAACCAACAATATTAAACCTCAGAACCGAAGGTTCTGTTGCAACCAAAGGTTGCAAGGATTCAATAACAATGACTTTACAGAAGAACAACAGGTACAAAGAATATGTTCTTGAACTAGAGCACATCAAATACAACTACCTTGATAAGAAGGTTGGACTAGACCCACTCCAAAGACAGTTTTGGATTAAAAGGACGGCACTTATCAATAAACAAATAAAGGATTACCTAAATACTACTAATGACACTATCTGAACAAATAAAAATGACCCATCAAACGATACTCGTCCCTACAAGTCTTAAATATGTGGGGGCTCCCTATGAAAGTGCAGTCAAAGAGATTGTCGCACTAGTAGACGGCAGTAATGATGAGCAGGAGGATGTCGTACATAAATGTGACTTGATCACTAATGCACTCAAAAAGAGTCTCAGTCTGATGGATGAGGTGGTGCAGCAGGGTATGAAACAGAACTATGACCATCACCTATCCCTTAAGAAAAAGGATTTCATTATTCAAGGATTAAAGTCCTTCAATGATTTTCAAAAGAAGATTCAACCTACCAATAAAAATAAACCCACTGATAAGTTGAGTGATGCTGAGAAGAAGATAATAAAGTCATTTTCTAAATAATTCACAGGAGATTAATAACACAATGAAACGATATTCAGACCATCCCTTACAGGTGAGATTGCACCTTACACAGGAACATAAATTAAACGAGATGATTAAAAATGAGACTTACTGCAGGAGTCGTGGAATATATTCCAAGTCTGACTTAATTAGGAACTCAATTAATAATGAACTCCGTCACTATGAACACACTACACTCGGAACTGCCTAGGTTCAGAATTGTGGGGGGTTCCTAACCCCCTTTTTATTTGAGAGTAAATGGTCTCTAAATCCAATTTTATTCACCTTTGCCGTATACACTACCCAATACCGCACCAAAACAGACATGTCCAATGAGACTACCCATAATCGCCATGACGTCACCGCCTGACCAAAATCCATTGCCCATCATTGGCATCATCATAGATTGTGCAATTACAAAAGGGAGCATGGCAAAAACAATACCGCGTACGACATATGATCCGATTAATCGGTTTAAGAAAACTGAAGCATAGATAGCAGTTAGTACAATGCCAATTACAAAGTGGATCATCCATCCAGCTGCATACGGCATGGGCATCATTGGATTATTAACACCAAGCATTACACCAAAGTCCATTTTTGGCATACCCATCATTGGTGCCATGATTGCTACGACTGACATAACGGCTGTCGCTACAACACCGGTTGTAATTACTTTTGTTGGATTCATTTTTGTACCTTTTTTTGAAGAAAGAGATCTATAAACAAGCATTCAAACAATAATACTTGTATGATCTAATATTACAAGTACGCACCAAAAAGTACCTAACAATATTATGAGAGAGTTATGAAAAAAATTAGTGCAACATGCCCAATTGAAAGAGCTCAGGAAGTTATTGGTGGAAAATGGAAGATTTGTATACTTGGTAAATTATTAGTTCGAACATATCGCTATGGAGAGCTAAAAAAAGAGATGCCAGATATTTCAAATAAAATGCTAACACAAACCCTGCGTGCTCTAGAAAAGGCAGGATTAGTAGATCGTTATGTGTATGCTGTAGTTCCTCCGAAGACAGAATACAGCCCTACAGCACTAGGAAAAACACTGGAACCAATGCTGGTTGAAATTGAAAAATGGTCATTATTGAACAAAGATAAAGTCGATAATTTTATTGAACAAATTTTATCTGAGTAACAAACCATAGGGGAGGTTTCCCCTAATAGATTAGTTTGCCGAATGATGGGATTTTACTGATAACACTCTCTGAAAGTGTGGGATGCAAACATCGTTATCAATACAAAAACTGTAGCTAGTCTCTGAGTTCAGAACTTATTCAATTTACGATCTAATAGTGTTGTAAAGGTTTTAATATTCCCATCACAGGAACTTAGTTCTTCACGAGTGAGTAATAAATTAAAACTTTCTTCATGTTGCTGTATCACACAAGGTAGTTCTTCAATTAAATTACGAGGGATGTTCTTCGGTAGTTCATTGATATGTAATAAAGAGTATCGATGATCCGATTGCGACTCCATCTCTTTCCATTCCTTTTTTTTAATTCCAGTCAAATTATGAGAAAGATCACACATACCGCAACTTTCATTTTGAAATATTTTTTTGTAAAGATAGTTTAATTCTCCAATCAATGTGGAGCTGGCATTGTAGATACAAATAATTGTCATAATTAACCCACTAAATGAAGTAACTAAACAGGGTGATATTAATGTTTTGTCAAAAATTGAAGATCCGATCCACCGCCAGATTGATGGCAAGCAATGCAGCCTTTCTTAGATCCTTTCATGAATTTACCTGCAATAAATTCATTATTAGGGTTTTTTAGAATTTCCCCATTGGAATTATATTTCACCCAAAACCAATTCATATTGGCGGAATCATATCCATGTTCTCGTTTCAACATTACGGTGTATGCTTTCAGATACTTATTTTGATCTGTGTAGACGTCTTTATTCGTAATCTTGTCGCCCATATGATTTGCCTTGATGATAACTTGTGTATTTTTCTCATTGAGTAAAATTGTTGTATTTAAAACCTGCTGAGTTGCACCATGAGGCGCATTGCCTTGAAAGGGTTGAACATTAATTCGATTTTCTCCAACCAACCGATCATTTTTCAAAACAGTCCACAAATGATTAGCAAAAGTGACGTCGGCATCAGATCCATAAAATTGATCGTCGGCAAATAATTGATGACTGAAAAATACTGAGATAATGAGAGTCAATGTAATATTTTTCATAGAAATAGTTCCTTTTAGTCCGTAAAAAAATAATAATACTTATATGATCAAATATTACAAGTACGCACCAAAAAGTACCTAATACTGATTAAGGAGAGATAGTCTCTGACTGCTAGAGTAAAATCGACACCCGTTCTCCAACCAGTTCTAGACCTTAGGGAGAGATCGTCCCGAAGATCCCCTTTGATATAGATCCTAGGATCCCCTGCAATCGACTCTAAAGGGATGTATATCAAAATCTACCCCAAAAAAGGGTGTGCGAGAGTGAATTAGAATAGTTTTAAATCTACCCTGATTTATCCCCTTTTCGTTCCCGAATCGTTCCCGAATGAATTTAGACCCTTCAGAAACTAAAAAATCAACCACCTAAGTGATTGATTTATAAAAGAATAATGGTAGCTACGAGTGGACTTGAACCACCGACCCCAGCATTATGAATGCTGTGCTCTAACCAGCTGAGCTACGTAGCCACAATCTCTTGCAGAACCCTATTGATCGGCGGATCGCATAGGGGCGCGCATTTTCGCCAGACAGCGTCCCTTTGTCAAGAACTTCAAGGTTGATTCATTAGTCTCACACTCGCTCTCACTGCTCTCGAGACTTTCGCCTGTTTAGCATGAATCAAATTATACCAACTTGATGCTATCTCTACTATTGTGCATCACTGTTAGGCAGGTCATGAAAATACCCTCAATCATCCGCTCAGTAAGCATAAGCCGCTAACCGAAGATACTTGAGGCTGTCTGGGCTGACATTTAGCTATTGTATGTAACTGAGTACCCTGAACTTCTCTGTTTTAACTAATGTTTGATGTTACTAACAGACAATCGTGTTATCGCTTAGGCCAAGGGTTTTATTGTCCAGTCAAATGTTCTACTCGGTATATCTGTCCACCCAAATCATCGCTGATATATATGCGTCCCCGGCTATCCTGAGTAATACCCACAGGCCTTCCCATAATGCCGTCGTCGGCTAAAAACCCGCTTACAAAGTCATGACTCTCTATATTACCCTGATCATCCCAATGCAGCGAGATGACCTTATAACCGTCCAGTGCGGAACGATTCCATGAGCCATGCAAAGCGACCAGTGCGGTGCGGTTAAGGCCTTCAGGCAGGCTGCTATGCGGCTCTACGAAGTGAATACCCAATGGTGCATTGTGGGGCCGAAACTTAAAGGCGGGCGCTATTGCTAAGCGGGCTAGATCTGGCCGTTTATCACCAAAGTCTGGATCGGGAATATTGTCGCCATTGACGTAGGGCCAGCCATAAAAACCATCTTCAATCACTAGGTTGAGTTCGTCTGGAGGGAAGTTATCACCTAGCAGGTCTCGAGCATTGACTGTAGCATACAGATCACCGGACCAGGGTGCCCAGTCGAAGCCCACGGAGTTGCGCAGTCCTCGTGCATAGACATGTGGATTGCTGCCATCGAGTTCCGATCGCAACATAGCGGCATATCTAGGATCTTCTGGTTCGCAGACATTACAGGGCGAGCCTACAGCAACATACAGCTTGCGATCGGGGGAAATACCTATGGCCTTAGCTTTATGAATCAGATCATAGGGCAGATCTTGCAGAACGCTTTCAATCTCGCCAGCAAGGCTACCGGTACTGTGATCAAAGAGCACTCGGCTGACGGTTCCACTCTCACTGAAGTACAGCCAGTCATCGACAAATGCTATGCCCTGGGGATCATTGAGTCCCTCTATCAAGACAGTTTGGCTTTCGGTCGTACCGTTTTGGTCTCTATCCTGTAATAGTAAAACCTGACCGCGGTCGGCGATGGTAGCGACCAGATCATCTTGCTCAGTAGTGGCGATAAAGCGCACATAGCCAAGCCCCTGAGCAACCAGCTCAAGGTTAAAACCCTCGGGTACCTCTAGATTGGATTCTTCGGCGGCATTTGCTGAAGTGTTAAGGCCTGCAACTGTGCTGACCATCAGCCAGAAGCCACTTAGCCCACCTGGGGTAATGGCGGCGATATAGCCGGTGCCTGCAACTATTATTGCCAACAGACCAATGCCTACTCCTTTGAGTATTTTTTTAAACATGGATGTAGCCTTTTTTATGACTGTCTGATTATTATTCTAGTGGACTGTTTTGGCCACTGCTGTGGTGATAGAGCCCGATACCACCAGAACGGCGCCCAGCAGCGAGAGCAGTCCTAGAGGTTCTACGGTAATGCCTTCCATCGGGATGAGTTGCACAATGCCAACCGTCAGCAGCGGCGTCAGTGCGATGGTCGCGCTGACTCTAGACGCCTCTATATGCACCAGCGCTTCGGCAAAACAGCCGTAGGCGACAATAGTGTTGAGACCGCAAAACGCTAGAAGGCTCCATTGCACGCCTGTGAGTTGGTCTAATGTGGAGAAATCACAGAAGGGCATAAATACCAGAGTGCCCAGCCAATATATGGCCAGCATGGTTTCTTCTGAGCTAAATTCTTGCAATAGAATCTTTTGCATGATGGCATAGCCAGTCCAGCAGACTGCTGCCAATACAATCATCAGTAGGCCCATACTATAATCATTGAGATCAATAAACATATCGCCTAGGTGATGGTTAAAAAATAATACTAGGCCGGAGCCAAAGGCAAAAAAGCCAAGCCACTGGCTAGCAGAGAAGGACTCTTTAAAGAGGAACACCCCGGCGAGCAACAGAAGCATTGGAGCAATTTGAATCATCACCTGAGCGGCCTCAGGGCTGGTTCGCTCTAGGCCAAAAATATACAAACCATAGTTGCCAGACAGCAAAAGGCCAGCAGCTAGAAGCTTAAAAAATAGGGGTGGCGAGCGCAATTTCCCACGATTAGGTAGCCGTCTGCGCACCAGCAGATAGGGCGTAATCAATACCGCAGCTAAGGAGAAGCGAAAAAAGGTAGTGGTGAGTGGATCGAGGGTTTCCAATACGCCATTTAGGGCAATGGGTAATACGCCCCACATACTGGCAGTGGACAGCGCCAGTAATAACCCCAGCTTCCAGCGTCCGCTGGTGGCCCTCACAATGAGCTAAACATTAAAGCGGAAGTGGATAACGTCGCCGTCCTGTACAATATATTCCTTACCTTCTAAACGCCATTTGCCAGCGTCTTTTGCTCCCTGCTCGCCGTTGCCAGCGATATAGTCATCGTAGCCAATAATCTCGGCACGAATAAAGCCTTTTTCGAAATCGGTGTGAATCTTACCCGCTGCATTGGGGGCGGTTGCACCCACAGGAATGGTCCAGGCACGGACTTCTTTTGGACCTGCAGTGAAATAGGTTTGCAGCCCTAGGAGCATGTAGCCAGCGCGAATAACGCGGTTAAGTCCCGGCTCTTGCATACCCATTTCCTCTAGAAACTCGGCGATCTCATCGGCTTCCAGTTCGCTGATCTCAGCTTCCATCTTGTTGCAGATAGGCACAACGACCGAACCTTCGGCGGCGGCAATAGCCGTTACTTCATCCAAGAAGGGGTTGTTGTCAAAACCCTCTTCATCAACATTGGCGATATACATGGTTGGCTTGAGTGTTAGTAGACTGAGAGGTTTTAGTATTTTTAGTTCGTCTTCGCTCAAATCATAGGAGCGCAGTGGCTTGGCTTCGTTGAGATGGGGCAGAATCTTTTCGGCCACAGCTTTGAGGGTTATGGCGTCTTGGTCTTTGCCTTTGGCGGCCTTGGCCACGCGCAGCAGCGCTTTTTCAACACTCTCAAGATCTGCCAAAGCGAGTTCGGTATTAATCACATCTATGTCGTCAGCTGGACTTATCTTGCCTTCGACGTGAATGACGTTTTCATCTTCAAAGCATCGCACTACATGGGCAATAGCATCAGTTTCGCGAATATTGGCGAGAAACTTATTACCCAGACCTTCGCCTTTGGAGGCTCCCGCAACCAGTCCGGCTATATCGACAAATTCCATGGCCGTGGGAATAGTGCGCTCTGGGTTGACGATATTAGAAATTTTGTCCTGACGGGGATCGGGAATGGGCACTATGCCGGTGTTGGGCTCGATGGTACAGAAAGGAAAGTTTTCTGCGCTGATGCCGGCTTTGGTGAGAGCATTAAATAATGTTGATTTGCCAACGTTAGGCAAACCCACTATTCCACAATTAAAACCCATATTAAATTCCTTGTGCTAGCGATCTAGCATTGTTGTTTTTAGGCGCTGTGCCTTTTATGAGCTATGCCTTTTACGCGCTGTGCAATTTAAGCATGGCTTTTTCCCACTCGCCGGCGACGGCTAAGGGCAGTGCACGCAGTGCATCGTCAATGCTATTCACAATTAGCTGTTGATCATTTGGCGATGCCTTTTTGAGTACATAGTCGGCAACTTGTTTGGCATTGCCGGGATGGCCTATGCCTATGCGCAGGCGCGCGAATTCTTTGTTATTACCCAGACATTTGATGGTGTCACGCAAACCATTATGACCACCGTGGCCACCGCCTTTTTTGAAGCGTGCCTCACCTGGTGGCTTATCCAGTTCATCGTGCACGACTAAAATAGCTTCGGGAGCGATTTGGTAAAACTTCGCCAGTGCATTAACGGATTTACCACTGAGATTCATAAAGGTACTTGGAATTAGCAGGCGAACCGCATAGCCGTCGAGGATCACCCTTGCGGTGTCACCGAAAAACTTACTGTCGTGTTTGAGTTCGACATGCAGAGATTTAGCTAATTCCAGAACCAAGTCGGCCCCGGCATTATGACGCGTCCGTTCGTAGTTGGGGCCGGGGTTTCCCAGCCCTACAATTAGCTCAACGGGCGTATCCAATGTCAGGGCCTTCTAGAGGGCAAGACCGAAGATTACTCTTCGCCTGCTTCCTCGGTTGGTTCATCATCTGTAGCTTCGCCCGCCTCATCACTGACGGCTGTGCCTTTCGCCTTGTTCACTGCGGCAACCGGCAAATCATGATCATCGCCATGGCTTAGCGCAACACTCTCAACGCCCTTGGGCAGTTTAATATCGGAGATATGTACTACCTGACCCAAAGCAACCTCGGTCATATCGATTTCAAGATACTCAGGCAGATCCGATGGTAAACAGGCGATTTCTAAGTCAGCCATACTGTGTGTAATAACGCCACCTTCGACCTTAACGCCGACACAGAGTTCTTCGTTAATAAAGTGTAAAGGCACTCTAGTTGTTAGCTTAGTATTCTTGCTAACACGCAAAAAATCCATATGCATAATAAGATTTTTTGCCGGATGACGCTGCATATCTTTAAGGATTACGTCCTCCGATTTGCCATCGATCTCAAGACCAATAATATGGGAATAAAATGCTTCGTTTTCCAAAGATTTCATCACGTCTTTATGGATTAGCTTGATTTGTGATGGGTCCTTCTTGCCACCATAAACAATAGCAGGTACTTCTCCAGCCAGACGACGCAGGCGGCGGCTCGCACCTTTCCCTGTATCTTCACGACCTGTTGCTTGTAACGTAAAATCAGTAGACATAATAGTCTCCAAAGTTATGCCAAAACTAGCCGCGACCAGACTAATAATGGAGTTTTAATGCCCCGAAACGAGGCGTTTTACAGTGATTGTCCTCTAGCTAGGCGCTAGTCAAACATGGCACTGATAGATTCTTCATTGCTTATGCGACGAACCGATTCGCCGAGTAGCTTGCCAAGTTGTAAGGTGCGGATTCTTTTACACTTCTTGGCTTCATCACTGAGTAGGATGCTGTTAGTAACAACCAGTTCATCCAACTGTGACTTATTAATATTATCAATCGCACCGCCAGAGAGTACGGCGTGAGTAGAATAGGCAGCAACCTTGACCGCACCATTTTTCTTCAGCGCTTCAGCGGCTTTACATAAAGTGCCTGCCGTGTCGACGATATCATCTACCAGAACACAGGTGCGGCCTTCAACTTCACCAATGATGTTCATGACTTCACTTTGGTTGGCTGAGGGACGGCGTTTATCAATAATAGCCAGATCACAACCCAGCTGTTTAGCCACGGCTCTTGCGCGGACGACGCCACCAACGTCCGGTGAAACCACCAGCAGATTTTTGTAGTTTTGACGCTCAATATCATCCAGTAACACTGGCGCGCCATAGACGTTATCAACAGTACAGTTGAAAAACCCCTGAATTTGTTCTGCGTGAAGGTCGACAGTAAGCACTCGGTCAACCCCCGCATTGGAGAGCATGTCAGCGACTACTTTAGCGCTAATAGGGACACGTGCAGAGCGCACACGTCGGTCTTGCCGAGCATAACCAAAATAGGGCACAACCGCGGTGATACGCGCGGCAGATGCGCGGCGCAGTGCGTCGATCATCAATACCAGTTCCATCAGGTTTCGATTAGTGGGTGCTGAGGTCGGTTGCACGACAAAAACATCGTGCCCGCGGACATTCTCGCGAATCTCGATGTTAATTTCACCATCTGAAAACATAGAGACTAGTGCATCACCGAGCGGAATCCCGAGTGTCCTAGCGATCTCATTGCCAAGTTCTGGGTTTGCATTCCCAGTGAAGACCATTAATCTTGCCACGTCATTTTTCCCGGTATTCATAATAAAGATATGGCTGGGGCGGGAGGATTCGAACCTCCGGTGCCGGGATCAAAACCCGGTGCCTTAACCACTTGGCCACGCCCCAGTAAAAAGTTTTCCGAACTGCCGATGCAGAGAGGAGTGATTTGCGCCTCGCGCTATAAACGCACTCCAATGTTTTGGCACCTTATCGAGGGCCTGTCGGGCCTCAGCTTGGTTTTCAAAGCAACAAAATACACTCGCACCGGTTCCCGTCATCAGCGGGCTGTTATAGTCTTTAAGCCAATCTAGCGCATGCTTCACCGCTGGATAGAGCTTTTCAACTACAGACTGACAGTCATTCCTGTACTGTACCCCTGACAGGGCGCGTATTTTGATCGGTGGGGAGTTCCTTGTCAATTGAGGATTGGAAAATATTTCGCCTGTGGATACCTGGCATTCCGGCGTAATGACTAAATACCATTTTTCTGGCAACGTCATAGGCGTTAAAAGCTCGCCAATGCCTTCGGCGAAGGCGCTCTTTCCCTGCACAAAAACTGGGACATCAGCGCCCAAAATACAGCCAGTCTCAGCGAGCGAATTCAACGATAGCCCGCATTCCCACAGTGTATTGAGCCCAATAAGGGTTGTCGCAGCATTACTGCTGCCGCCGCCTAGACCGGCGCCCATGGGCAGGACTTTATCCAGCACAATATCGCAACCCTGAGTACAGCCAGTTCTTTCTTGTAACAGCCGTGCTGCGCGAACAATTAAGTTATCATCGGGCAAAATATTGTCGATTTCGGGGCTGAGGGTGATTTTACCGCTGTTATTTGTCGAAAAGGTCAGCGTATCACCAAAATCTAACAGCTGAAATACTGTTTGCAGGTTGTGATAGCCGTCATCTCGACGACCGGTAATGTGTAAAAACAGATTTAGCTTTGCCGGTGATGGCAGTGTGGCTGAGGGCATGATTTCTAAGCTGCTCGCTAGTTGTCTGGAAAGCTCCAGCGGGATATTACCAGTTTAAATGAGTGGCCCCCATGTTGGCCGATAATTTTTCTCGGCAAGATACCTTTAGGTGTCAGGCTATAACGTGAAAATGCCAGTTGCCATCCATCCTGCGTAAAACTCGCTGCGGTGCCGTCGGCTGTTGTGACTAAGTTATTGGGTTCGCTTTTATCGGGACAGGGCAACCCTCGCGCCCACCAGCTCAGCGCGTCTACTGGGATCGGAACACCGGTAAGCTGTATCGCCAGCTTTTCGGGTAAGCCGGTGTAAAGCTGATTATCCTGACGAAGCTGAGCCATCGTGCTGTTGCCAATGAGAGTCGCGCTACCAGCACCTAGGGGTCCACTGAGAGAAAGTTGATACTGCTGCTGATTTTGTGACCAATTGATATTAGCGCTACCGCCCAGATTTGCCGATTTAAACCCGAGTTTTCCCTGTACTTGCCATTGATGCAGCTGACCCACTTGCCGAATGTGCCCTTGCCAGTCAACTACCTCTGGGGTAACCCTAGGCTGCACGCTGCAGCCGCTAAGCAAAAGTATCGCCAACGCTAAGCTGCACGGAGCTAGTTTCATGGCTGAGATTCCGTACCCGAAATATCGGCGCCAAGGCGCTGCATGGTCGTGACAATCGTTTTATGACCCTGAGACTGCTGTAATCCTTTGATCCAGGTTTCAAGGGCGTCAGCTTTTTCACCCAGCGCCCAGAGTACCTCGCCTAGGTGCGCGGCAATTTCAGGGTCGGGCATTATGCTAATGGCTTTTTTAAGATGCACCAGAGCCTGATCTAACTCGCCCATCTGAAAGAGTACCCAGCCCATACTATCAATCGTTGCAGGATCACCGGGATTGAGGAGATAGGCGCGCTTGATAAGAGTATGAGCTTCCTCCAGCCGGTCGGTGTGCAGAATCATGGTGTATCCCAACGCGTTGAGCGCGGTGGCATTATTTTGATCCTGAGCGATAAGTGCGCGCAGGTCCTGTTCTGCCAAAGCAAAATTATTATCCTGTTCGGCAACCATTGATCGGGCGTAAAGCAATTGCGCATCATTGGGGAACGCGTCGAGGCCGGCAGTGAGAATTGACAGCGCCAGATCTGTCTGTTGGACACTGATCAGTAAATTAGATTCTATTTGAAGTAGCTCCACAGCCTGACCTGGGCGCTCTATGCGCTGCCGCTGAAGATATTGCCGGGCGGCTGTCAGGCCGTTATGTCGAGCGAGAAGCGAGGTGAGGCGTGCTGCCGCCGAGAGGTAATTGCGGCCAAAGCGCACCTCACGATAATGTCCCAGCGCCGTGGCCACATTGCCCGCACGATCAGCTATGCCACCCAGATGATACTGGGCGTCTGCTCTGAGGCTGGGTTTTCTTGAGGCCTGTGTAAACAGCTCAACGGACTCCTCTATCTGCCCCTGATTAAGCAGCAACAGGGCCAGTAGGAAATTATTCTCTTGATCAGTGGGGTCTTGATTATGTAGCATTTCGAACTGTTCGATCGCCAAAGGGCGGTCAGTCATAGTCAAAAATCGCGCATATTGGAGCCGCAGGCTTCTATTTGATGGCTTCCGGCTAAGAGTATCTTTGACCAGCTGTACAGCATCTTCGATACGGTCTTGCTGTTGTAGTAATTGGGCCAACAGTAGTGTTGCGCGCTGGTCATCGGGCATGAGGTCTAAAAAGGCTCTGGCGGTCTGTTCTGCGTCGGCAAGCTCTCCATTGTCGCGGTGAAGTATGGCCACGGCCAAAAGGATGGTCGCCTGTTTGTCACTAGGTAGTTCGAGTTGCTGATAGGCCGCAATTAGCGCCTGAATCTGACTGCTTTGATCGTCGGTTATGAGGCCTTTATAGATCGAGGTGACGGCTAAAAAGGCGTCGAGGTCACTTTCGTTTCGATATAACCAGTGGGCATAGGGCAGGGCACCTAGCGCGTCACCTAATATGCCGTAGGCCTGTAGCGCTGCATTTTGTGACTCCGGATTGTTGGGTTCCACGTCCACCCAGAGCCGCGCCATTTCCAAGGCAGCGCCATGATCGCGCAGATGACTGGCAACACGCCCTGCCATTTCTATCACGCCAGCGTCACGGGTCTGACGGGCCTGCTTAAGATATGCTGGCAGAGCCACATCAAAGTCACCGCGCGTCAATGCCACATCGCCAACCAACAGATCGTAGAGCGTATCACCAGTAAAGGCTGTTATTGCAACCTCTGCAGGCGGGTCAGGTGCAGGCGCCTGTTCAGTCGACATCTGGGGCGTCGCAGCGCAGGCGGCCAGAAGCGAAAAAGACGTTAGCAGTATGTAAAGTTGCGGTGTATTCATAGATTCATTTTCAAGGATACTGAACATTAAGACAATGACAATTAATAAAGTTTCGGACTTTGTGTCGATTGCGCCAAAATCATTTTCTTACGATGCCACATTACAGCGGCAGAGTCGTGTAAAATCGACGACTAACAGTCATTAATACGTACCAACCATAATGGGCATTTTAGCATTCGGCATCAGTCATAAATCAGCCTCGGTAGATCTCCGTGGGCAGATCGCCTTTGCCCCAGAAATAGTGGTCCAGACCCTGAAGGCTGCGCGGGTCAGTATGAATGTCGAAGAGATCGCCCTGCTGTCCACCTGTAATCGGACCGAGATTTATCTTCATGGTGAGGTTAGCGACCAACAATTATTACATTGGTTAGCCAGCTCTAAAGGACTTGAACTTAGTCAGTTAGAGTCTTGCTATTACTGCCACCGCGATGAGGATGCAATCAGACACATGATGCGCGTAGCCAGTGGCCTCGACTCGCTTGTCTTGGGTGAGCCACAAATCTTTGGCCAAATTAAATCGGCCTATGCAGTGGGCCGTGAGGCTGAAACGGTCGCCACCTATCTGAATCAGGCTTTTCAACAGGCCTTTGCAGCGGCTAAAAGAGTACGTTCTGAAACCGCCATTGGCCAAAATCCGGTTTCTGTGGCCTATGCGTCGGTGAGTTTGGCTGAACAAATCTTTACCGATCTTAACAGTGCCCATGCCTTGTTAATTGGTGCGGGTGAAACAATTGAATTAGTCGCTCGGCATCTTAAAGAAAAAAATATTGGCCAGATTACCGTGGCCAACCGAACATTGAATCGGGCACAGGAATTGGCGGCTGATTTTTCGGCTGAAGCTATTTTGTTGTCTGATATTCCCGACGTTTTGCACGGGGTAGATATCGTCATTTCTTCGACCGCCAGTCAGTTGCCTATCTTGGGTAAAGGCGCCGTGGAAGCGGCACTTAAAAGACGCAAGCACAAACCAATGTTTATGGTGGATATTGCCGTTCCCAGAGATATCGAGGCGCAGGTGGAAGAGCTTGCCGATGTCTATTTGTATTCAGTCGATGATCTTGAAGAAGTCATTCACGACAATATGCGCGCACGACAGGTAGCAGCGGATTTAGGGCAGGCTATTATTGATCAGGACGTGCAATCCTGGACTAAGCAGCAGCGAGCGCTGGCTGCGGTCGATACGATTAAAGCTTTTCGTGACAGCGTAGAAATTATCCGAGATGGAGAGATTGAAAAAGCTCACAGCGCCTTGGAGCGCGGCCAGAATGCAGCTGAGGTGATTAACACCTTAGCGCGCAATCTCACTAATAAACTGCTGCATAAACCGACCACCAAATTAAAGCAAGCCGGCGAAGAGGGGCGTGATGATACGATTCATGTCGCGCATGAGCTGTTTGATTTAAACAAAAAATAACCAAGGGTTCGAATGAAAGCATCGATACTGAGCAAATTAGATAATCTGTCTGAGCGCTATGAGGAAGTTGGTGCGCTATTAAGCGATCCAGATATTATTGGCGATCAGAACAAATTTAGAGAGCTGTCCAAGGAGTATGCCGAACTTGAACCTTTGGTGAAGTGCTATCAAAGCTACCAAAAAGTGCTTGAGGGGATTTTCGATGCTAAACAGCTGCTTAAAGATCCAGACCCCGATATGCGTGCCATGGCCCAAGAGGAGCTGAAAGACGGTGAGGGACAGCAATCCGAGTTGGAGGTGGACCTTCAAACCCTGTTGTTACCTAAAGATCCCAATGATGATAAAAATGTATTTTTGGAAATCCGTGCCGGCACCGGGGGAGACGAGGCGGCCATTTTCTCTGGTGACCTGTTTCGCATGTACAGCAAGTTTGCCGAAACCCAGCGTTGGAAAATTGAAGTTATTAGCGAAAATCGCGGTGACCATGGTGGCTATAAAGAAATCATCGCGCGGGTTGTGGGGCAGGGTGTGTACTCAAAGCTCAAGTTTGAATCCGGCGCCCACCGTGTCCAGCGAGTTCCTGAAACGGAGTCTCAGGGCCGTGTCCATACCTCTGCCTGTACGGTTGCTATTATGGCTGAGGCGGATGAACAAGATGCCATCGAAATTAATAAGGGCGACCTGCGTGTCGATACCTTTCGTGCCTCTGGTTCTGGTGGTCAGCATGTCAATAAAACGGATTCTGCGATTCGTCTCACTCATCTTCCCACGGGGATGGTGGTGGAATGTCAGGACGAGCGTTCACAGCATAAAAATCGCGCCAAGGCGATGTCTGTTTTGCAGGCCCGCTTAAATGCGATGCAGGACGATGCTGTGGCCAAAGAGCAGTCAGACCAGCGCAAAAGTCTAGTCGGCAGCGGTGATCGATCTGAGCGTATTCGTACCTATAACTTTCCTCAGGGGCGGCTGACAGACCATCGTATTAATCTCACCCTGTACAAGCTGTCTGAGGTGATGGAGGGTTCTCTGACTGATGTGGTTCAACCTCTGGTTAATGAGTTTCACGCTGAGCAGCTAGCGTCTCTGGCGGACTAGCCTGTGACTATCTTTGGGTTACTGCTGCGCAGTGCTGAGCTTGTCGCTAGCGACAGCGCGTCGCTCGATACAGAGTTGCTGCTATGTCATGCTCTGGGCGTCGACAGAACTTACTTGAAAACCTGGCCAGATCGGCAGCCAAACGCTGAGCAGTTACATGAATTTCAGAGGCTGTTTCAGCGCCGATTAAAGGGTGAGCCGATAGCCTATATTTTGGGTCGGCAGGGCTTTTGGAGTCTTGATCTCAAGGTCTCAGAGCATACGTTAATTCCCCGCCCGGAAACCGAGCTGTTGGTCGAGACCGCTCTGGCGTTATCGCTGCCGCAACAGGCTTCTGTGCTGGATCTGGGCACAGGGACGGGGGCGATTGCGCTGGCGTTAGCCAGCGAGCGCAGCATCTGGGAGCTGACAGCCCTAGATGTTGAGCCCCAGGCGGTCGCCTTAGCGGAAGAGAATCGGGCTAATCACGGTTTGGATAATGTCAGAGTACTGCAGAGCGATTGGTTCAGTTCATTACCGGCGGTCAAATTTGATCTCATTGTCAGCAATCCGCCATATATAGAAAACAACGATCCGCATCTGTCTCAGGGCGATGTCCGATTTGAGCCGGCCTCGGCGTTGGTGTCTGGGCCTCAAGGGTTTGATGACTTAATCCTGCTGGCGGCTCAAAGCGTCGGGTTTTTAGCCGCCAATGGCTGGCTGCTGGTTGAGCATGGCTGCGAACAGGGTGATGGTGTAAGAGCGCTATTTGCCGAGGCCGGATTTCACGCCATTGAAACACGTCGGGACTACAACCAGTTGGACCGTATTACTCTAGGGCAGTTGCAGGATTAAGTGACTCGTCCAGCGCTGCAATAGCTTTCTTGGAAACGATATTCCATCGATACAGCATCATCAGGCTAGCCAGACTGGCAGCGATAACCAGTCCGATCCAAAAGCCATACACACCAATGGGTTGGCCCCAGAAATCTGTTAACGCTAGGCTGTATGCGATGGGAAAGGCAACCACCCAAAAGGCGACTATTTGAATAAGCAGCGGCACCCGTGCGTCTTTGTAGCCACGCAGTGCGCCGCTAGTCGCCATTTGGAGTGAGTCGAAACAACCCAGGGCTGCTGAGAAAAAGAATAGACTGGCGGCAATTACCTGCACATCCGGTTCGGGGCTAAACATCTGTGCAAAGTCATGACGCAAAAGAATCTTTAGGCTGCCCAGTATCAGTGCCAGCACAAAGACCAATTTAAAGCCGGTCAGGCAGATCTGCCTCGCCTCAAGGGGATCTTTGCGTCCCTGAGCATGGGATACCATAATCGTTAAGGCCTGACCCAGACCTAGGGGAATCATATAGGCCAGGGAATCTAAGTTGTTGGTGATCGCGTGAGCACCGAGCACGTTGGCTCCCAAATGGGCGATCATCATCGGAATGATGGCAAAAAAGCCGACTTCCGCCGCAATCATCAGGGCGATGGGGATTCCCAGTCGTAATATGCCCGCAATTGCAGTGGCGCTTGGCCCTGAGAATTGCCGGTAAAGTTTTAAGCGTCTCATGTTGCCGGCATAGCGCCCGTAAGCCGCCACAGAGAGTAGTAAAAAGGCCATGACTACCGTGGTTGCCCAGGCTGCCCCTATGCCGCCCATGGCAGGAAAACCGAGTTTGCCGAATACTAGAATGTAGTCGAGGATGCCATTGAGGATAAAGGCCATGCCGTTAAAAATCATCACAGGTCTGATATCGCCGACGCCCTCAAAGGTGCTGCGAAAGGCAAAAAAAGCCGGAAACATAAACCCAGTAATAAGGTAGGGAAGCAGATACCCGCGCGCGATGCGATAGACCTCTGGAGAAATATCTAAGCTGCCCAAAAGCAAAACGCCTAGCAGTATTGCGCCACAGACAGCGATACTCATAGGGATAGAGAGCCACAGCGCCTGCTGAAATTGAAAGCGCACTTTTTCCGGCTGGCCGGCGCCCCAAAAGTTACCAATTATGGGGCTGTTGCCAATCATAATACCAATCACTAGCAGGCTGATCATAGCCCAGATACTGCCACCCAACTGCAGCGCCGCCAGAGTATCTGCACTGACCTGCCCGGCCATATAAATATCGGTCACGGTCATACCAACTACGGCTAGCTGTCCAAGCATCAGTGGCCCAGCTAGACGAAAGAGATCACCAACGTTATGCGCAAACGTAGGCTGTTTTTGAGGGTTAGGAGTCATAATTTTGCTGTATTTTGGCGTACCATCATTCTCGTTGAATGTCTGTGTCAAAGAAAGCTAAATTTCATTGATACAATTTAGTTCCAATAAACAGGTATTTTCCCCAAGCGCTGCGCGCTGAAGCGCAATCTAACAAAATCATTTGAGAGGAAGAGTTGACTATGCAGGAACTTATCGCATGTTATCGACTGTCGGTCAAAAAGCTAAAGTATATTGATTGGTTGGGGCCATTGGCGTTTAGGCTGTACCTAGCGCCGATCTTTATTGGTGTGGGGGCGCATAAATTCGCTAATTTTGACGACATGGTGGCCTGGTTTGGCAATGCAGATTGGGGCCTGGGCCTGCCCGTGCCAGTATTGATGGTGTTTTTGGCCGCCAGTGCTGAGCTGTTGGGTGGCGTTGCACTGTTACTCGGTTTGGCGATCCGCCTGTTTGTTATTCCGCTGATTTTTACCATGCTGGTTGCCATGAGTACGTCCCACTGGGACAACGGCTGGTTTGCAATAGCCCCGGGAGATCCCGCCACGAGTACCGCCAATGTTTTGGCGGCCGTGGGCATTCCCGCAGCGCAACGTAGTTTGAAAAATAGTGAGGGAGTGGGCCAGCGTGTCAGTGCTGCAAAAGGTATTTTACGCAAACATGGAAACTATAGCTGGCTTACGGAGAAGGGTAACTTGGTTGTTCTCAATAATGGTATTGAATTTGCAGCTACCTATTTGATCATGTTGCTGAGCTTACTTTTTACTGGCGGTGGCCGTTGGGTGAGTTTGGACTATTGGGTAGGTCGGAGGCTCGGGAAAGAGCCCCGTTAGTCTAGGTAATTAGCCGCTATTGGGGCGGCTCTATTAATGTCAGCGAGTAATTAACAAGTCTGCTACACTCCGCGCCATTCGTGGGTAAACGAAGAGCCGAATAAGGGCTGGTTTTCGCACATAACCAATTGTTAACTACTGTGTAGAAATGCTTTGACTGAAAATAACTCTGAACCTGCAACGTTAGATTCCAAGCCTATAAGTTCTGCTGACAAGCCGTCGTCCTCTAACGGGCGTGGCGCAAAGGCCTGGCACATTGCTCAATTTAAAGTGGAACCTCAAGCGGGCAAAGTGAGATTTCATGATTTCGATTTGCCGCTGCAGCTTATGCGTGGAATCCAAGATACGGGCTTTGAGTACTGTACACCTATTCAGGGAGCGTCGTTGCCGCACACCCTCAACGGCCATGATATTGTTGGCAAAGCGCAGACGGGCACAGGTAAAACAGCCGCGTTCCTGATCAATATCATTACTGATCTGATTCAACATCCTGTTGGCGGTGACCGTTTTATGGGCGAGGCCCGTTCGCTGATTTTGGCGCCCACTCGTGAGCTGGCGATGCAAATAGCAGACGATGCCACTCAGTTGTTAAAGCACACCGACCTCAAAGTACACTGTTTGGTGGGGGGTATGGATTACGGCAAGCAGCTTCAGAGAATTCAAAAGCATCATTGCGATATTCTAGTGGGCACCCCGGGTCGGTTATTGGATTTTGCTAACAACCGAGATCTCTATCTGGATCAGGTAGAGGTCCTGGTAATTGATGAAGCTGATCGTATGTTGGACATGGGCTTTATCCCCCAGGTACGCCGCTTAGTTAATTTGACGCCGAAACGGGAAGATCGACAAACGCTATTGTTTTCAGCGACGTTCACGCCTGAGGTGTTAAGACTGTCGTCCACCTGGACAGATAAACCCGTCACCGTGGAGATAGGTGCAGAGCGCGTCGCCACTGACACCGTGGATCAAAAAGTATATATCACCACGTCTAGCGAGAAATTCGCGCTGTTGCACAATATCTTGATCAGTGACGACGTCGACAGCGTAATGGTTTTTGCCAACCGCCGAGATATCTGCCGAACCCTGCAAGAGAAGCTTAATAAACGAGGTTTTAAAGCGGGCCTGCTGTCGGGCGATGTTCCCCAAACGCGTCGTATGAAAACTCTTGAATCCTTTAAGAGTGGCGCCGTTAAAATTATGGTCGCTACCGATGTCGCCGGTCGTGGCATTCATGTCGATGGCGTCAGTCATGTGATCAATTACACATTGCCGGAAGAGCCTGAGGACTATGTCCATCGGATTGGCCGCACTGGCCGTGCAGGCAAAACAGGGACCTCTATCAGCTTTGCCTGTGAAGATGATGCGTTTCTACTTGAGCCGATCGAGAAACTGTTGGATATGAAGTTGGCCTGCACCATGCCAGAGGAAACGCTGTTACAGCAAATTGTAGCTAAGCCAAAACCCAAGGCAAGCCCAAAATCTGCACCCGCAGCGGCTAAGCCAAAGCCAGAAAAAATGGCCGCGCGCGAGCAAAACACGGCTGAGGAAATATCTAGTCAAGATAAGCCTGTTGACGAACCCGCTCCTAGCAAAGACTAGCTGCTGGGTTCAAGGCTGTAGCGCCTGCACCAAAGGAGTGTTCCCCCAATCACCGTGGCTGGCAGCAAGAGCAGGTTAAGTAGGGGTATTGCAGACGCGGCTAATGCCGACAACCCGAATCCCATTGATTGTAGTCTCTGATCACCTGCGCGTCGCCGCAGCTGGGCAAAGCTTACCTGTTGAGCGTCTGCTGGATAGTCTAAATACTGTAGCGACAGTGACCAAGCCGCCCAGCTTCCCAGAATGATTGGCGCTACGAAGTTTAACAGTGGGATAAAGCTAATCAGGACGCAGAGCAAACCAATAACCATTGTGCGCGGCACAAGATAGGCCATTAACTGCAATTGTCGCATAAAGCTAGACCAGCCAACCCTCAAGAGGGATGGGCTCGACTGCCCCGCTTGACTATGGCTAGCTAGGGTCATCGATATCACTTTTTCGGTAATCAGACCATAAAAAGGCGAACCGATTAGGTTGGCGACAATGGTGAAGGTAAAGGCATAGATCATCAGGGCCAGAGACGTAAACAGTAACCAGATAATCCAGGCCAGCCAGTGAAGCCAGTCGGGCACTGAACTGAGCATATTTTCCAGCCAATCTCCCAGCCACTGCGCCGCAAAACCGGTTGCCGTCGCAAAAAGTAGTAAGTTGATCAGCAAAGGTGTCAGTACCAACCAGCGAATCTCTGGATGCCAGAGAAGTTTCAAACCCTCAATTATTAGAGCGGGACCTGAGACTGTGGCGGATAGGATTGAAGGTTGTCTAGGCATTAATTTTCAGTGTTTCCTGTGAATCTACTTTTACAACCCTAAGAATAGCATCTATGCTTTTAGAACTAAGACTAATTTAAGGGCTAAACAATGGGTAAGTTAATAAAAGTAACGTTATCGTTGGTACTGGTGATTGCGGTCATAGTAATAATGAATCTTGGCTCCGGTATCAAGGCCACTGTTGAGACGTTGGGGCCAAAGATTACGCAGTCAGATGTCAGCCTCCGCGCTGTAAAGATATCACTGATGTCTGGGGAGGGTAGCTTTAAGGGGCTGCGTATCAGCAACCCTCAAGGCTTTAGCGCCGAGCCAGCCATGTCACTCGGTGAGATTAGTTTCGCTCTGGATACAGCGTCCCTAAGCGCAGATGTCATTGTGGTTGAGTCGCTGCGGATTGTGGCACCGGAAATTATGCTGGAATCTGGCCGTGGTGGCAGTAATCTAGATAAGCTTCAAGAAAACATTCAGTCTTACATGGGTGGCAGCGCTGAAACCTCTGGCGCAGAGAGTTCGGCAGATGCTAACGTTATTATCAAAGACCTTTTGATTACGGATGGCAAACTTAGCTATAGGCTGTCCGGCTCACCTGCCCTAGATTTGCCGCTGCCTGAGCTTCATCTGATGAATATTGGTGAGCCGGGCCAGGGGGTGTCAATAGCTCAGGCTATCGCCAAAATTATGCATGCAATTTCCCGCAGTGCGACCAAGGAGGCATTTAAAGCTGGATCCCTAAAAGACGCGGGATCTGCGTTGGAAGATCGGATCAAGGCTAAGAAGGATAAGTTGAAAGGGCTGTTTAAGGGTCTTAATAAGGACGGCTAGCTGTGGCGCATAATGCGCTGTTTCTGGCGGTCCCAGTCACGCGCCTTGTCGTCCGAGCGTTTGTCGTAGCTGGCCTTACCTTTAGCTAGCGCGATTTCGCACTTAATAAGATGGCCCTTCCAGTACAGAGCCGTACAGACACAGGTGTGACCTTTTTGGTTTACCCCTTCCTCAAGCTTGCTCAGTTCACGGTGATTAAGGAGTAATTTTCTAGTACGCCTCGCATCAGTGACATAATGCGTTGAGGCTGAGGGCAGCGGTGTGATGTTGGTGCCAATTAAAAAGGCTTCGCCGTTTTTAATAAAGACATAGGTATCAGTGAGGTTGACCTTGCTTGCGCGAAGGCTCTTCACTTCCCACCCCAGCAGGGACAGGCCAGCTTCAAATTTTTCTTCAATAAAATAGTCGTGTTTGACCTTGCGGTTAAGGGCGATGGTCGTGGACTGCTGCTTGGGTTTGTTTTTACTCATGAGGCGATTATACGTTGGCGGTGGAGATTGTCATGGAATATTACCACTGCCAATTAGATACTGTATTCGCGTTGCGATATGGTTACACTTTACGCTAAAGAATTGGGGATGAATTGTGGCAATACAACAAAAAGGAATGCACGGTACCTGGGATAGCCGATGGACCTTTATAATGGCGGCAACCGGATCAGCTGTAGGGCTGGGCAATATATGGAAATTTCCCTATGTGGCGGGCAGCAATGGGGGTGGTGCCTTTGTACTGGTCTATCTGTTCTGTATCTTACTGATCGGCGTACCGGTGATGATGGCCGAGGTGCTGATTGGCCGCAGGGGTCGTCAAAGTCCGATTAACTCAGTGCGCGATGTGGTGCTTGAAAGCGGTGCTGATTCCCGTTGGCGCCATGTTGGCTGGGTGGGTGTTTCCGCGGGAATGCTGATTCTCTCTTTTTATGCCGTAATTGCGGGTTGGGCGCTGTCCTATATTTTTGCAATGGCCTCTGGTGAGTTGGCCGGCGTTAATGGTGATTCAGCCGCCGCGGCATTTGCGGGGCTGTTGGCAGACCCTAGCAGATTAATTTTTTGGCAATCAGTATTTATGCTGCTCTGTGTGTTGGTGGTCGTTGGCGGTGTCAAAAAAGGACTGGGTGTGGCGGTAGAAATCTTGATGCCGCTTTTGTTTGTCATGCTCCTGTTACTTCTGGGATTAAGCTATTTTCAGGGAAATTTTGCCGCGGCATGGCATTTTCTATTTAGTTTTAATATCGAGCTACTGACATGGCGAGGGGTACTTGAGGCCATGGGCCAGGCCTTCTTTACGCTCAGCATCGGTATGGGTGCAATTATGGCCTACGGTGCGTACATGCCGCAGAAGGTGAATATAGGTAAGACTATTTTAATTGTGGCGTTCTTTGACAGCTTGGTGGCAATTATTTCTGGATTGATCATCTTCTCGATTGTCTTCGGTACACAGGGTATTGAGCCCAGTGCTGGCCCCGGATTAATGTTTATTAGCCTTCCGGTGGCCTTTGCTAACATGTCCGGTGGATTACTGATTGGTTGCGCGTTCTTTGTGCTGGTTTCAATCGCCGCCTGGAGTTCGGCAATCTCGTTGCTCGAGCCCTGCGTGGCTTGGCTTATTGAGGCAAAAAATGTCGGTCG
>Ga0222630_1000372_pt1 | contig 23294 bp, 18 predicted proteins | sample AntAcemetagenom3_FD_179842 | JGI IMG/M metagenome (GOLD analysis project Ga0222630, IMG submission 179842) | Saline water microbial communities from Ace Lake, Antarctica - #3 | ecosystem: Environmental > Aquatic > Non-marine Saline and Alkaline > Saline | place: Antarctica: Ace Lake | collected...
TCCATGGCAGTTTTTTCATTAGCTGTTTTCTTTTATCTCGGTCAGTTTAAAGCCTCTAAGAAGCAAACTGAACGAGATGACCGTATTGACTGGTCAGTGCGAAATTTTTCAATATGGAAAATTTTATTATATTCCCTCGGACTGGTCGGCGGTATCGTGTTAATCCTGCAGTTTATTTAGCTGCGGGATTGGCCAGTATACGCGCAAGGCTGGTCAGTTCTGGGGAGTCTCGTCGGCCCTAGACCTTGTCGTAAGTAGATATTTTTTCGTCGCTCAATCACATGCTTTGGCGCTTAAAAGTGCCCAAGATGCACGATTAATCTATCAGTTTACAGCAGATCTGGTGTCAGTATGAAACAGCCATCTATAACCTTTGGTTTTGGTACTCAAATCCGTAAATCTCCTTACTTTGATGCCACGGTTCGCTGGGGTGCCAAAGACTTTTCTGTCTACAATCACATGTACATCCCGCGAGATTTTGGCGACGCTGAACAGAACTTTTGGAATCTAGTTAATACAGCAACCCTCAGCGATGTTGCTGTCGAGCGGCAAGTGGAGATTACCGGTCCAGATGCAGCGACATTTGTGCAACTGTTGACCCCTCGCAATCTCTCGCAATGCGCGGCGGGCCAGTGCAAATATGTACTGATCACCAATGCACAGGGCGGCGTTCTCAATGATCCGATATTACTGCGGCTGGCAGAGAATCACTTTTGGTTGTCACTGGCGGACAGTGATATCTTGCTGTGGGCCCAGGGCATTGCGATCAATTCTGGGCTGGATGTCAGCATCTGCGAGCCAGATGTTTCACCACTGCAGCTTCAGGGGCCTGTCTCTGGGGATATTATGCGCAGCCTGTTCGGTGAGCGCATAGAGAGGCTGCGCTATTACTGGCTCGAGGAGATGGTGCTAGAGGGTATTCCACTGATAGTCTCACGCACTGGATGGTCGACGGAGCTGGGTTACGAGATCTATCTCCGCGACGGTAATTGCGGGGACAGGCTGTGGGAACTTTTTATGGAGGCCGGGAGGCCGTTCGGTCTGGCGCCGGGACACACCTCGTCTATTCGCCGTATTGAAGCCGGCATGCTGTCTTATCATGCCGATATGGACGCCTACACCAACCCCTATGAATTAGGACTCGGACGATTGGTTGATCTCGAGTTAGAGGCTGATTTTGTCGGCAAGGCTGCGTTGAAGGCTATTGCAGCGCAGGGGCTTAGCCGCAAACAGGTGGGGATACAGATTGGTGGTGAGCCACTGATTGGCTCGAACAATGAATTTTGGCCCATTCTGATTGACGGCAAGCAGGTGGGAAAAGTGACATCGGCGGTGTATTCACCGCGCCTGAAAAGTAATATTGCGCTGGCCATGGTGGCTATCGAGCATACGGCCTTAGGCAGCGCGCTTGATGTTGTGGCACACAGGGAGCAGCGCTCTGCTGTCGTTGTCGAGAAGCCTTTTTATGACCCGAAAAAAAATCCATCTGGCAGTGCAGCAAAGCTCTGAGGGTTGTTATAACATGGGCTAAAAATGGATAGCTATGGACAAAATAATGTATCACAACGGCGCAGCCAATGATTATTCTGATGAGTATCTGCAAGAGATACTTATGGACGTCAATATTATTGCCCTAGTTGGCGCTAGCCCTAGATCTGATCGCGATAGCTATCGGGTTATGCAGGTTTTATTGGCGCATGGCTATACGGTTATTCCGGTTAATCCCCGAGAGGCAGGTAACCATATCCTTGGGCAGCGCTGCTATGCTGACCTCGCGTCTATTGAGCCAGCTGTTGATATGGTTGATATTTTTCGATCTTCCGAGGCTGCCTTTGGAGTCACTGAAGAGGCCATTGCTATTGGTGCCAAAGTGGTGTGGATGCAGTTAGACATTATCAATCATCAGGCTGAAATTTTGGCTGCAGCTGCGGGAATAAAAGTTGTCATGAATCGGTGCCCAAAGATAGAATTAGAAAAATCTTATTGGACTGACAGAGTAGATTAACTTTCAAAATCAGGGGCAGCTTATGGACAGTAACGACATTTTGCATCGGGAGCTATTTGATAACGGCGTTCTGCGTCTTACACTCAATGACCAAAAACGTCGCAATGCACTTTCTGAAGCCATGCTGGCTAATTTGAGCCATGTCCTGTCCGAGGCAGTGACTAGTGCCGACGTGCGGGTGATTGTATTAGCGGCCGAGGGTCCTGCGTTTTGCGCTGGGCATGATCTTAAAGAAATCACAGCAGCTCGCGCTTCACCGGATGCGGGTCAGAGCTATTTCAAGCAATTATTTGATACCTGCGCCTCAGTAATGCAGTTGATCGTCCACAGCCCTAAACCGGTGATTGCCGAGGTGGCTGGGGTGGCGACAGCGGCGGGTTGCCAGTTAGTGGCCAGCTGTGATTTGGCGCTGGCTGCAGACAGTGCAAGATTTGCTACGCCGGGCGTCAATATCGGTTTGTTTTGCTCTACCCCTATGGTGGCACTATCGCGTAATGTTGCCAAAAAACATGCTATGGAAATGCTGTTGACTGGCGACATGGCAAGCGCTGAAAAAGCCCAACAGATCGGGTTAATCAATCGCAGCGTTACGCCACATCGGCTGACCGCTGAAACCATGGCTATGGCAGAAAATATTGCACACAAGTCTACTATGACTGTGGCTATTGGTAAGCGAGCTTTTTATGCTCAAGCCGAAATGGCCTTGGCTGAGGCCTATCAGTACACCTCTCAGGTGATGGTCGATAATATGCTGACCTTAGATGCTGAAGAGGGAATTGGTGCCTTTATTGCTAAGCGGGCACCTGAATGGAAAGATCAGTAGTCGCTTATGGCCAGTATCTATGACTGCGACTTAGATAAGAGTAAGGCGAACTATCAGCCGCTGACGCCGTTGACGTTTCTTGAGAGAGCCGCCACGGTATTTCCTGAGCATATCGCCGTCATTCATGGCGATATGCAAATTCCCTATGGCGAGTTCTACGCGCGTTGCCGTCGTTTTGCCTCGGCACTGGCCCTAGAGGGCATAAGCCGCGGTGATACGGTATCGGTTATGTTGGCCAATACACCCGCTATGTTGGAAGTGCATTACGCAGTGCCCATGTGCGGCGCGGTGCTGCACTCGATGAATACGCGACTGGATGCAAAGGTGATTGCATTTCAGCTAGAGCATGCCGAGTCTCGACTGCTGGTGACTGACACGGCGTTCAGTGCGACGATAAAGGAAGCCCTTGAATTGACCTCGGTGGAGCCACTAGTGGTCGATTATCAGGATCCCGTTTTTCCTCAAGCCGGTGAACTCCTCGGCAGTCGAGATTATGAGTCAATGGTTGCCTCCGGCGATCCGGGTTACAGCTGGTTGATGCCTGATGATGAGTGGGATGCCATCAGTGTCAATTACACCTCGGGTACCACCGGCGATCCCAAGGGCGTAGTCTATCATCATCGAGGTGCAACATTACTGGCTCAGGGTAATGCCATTACGGCCGCTATTCCCAAACATGCGGTGTATCTTTGGACTCTGCCCATGTTCCATTGCAATGGCTGGTGCTTTCCCTGGACGATGTCTTTGGTCACCGGCACCCATGTTTGTCTACGCGAGGTGCGAGCCGATGCTATCTGGGCAGCTCTGGAAGAGCATGAGGTGACTCACCTCTGCGGCGCGCCAGTGGTTATGTCGACAATTCTAGCTGGGGGCGACAGGCCAAAATCCCGCCTGATGCAACAGGTAGCGTTTTTTACCGCCGCTGCACCGCCGCCCGAGCGCGTCCTCTCGGATATGCGTGAGGCGGGCTTTAATGTCACCCACCTCTATGGACTGACTGAAGTCTATGGGCCTGCTGTAGTTAATGACTGGAATCAAAATTGGCAGGTGCTGCCCGCCGATGAACAGGCTAGACTTAAGTCTCGTCAGGGCGTGCGTTACCATGCCTTGGACGGCTTGGATGTGCTCGACCCTGAAACCCTAGTGCCGGTGGCCCGAGATGGCGTTGATCTGGGGGAGGTGGTATTTCGTGGCAATGTCGTGATGAAAGGGTATCTCAAGAATAAGCAGGGGACTGATGATGCCTTTAAGTCTGGTTGGTTTTGGTCTGGTGATCTGGCTGTGGTCCACCCAGACGGGTATATTCAGCTCAAGGACCGCTCCAAAGACATTATTATCTCTGGTGGTGAAAATATCTCCTCTATTGAAATTGAGGAAGTTCTACATAAACATGTATTGGTGGTCTCGGCCGCGGTGGTAGCCATTGCCGATACAAAATGGGGAGAAACTCCCTGTGCCTTTGTGGAGGTTGCCGAGGGTGCTCAGCTATCATCTGAGCAACTAACAAGCTGGTGCCTAGCGCATATGGCGGGCTATAAGGTACCCCGTAATTTCGTGTTTGAGGCCATACCTCAAACCTCTACCGGTAAGGTACAAAAATCCCTCTTGCGTCAGCGTGCAGCTGAGCTACAAAACGCAATATCCCTGTAGTCCTGCTATTCAGGAGCGAGTCTCAGCTGTTGGAAAAAACTGCACTTAAGGAGCCACAAGATGCCATACTCGATATTGTTAATAAGCATGCCAACGATTACCTAACAGGCTAGCGGGTAACTGCGCCCGTCAGGCAGCTTTGTAGCGTTTGAGGTGTAACAGGAGGGCTTTGATGTACGAGATACTTTCAGTAGCGATTGCGATTACCTTATCGACGTCAGTGTTTATTTGCGTGAAGTGGCGCAATGTTCGATGTGTTGGCCAGACCCCGGTGTCGCTGCTGGCCTTTTCGGCGATTTTGTTTACCTCGGGACTCGATGTTGGTCTGATCATGTTTCCACTCATAGAGTTTCCAGTCTATGCAGCTGAGCAGGACTATAGTTTTACCAATCCACTGGCGATTGAATTTGGATTTTGGGGCTTTCTGGTTTGGGCTTTCTACTTTTTAACCACTTTCTATTTTTGTGTTGTTGAGCCTAAGCTGGGGCTTTTTCAGTACCGCCCTATTCGTTGGATTAACAACCTTATTATCATTGCTACCTGTGCATTTACCGCCTATTTATTTCTCAGCTATGCACCCAGTTATATAGCCGGAATTAGCCCTTGGCAGCAGTATCTTTTGGTTGCTTTGATTATTTTTATGGGCGCTTTTTCGAGTACAGACATTCGCTATTTAAAGGTGCTTAGCCTGACGTCTAGCGCGCTGTTTATGCTGTTAACACTGGTGATGCTATGGGCATCTGGTGCCTCCGCGACCGCCTACTTGGAGTCCATGTTCAATATCAGCGGTTATTTTAAAAATATCCACCGCTTCGTCAGTCCTATTAGTGATTACCATGGTTGGTATTTATTTTGGTGGTTTGCGTGGAGTATTATGATCGGCCAGTTTGTGGCGAGATTTGTTAGTGGCCTGAAAACATGGCAGCTAATGCTGGCCCTGTTAGTCATTCCATCTGTGGCTTTAGCACTCTGGTTTAGTACACTTTATTACTACTTTAATAACGGCATTGCAGTGACAGGATTACTGCGTTGGGCTATGGTGATCTTGGGTATTATTTTTGTCATTAACTCTCTAGACTCACTTATTCGACTGTACACCGACAATCTTGGCCTCAATGTAGATCGGCTAGGACGGTCGAAATATATTGCGGGAAACTGGTTGTTAATTGGCGGGTTGGTACTTTTGTACCAGTACACGCCGTTCAAAATTGAATGGGTAGGGTTAGTCGTTATTGGGCTTTATGTGGTTATTTATACACTGCTGTTCAAACAGAGAAAGAAACTGCGTGACAGCTTTGCACTCGCAGATAATAGCGAACAGGTTTAAGGTGATGGAGCGCATGCAACAAATTCAAGAGTACGACTATATTGTGGTCGGCGCCGGTTCTGCTGGAGCTATTGTTGCTTCACGACTCAGTGAAGATCCAAGCTGCACTGTGTTGCTAGTGGAATATGGGGGCAGTGATCGCAGTGTGTTTATCCGTATGCCCTCGGCGCTGGGGATCCCGATGAACAGTAAAAAATATAATTGGGGATTCGAGAGCGAACCGGAACCGCATGTGAATAATCGTCGTATGAACTGTCCTCGAGGAAAAGTATTGGGTGGTAGTTCATCTATAAACGGAATGGTTTATGTTAGAGGGCATGCCAGTGATTATGACGAATGGGAGGCCTCTGGTGCGGTTGGTTGGAACTACCAAAATTGTCTGCCTTACTTTAAAAAGTTAGAGAGTCATCAATGTGTCGTCAGTGAGTACGCGGGCAGTGACGGGCCGGTAGCGATAAGTGGCGGTAATAATATGCGCAACCCCCTGTATCGCGCATTTATTGACGCTGGGGTTGAGGCTGGATACGCCGAAACCGAAGACTATAACGGTTTTCGGCAGGAGGGCTTTGGGCAAAAGTTTATGACAGTTGATCGTGGCGTGCGCGCATCGACCAGTCATGCGTATCTGAACCCAGCAAAAAATCGGCGTAACTTGACGTTGTTAAAACATGCCATGGTCACGAGAGTTGTTTTTGAAGAAAAAACAGCAACAGGCATTGAATGCGACGTGCGGGGAAAAATGCAGATGTTTACTGCGCGGCGCGAGGTGATCCTCTGTGCCGGTGCGATCGGATCACCGCATCTCCTGCAGGTTTCAGGCGTGGGGCCTGAGAAAGGATTGCAGGCAGCCGGCATTAACGTTGTACATAATTTGCCGGGCGTTGGTGAGAACCTACAAGACCACTTAGAATTCAACTTTCAATATCGGTGCAAACAACCGATAAGTCTCAATAGTGAGCTGGGGTTATTTAAAAAGGCGCTGATCGGGGCGCAGTGGCTTTTGTTTAAAACGGGTTTGGGCCGAACCAATCACTTTGAATCCTGCGCGTTTATCCGGTCTAGAGCTGGCGTCAAATGGGCCGATATTCAATACCACTTTTTGCCCGGCGCGATTACCTATGACGGCAAGGTCGCCTTCAAGGATCATGGTTTTCAAGTGCATGTGGGGCATAATAAGCCAACCAGTCGCGGTCATGTGAGGGCGATGTCAGCAGACGTAAAGCAGCACCCCGAGATTTTGTTTAACTACCTCTCAACAGAGCAGGACAGGCAGGGATTTCGCGACTGCGTGCACTTGACCCGAGAGATTATGTGTCAGCCATCAATGGATGCCTTTCGAGACGAAGTGATACAGCCAGTGGCCGAGATTCAAACCGATGACGAGATTGATGCCTTTGTCCGTGAGTCGGTTGACAGTGCCTATCATCCTTCGTGCACCTGCAAGATAGGCGTTGACGTCATGGCGGTAGTCGATGCAGAACTCAGAGTCAGAGGTGTGAAAAACTTGAGGGTTATCGATTCATCGGTATTCCCCACGATTCCCAACGGCAATTTGAATGGGCCCACAATGATGGTTGCTGAGCGCGGTGCGGATATCATCAAGGGCTTCACAGAGCCGTCTATCGCAATGGCAGTCTATACGGATCTGCAGTGGCAGAAACGGCAGCGGGAGGGGACGCCTCTGCGCGCTGTGAGGCGAGCTTCGGGCCAATAGCCTAGGTGTCGAGTGATTGAATTTCCGGCTGTAATCTCGTTGGACAAAATGCTGGAAAAAGAAAAGGGCCATCTCTTAGAGATGACCCTTGGGTAGTAATAGCGCTCTACTGAGCAATATTATTCAGCGGCATAAAGCTGCTCACAGGTCTCAAAATTGTCACTGATAACGGCATCTATATGGGGAGACACGGCCTGAAAAGCGCCGGCCCAAGCCGCAGTTCCTGAGAAGTATTCATCAAATAGGGCGCCCGCTGCCGCTGCGTCTTTGCTGACCGAACGAACCATTAGCGTTTGCACTTCATGTGAGCCGCCACCAATAGAGACAAAAACACCGTTACCGAAACCTTCATGGCCATTATTTTGAATGGCGGTTTCTAAATCGGTTACTGCGGCTACAAATGCAGGGATGTTCTCATTGGCTACCTGTATACGCTGGACTCTTTCATAACCAGGATTGAGCTTAAACGGCTTCAATGACTTCCATGTTACGCCATATTTAATGTCTCGCAGCCGTGCGACGTGCTGGGGCGCTTTGGCGGGATCGTACTTAGACGAGCCAACTAGTGCAGCCTGAACACTGGGGAATCCACTCCAAATCATCATTTGACCGGGGTATTCATGACCTGACTGAGTGACACAGACGCCGGCAGCTGAGGCTCCGACAGCTTTAAATGCACCGCTATTTTTCTTCAGACTGGCGATATATTTGCCGGTATCAGGGGCGGCTAGCATCAGGGTGGTAAAGGCTCCATCAGTCGTTGCTTCTCCCGCGTGGTTATCGGCAAAAGATAGGGGCGAAATTGCCAATAAGGCAGTGAGTAAAACGGTTAAATAGGTATTGGTTTTAATAGTTAACATTGGTGGCTTCCTCTTGTTATTATTGTTTTAAAGCGTCTGTAACAGGAGGAGGCTAGCATGGGAACGGGGGGCAGGCAAATGTAGGTCAATTAAAATACATTATGCCTAGAGTGTGTAACGGTAACTAGCCACTGGCTGCCGTCGCGACTGACCGCAATAATCTGCCCATGGGCTGCGCCCCTAGGGTGCTGCTAAAAGCATTATTTTCGTAGGCCGTTTGGCCGCCGATCATCACGAGGTTGACCACTCCGTCAGAGCGATTGACCAACTGTTGTGCCTGAAATTCCTCTCGATAGACACGCGCCACGCTCTGCTCGCCATTATAGGTGGCCAGCTGTACCGGATCGATCAGAATCAAATCGGCAACGTCCCCTGGGTAAATAGTGCCGCCCTCGACACCAAATACCTCGGCGGCATCTTTGGTGAGTCGTTTGACCATGTAGCTCAGGTCAGCATCGCCTCCGGTAGCAGCCATTTGCAGGCTGCGTAAATTGCCATCGTAAAAGGCCATGTTGGTCAGGTGGGCGCCGCTATCGTTAAAGCCGGGCAGGAGCAGCGGGTCCATAAGTAGTTCCCGCACCGTCTTGAGATCTCGATTAGCGGTGATGGTGCTCCAGCTAAGGTCTGTATCGAATGACCTGAGCATCTGTAACATAAAGTCGGCTTCGTCCCTTACTTGGCTGAAGTCGCCGGAAATCAGCTGCTGCTCAGTATTGCTTACCTCTTCATTTAGGCAGTTATTCGTTATGGCGAGTACACGATCAAAGACTGATTGAAAATCCATACCCTGCCAATGTTTTTGTGGGCAGAGTTCAACGGTCATATCGGCAAGCTTACGATTAAAGGCATAGTCCTCGATGTTTAGCTTGCGCTTGAGGCGCGAGATTCCCCAGCGACGCTTGCCTTTAAGCCACATTGCCCTGAAATCTTTGATGTAGTCTGGATCACTGAGGATACTGAGACGCCCGGCACGGTCCTCCAGATCGGTTTCATTGAGTCTGCGCAGTTCGGGGATCTCCTCTGCAATCGGGGTGATAGCGCCGTCGGACCAGATTTTAAAGCGTGCTCCTAATGCCTGCATGTGAAAATCGCCCTGAATGAGCGTTGAATTCAGCAGCCGGGCCAGAATCTTTGCTAATCTCGATAGTTTCCAGTTATTAGCCACATCTAAGGCGGCCACAACCGTAGTCCGCAGCGGCCGGCCGTGTAATCTTCCGCTGGTCAGCATGAAGGTCTTTAACGTGTCTATGACGCTATCTTTTGGCGGTGTTGCCTGCCAGGTGGCACCCTGTTCGCGGACCACCTCAGTCAGTGCCTTAAGTTCCCGGTACTGGGCAAACTGCGTGGGGATTGTTTTGTCGCAATGCGGCTGCGCGGCGAGGTAGTGAAAGGGTAATGCATCGGTAGAAAGCCCGACATAGCCTAATTTAAGCGCGTCTCTAAGGGCATCTTTCATCGCCTGCAGTTCGCTGTGGCTCGGGTCTCGAGTAATACTGCCCTCAAAGCCCATAGTCTCGATACGCAGCATTGAGTGGGGCAGTAACACGGCAACGTTGGGCCCTAGATTAAGCTGATCCAGATGTTCCAGATAGGCTTGTGGTGTCGACCAGCTGACATTGTCAGCACAGCGGGTTAACACTGATTTGGGTATATTTTCAACTCGGGCATAACAGGCCACAATAGGGTCAAAGGTGCCGTCCCGCTGAGCGCCAAATGCTAACCCGAGGCTGCAGTTGGCAATTACCACCGAGGTGGTGCCGTGGCGAGTCGATTCCGGCAGACCGGGGGCGATCTCAAGCTCTAAATCATAATGGGTATGTATGTCGAAAAGCCCTGGCATCAACCATAGTCCCTGAGCATCAATAACTCGATTGGCGCCCTGGTCGTTGATCTGCTGCCCTCGGCTGACAATGCGACCAGCGGTTATTGCTACATCTTCAATGACGGCTGTCTCGCCATTGTTAAACACCTTGGCGTTTTTAATCAGCACATCGATTTTTTGAATCTTCCCCGTCATAACTACCCTAGTGTCAGCCAAATTATCTATCTGTCCGAAGTTACCTGATCAGAGGTGTGAGAGCAACCAAAGATTTTGGTGGACTGGTGGTCGCATTTCACTATTGCAAAAATAGGACGCGATGTTAGCCTATCGCGTCAATAGTGAAGATTCCTTATGTACGAAAAAAAGTTTTAAACGATTAAGCGCAGGAAAATAGCCTATGTAGAGGAGGGGGACGGCGATCCCATCGTATTACTCCATGGAAATCCGACATCATCTTACCTTTGGCGCAATGTCATCCCTGAGCTTGTCGGCAAAGGGCGTGTAATAGCGCCAGATCTCATTGGTCAGGGTGACTCGGAGAAACTCCCTGCAAGCGAAGATCCTCTTAGATACTCGTTTTTGACTGCCTATGAGTATTTAGCGGGATTGCTCAAGGCGATTAACGCCGGTCAAAATGTAACGTTGGTGATACATGATTGGGGCTGTGCATTGGGGTTTTATTGGGCCCAGCAGCATGCGGGCGCGGTGCGCGGTATCGCTTATATGGAGAGGATTGTCTGTCCGATCGATAGCTGGGACGAATGGCCAGAGTCTGGGCGCGGCATCTTTCAAGGTTTTCGCTCTGAAGCGGGTGAGAATCTGGTTTTGGAACGCAATATGTTTGTCGAGAACGTCTTGCCTAGTGCTATACTTCGCACCCTTAAAGAGGCAGAAGTGCAACAGTATCGCGCTGCTTTTTCGACACCGGATGATCGCCAGCCAACCCTTAACTGGCCCCGGCAAATACCCATAGCGGGAGAGCCTCCAAAAATGGTGGCGCTAGTACAAAGTTATGGCCAGTGGATGTTACACAATCAGCAACTACCAAAGCTTTTTGTTAATGCTGAACCCGGTTCTATCCTGGTAGGTAAGGCGAGAGAGTTCTGTCGCACTTGGCCTAATCAAAAGAGGTTACGGTTGCGGGAACACATTTCATTCAAGAGGATAGTCCTCAAGAGATTGGTCGCGCGGTGGCGGACTGGTTAGACTTTATTAATCAACATTAAAGGAAGGAAAAGTATGAGTGAAGTACCTGTCTATGTAATAGCTAATCTAATCGTTACCGAAGCTGAACACTATAGAGTTTACGAAAAGGGGTTTTTCCCGCTGTTAAAAAAGTATGGCGGCTCGTTTATTACCTTTGACGACAATCCAGTGCATCTGGAAGGTTTTTCACCTAGAGAGGGACGCATGATCATGTTCACCTTTCCCTCTGAACAGGCAGCCACAGATTGGTATGCAGACCCAGACTATCAGGCCCTGTCTGAGCATCGCCGTGCTGGCACTAGACTGGAATCTTTGACCATGGTTCACGGCTTACCACCACGCACCTGAACGATAGCCAGTCTATGAGGCGAAGCGCCCAAGGGTGAGGTGTTGTGATTTATAGCGACACCGCTCTGTCTGCCGTTTTGCCTTAGAATATATAACTGTGCAGGGCAGATGAGACTCTCTATTAAACGGGCATCTCATGGGGCATGTGCAGATAGGTAAAGATTCCGACCGTAAGGCGCCCCTGATAACGTTGGCCGCAATGGCTGAGTTTGACTCAACTGAATATATGCTACTAATAACATCATTGACCACACAAACATTGCCAATACAGATCTCTAATTGGCGAACATTGAACAGGGAAAACTTTTACCATGATTAAGAAGATTGTACTTTATATGGCTGTTAGCACGGCTATTTTTAGCAACTCAGCGATGGCAGGTATAGAGGAAATCATTACGGTTGCTACGCGCTCGGAGACCCCTCTTTCGGACGTAATTGGCAGTATCTCTGTGGTCGATGAGACGGCTTTAACGTTAGTCTCACATGCTCATATACAGCAGGCGCTATCGCGGGTTGCCGGTGTCAACTTGCATCGTGGCAATGGTCAGGAATATCTGCCTGCTGTGCGCTCGCCTGTTTTGACGGGTGCTGGCGGTTGCGGCGGTTTTTTGATGCAAGAAGATGGCATTCCTCTGAGGGCTGCCGGCTTTTGTAATATCAATGAGTTGTTTGAAGCCAATACAGAAATGGCTCAGCGTGTCGAAGTGTTGCGTGGAACAGGCACGGTGTTGCACGGCTCCAATGCGATGCATGGGGTGATTAATGTGGTCACGCCAGAGGTTTCTCGAGAGAGCTATCTAGGCCTGGAGGCGGGAGCCAATGATTATGGCCGTCTCAAATTTAAGTCTGCTGTAGATAATCTGGGTGTCGCGGCCAATTTTACCCGCGATGGGGGTTATCGTGATGATTCGAGTTTTGGCCAGCAGAAAGTATCCCTGCGCCATGCTTATACAGGCGACGACTTGAAGATTGATTCGGGTTTAACTGTGACCAATCTTAATCAGGAGACAGCGGGTTTTATTGAGGGTCTAGATGCCTATAAAGACGACTCTAAGGTTGAGTTAAATCTTAATCCTGAAGCCTATCGCGATGTCAGGTCTATGCGCCTGTGGTCGCGTATTAGTCAATCAAAGAAAAATTATGAGCTGGTGGTTACGCCCTACATTCGTTACGGCCAAATGGATTTTTTACAGCATTTTTTGCCGGGTGATCCTCTGGAAGAAAATGGGCAAAAGAGTGCCGGTGTTCAGGTCGGTTATTATCGAGCGCTGAGCGACCGTTTAAATGTTGTCGCAGGTTTTGATGCTGAGATCACAGACGCCTACTTAAAACAGTCTCAGGATGCTCCCACTCAAGGGTATAGTTTTTTACAGGCGACAATCCCTGAAGGGCAGCATTACGACTATCAGGTTGATGCAACAATGGTAGCGCCATTTTTAAGCCTAGATTGGTCGCTCTCTGAGCGTATCACCGTGACAGGCGGAGTGCGTTTTGAATCAATGCGTTACGACTATGATAATAAAATGCTGGCTGGTCGCACCAAAGCCGATGGTACTGAATGTGGCCGCGGTGGCTGTCGCTACAGTCGTCCCGCCAGTGGTAAAGATGACTTTAACAACTGGTCATCTAATTTGGGCGGGAAGTTCCAGTTGAGTGATACTCATAGTGGATTTGTAAGGTTAGCGCGTGGTTTTAGGGCGCCCCAAGCGACTGAGTTATATCGTTTGCAGCGCGCGCAACAAATAACCGATCTCGACTCAGAAAGTATGGATTCCATTGAAGTGGGTATGGCGGGTAACCTGAGTTCTCTGCGTTATCAGGTCGCTATTTATCATATGGAAAAAGAGAATGTGATTTTCAGAGATTCCAGTTACTTTAATGTCAGTAATGGCAATACTGAGCATCAGGGTATTGAACTGGAGCTTGACTATGCGATCAATGCGCACTGGTCTCTGGGCATCAGCGCAACGCAGGCTAGGCACACCTATCTCAACAGCATAGTACTGGGTGAGGTTGATATTCGTGGCAATGATATAGACACGGCGCCAAGACACTTTGGCAGTGTCAGGCTGGCATGGACTCCAACCAGTGATAAAATTGTCGAGCTTGAATGGCAGTCTATGGGCAGTTATTACCTGAATCCTGAAAATCGGCATCGGTATGAAGGTCATGACCTAGTGCATCTTCGTGCGGGTTGGTCTCTTTCCGGATCAATGCGCGTCTATGCGAATATTAGCAATCTCACCGATGAACATTACGCTGAGCGAGCCGATTATACGACCTTTAGTCAGGAACGCTACTTCCCCGGCACCCCCCGCAGTCTGCAGGTCGGCGCTGAGTGGACCTGGTAGGTGTGAGGGAGGATCAACAGCAGTATTTTTGATCAACGAACGCATCTATAACAGCTGCGCCGGGGGCGGCGTAGTTGATTGACTCTTTAATAGCTGAGGCAATGTAATACTTAATCTGTTACTTGACGTATAACTGACTAAACGGCCACACGAATGTCTAAAAACTAGGCTTAGCAGAGCTAGCCAGAATACGTTAGCTGGCATCATCGACAGAGAGGTTATTTTGCATGGACCATCACCCGCTTAAAGATGCTTTAGTCAATGAGTTGCACAATCGGCCTTTTCCCGTGGTGGCGATGCCTGCGCAGATTTCCAGTTTGGTATTTCTGCATTCCGGTGATCGTCAAGAGGAGTTAGATAAGCTGGCTGAACTCGCTCACCTATACGGCGTAGCGGTTCCGACTGAGAATGCCGATTGCTACTACCAGAGCTTTGCTGACTTTGATTTACGTTGGGAGTTTCATAATGAGTTCTCAACCTATACGGTTGTGCGGCAGGGGTGTGCGGAGCCGGAGTTCTTTAAGGATGTATTTTCACTGATCGACCAAAGCTGGGTTGATGGTATCTCAGGGCAGCTTATCGCGGCCAATCATATTGATCTTCGCCCAGCGGAGAACACGCCGGCGACAGAGGAGGCCGTGGGTGAATATTTTAATGGTCAGCGCCTGGTTGGCGGCACCATCTATGAGGGGCTAGCGACTCTCTGGACTTCAGTTCAAGCGGAAACTGATGGCTTCATTCGTACCCTAGTCGTTGATGACGGTTTGGATGCCTCTCAGGCGGGTCGCGTTGTACGCAACCTTCTAGAGATCGCGGCTTATCGGTCAATGACCTTGTTGGCACTGCCGATCGCGCGGCTTTTAATGCCCGAAGTCCGCCTGCTTGAGAAGCGCCTAGTAGACACCAATGACAAATTAAATAAGCTGATTACGCTAGAGGACGAACAGAATTTAATGAACGAACTGATCGCTGAGGCGACACAGTTAGAGAAATTAGTGGCTGATCATAACTTTCGTTTTTCCGCTACAGAGGCCTACTTCAATTTGACCGAGAGTAGGCTAGAGATGCTCCGAGAGAAAAAAATGCCAGCCATACGAACTCTGAAACAGTTCCATGCACGTCGATTTATTCCGGCTTTTAATACCTGTATGTCTATTGTTAAGCGCAAAGAAAATCTATCCAAACGGATTAGCCGGACAAGTGAGCTACTGCACCTTAGATTACAGTTATCATTGGAAACTCAAAATCAAGAATTATTGGCTTCGATGGATAAACGCAGTGAAATACAGCTGCGGTTACAGCAGACGGTTGAGGGCCTTTCCGTTGTTGCGATGACCTATTACAGTATGAATTTGATCGAACTATTAACTAAGCCCTTTCCGATTGAGGAGTACCTGCCTATCTCTCATTCTATGGCTCTGGCCGTTGCTACGCCGATTGTTTTCGTCTTAGCGATTTTGGGAGTGATAAGAATACGTAAGAAACTGCACAGTTAAACGCGTCGATTATTCCACTTAATGCAGTCTTCAAGGCTGATGCCCTCGCCGCCGAAGATATCCAAGGCACTGCCTATGGTGAGGTCGACTTTGCCATCAGACAGTGACTCAACCAGCGTCAGGTCCGCGATCGAACGGGCGCCGCCTGCGTAGGTGACGGGTACTGTGCAATACTTTCCCAGTGCTGTCACTAGGTCCTCATCAATGCCTGCCTGCAGACCTTCTACATCTGCGCCATGGACCAAAAATTCTGCGCAATGCTGCTCCAGTTCAGTAATAGTTTGCTGGTTTACTGGGGTGTTGGTTAGGGTCTGCCAGCGGTCAGTAGCAATCAACCAGCCGCTATTTGATCGGCGGCAACTCAGGTCGAGCACTAAACGGTCGGAGCCGACTTCAGCCTTTATAGCGGCAAGGCGCGGCCAGCAAAATTCACCGTTTTCAAAAAGGTAAGAGGTGACAATGATATGTGAGGCACCAGCGGCTAGATAGCTGGAGGCATTTTCCAGATTGACGCCACCACCAAACTGCAGACCATTGGGGTAGGCTGCTAGCGCCTCAAGAACCTGCTGTTGGTTGTTTTGCCCCAGGGCGATGACATGTCCGCCCTCAAGCTGGTTTTTCTGATACAGGTTGGCGTAGTACGCGGCATCAAAGGCGCTGACAAAATTTGTTTTGGCGCCAGTATCGCTCAGAGTGCCACCGACAATCTGTTTTACCTTGCCTTGGTGAAGATCAATACAGGGTCGAAACGCAGTCAAAATGCCAACTCCAAATAGTTTTTTCTTAGGTCGCAGTATAACTTACTGCCGTGCTATTCCCACCTTTGAGCCATTGCGGCGATTAAGTTTCTGACTAATAAAATTGCCTGCTGCAATCAATTTAGTCAGGTCTACACCATGGTCTATCCCTAGGCCGTCCAACAGATAGACGAGATCTTCAGTGGCTAGATTACCTGAGGCGCCTTTAGCGTACGGGCAGCCCCCTAGGCCGGCGACAGAACTATCAATCACCGAAATACCCATCTGTAATGCCCGCAGGACATTAGCCAGTGCCTGACCATAGGTGTCATGGAGATGCACCGCGAGTTTACTCGCAGGGATACTGACTAGAAGCCTATTTAGTAATGATTCTATCGTCGCTGGGGTGCCCGTTCCTATGGTGTCGCCAAGTGATACCTCGTAGCAACCCATGTCGAGTAACTGGTTGGCTATAGCAGACACCGCCTCGACGTCTACTGTGCCCTCATAAGGACATCCCAGCACGCAGGATATATAGCCACGGACGCGCAGGCCGTTGGCTAGTGCTTCTTCGGTCAGAGGTTTAAAGCGTTCGATACTTTCTGCGATTGAGCAGTTGATATTTTTTTGGCTAAAGCTCTCCGAGGCCGCGGCGAAAACGGCCACTTCTCGGACACCACAGACAATGGCGCGCTCTAGGCCCTGCATATTAGGGGTTAGGGCGGTATAGGTCGTCGCTGTGTGCATTGGCAGCTGGTCGAAGACCTGATCACTACCGGCCATTTGTGGCACCCATTTTGGACTGACAAAGCTGCCAGCCTCTATGGTGCGGAGTCCAGCCTCAGTTAAGCGCTTTATCAATGCAACTTTGGTATCGACATCGACCGTCGTTTTTTCGTTTTGGAGGCCATCGCGGGGACCCACCTCAACAATCTTTGCTCGCTTGGGGTAGTTCATTGAGGGCTTGCCTCAAAGGCCAATAATTCACTACCACCATCGACTAACTCTCCGGGTTGGAAATAAAACTCTGTGACCATCCCATCGCTGGGGGCAACAATGGTATGTTCCATTTTCATCGCTTCCATGACCAGTAAGGTGTCACCTTTAGTTACAGCAACACCCGTATTCACCAGCAGAGCGACCAGCGTTCCATTCATCGGCGCCTTGAGATTGCCACCATGAGAATCTTCATCATCAATACCTAAATCTGGCGCGACTTCAAGGCAGTGAAAGAAACCTTTAGGGGTAAATAAATCAAAGCCAGCATCAGTGTCGACCAGTGTCATGCCCGAGAGGCTAACGTCGGAGTCAGCCGTTATTTCAACCACCGCTTGCTGCACTTGAATACTGAGGTTGGGCGCCGGCAGTCCCCAGCCATTATGAAGATGCCAGGGCGAGTTGGAGTCGGTAGATAGTCTCGCCGCTTCACGGCCCTGCTCGATTCTCCGTTTAATAATGGCCGCTGCCGCCAAGGGAAGCGCATAATCAATGTCGGCATCACGACGGCGAAATATCTCCTGCTGATGCTCCTCAATGTAGCCGGTATCGACATCGCCATTTTGAAAGCACTGGCTCGTGGCTAGATTGTATAGGAAGCCAATATTGGTGGTCAGACCACTGATGCGATACTGGCTGAGAGCGTCTGTTAAACGTTGTAGTGCGCGATCGCGATCGATATCCCAGACGACTAACTTAGCAATCATGGGGTCGTAATAAATACTCACCTCATCACCTTCAACCACGCCAGTATCGACTCGCACATGAATATTTTCAGTCGGTCCCTGCAAGCTTGTCAATACGCCGGTGGCAGGTAGGAAATCATGCTCGGGATCTTCAGCATAAATACGTGCCTCAAAGGCATGGCCATTGATTTTCAATTGAGCCTGAGAACAGGGTAGAGGTTCTCCGGCGGCTACCCGAAGCTGCCATTCGACTAGGTCTTGACCGCTGATCATCTCAGTTACCGGATGCTCTACTTGCAGTCGAGTATTCATCTCCATAAAGAAGAACTCACCCTGCGCATCGAGTAAAAACTCCACCGTCCCTGCGCCTTCATAGTTGATCGCTTTGGCCGCTTTAATCGCCGCTTCGCCCATACGTTTGCGCAGAGCCTCAGTCATGCCTGGAGCAGGGGCCTCTTCAATGACTTTTTGATGACGCCGCTGAACAGAGCAGTCCCGTTCAAAGAGATACACAGCATTTTGATGACTGTCGCAGAATACCTGTATCTCGACATGCCGGGGCTTCAACAGGTACTTTTCTACTAGCATAACGTCGTCATTAAAACCATTCATAGCTTCGCGCTTAGCTGCCTCTAAGGCTTCGTCAAACTCCGCCTCACAGTGGACCGCGCGCATGCCTTTGCCGCCGCCGCCAGCAGCGGCTTTGAGTAGCACTGGATAGCCCATCTTGTTAGCGGCCTGTTTGATAATGTCAGGATTTTGATCATCGCCGTGGTAGCCGGGCACCAGTGGTACGCCAGCATCTGCCATGATGTTCTTAGCTGCGGACTTAGACCCCATGGCCAAAATAGCGGCAACCGGAGGACCAATAAACACCAGATTATTCGTCGCGCACTGACGACAAAATTCGGCATTTTCTGAGAGAAACCCATAGCCCGGATGGATGGCTTCAGCGCCGGTATCCAGTGCCGCCTGAATAATTTTCTCTCCCACTAAGTAGGATTCAGTTGACGGCGATGGTCCTATGGAAACAGACTCATCTGCTAGTTTTACATGCAGCGCATTACGGTCAGCTTCGCTATAAACGGCAACGGTCAAAATGCCCATTGCGCGGGCAGTTTTAATCACCCTGCAGGCTATCTCACCACGATTGGCGATCAGTATTTTAGTAAACATAATGGGGCTTAGTCCTCTAACCAATGGGGTTTTCTCTTTTCTAAAAAGGCCTGTAAACCGTCTTGGCCCTGTTCGCTAACACGAATTTTTGCGATGATTTTGCAAGTGTGTTCAATTAAATCAGGTCCTATGGCTTGGCCATTGATATCAGTCACCAGCTGCTTAGCGGCGATAACTGCTTCGGGCCCGTTAACCAGTAGGGCATCAATTAAAAGACCGACTTGCTCATCTAGATTTTCGGCACCAACCACTTCGCTGAGTAGCCCAATGTGCTTTGCCGTCTGAGCACTGAAACGTTCCGCCGTCATAAAATAACGACGTGCTGCGCGCGCACCAATCGCGTCTATCACGTAGGGACTAATAGTGGCGGGCACCAATCCGATTTTAACTTCGCTTAAACTAAATGTTGCAACAGACGCCGCCACCGCAATATCGCAGCAGCTAACGAGACCCACCGCACCGCCAAATACAGCACCCTGAATTCGGGCAATAGTCGGTTGAGGTATGCTCTTGAGTGTCTGGAGCATCAGTGCCAGTGCCCGCGCATCTTGTAAATTTTCATCGTAAGAATAGCTTGCCATGCGCTTCATCCAGTCGAGGTCAGCCCCAGCAGAGAAGCTTTTCCCCTCAGACGCTAAAACCATCAGGCGTACAGTCGAGTTGGCAGCGACTGCGCTAAAGGCTTCGGTCAGCTGCGTAATAATTTGATCATCAAATGCATTGTGCTTGCTAGGATTGTTTAAGGTTACCCGAGCAATACCATTGCTATCAATTTTAGTAATGACTTTTTCCATATTAAGAACCTCCTACCTAATTCTCCAACACTTATCAGGATTGAACCAAGCTGCTCTCTAAGCCGCTAGCATCTTCCACAGACTTTTTTGTGCTGCGCCTTAGACCATAGTTACATTCTAAATACGCCAAATTTGGTCTCTTCAATCTCTTGGTTATGGCTGGCGGAAATCGCCAGTCCCAGTACCATCCGCGTGTCGGCTGGGTCAATCACGCCATCATCCCAAAGCCTAGCTGAGGCGTAATAAGGGTGGCCCTGATGTTCATAGCTATCAATAATAGGCTGCTTAAAGTCGGTCTCTTCCTCCGCGCTCCAACTCTTGCCATCACGCTCATATTTATCTCTAGTCACCTGAGCTAGTACGCCAGCGGCCTGCTCACCACCCATGACCGAAATTCGGGCATTAGGCCACATAAATAGAAAGCGAGGGTCATAGGCGCGACCGCACATGCCGTAATTGCCGGCGCCAAAGGAACCCCCGATGAGTATTGTAAATTTGGGCACATTAGCCGTAGCAACGGCGGTAACCATCTTGGCACCATGCTTGGCAATACCATCATTTTCGTACTGCTTGCCGACCATAAAGCCGGTAATATTTTGTAAGAATACGAGGGGGATTTTACGCTGGGCACAGAGCTCAATAAAATGTGCACCCTTCTGAGCTGACTCGCCAAACAGAATGCCATTGTTAGCCACAATACCGACTGGATAGCCGTGTATGCGGGCAAAACCGCAGACTAGTGTTGTGCCATAAAGAGCTTTAAATTCATCAAAATCTGAGCCGTCTACCGTCCGGGCAATGATTTCACGGACATCATAGGACTTGCGCGAATCTGCTGGCACCACACCATAGACTTCTTTGACGTCATACGCCGGTTCCACAGAAGCTTTAAAGTCACCGTTGACGGGTTTGACGCGATTAAGCCTAGCCACTGCTCTGCGTGCCAGATCTAAAGCGTGGCGATCATTATTCGCATAGTGGTCGGCGACACCAGAAGTGCGACAGTGGACGTCAGCTCCGCCGAGTTCTTCGGCGGTGACAACCTCACCTGTGGCCGCTTTAACCAGAGGAGGGCCCGCTAAAAAGATGGTCCCCTGCTCTTTGACAATAATTGACTCGTCCGCCATAGCAGGCATGTAGGCACCGCCAGCGGTGCAAGACCCCATAACCGCTGCAATTTGGGGGATATTGCGAGCTGACATGTTGGCCTGATTGAAAAAGATACGCCCAAAATGTTCGCGGTCTGGAAAGACTTCATCTTGGCGCGGTAAATTAGCACCACCAGAATCCACTAAATAGACACAGGGAAGGTTGTTTTCTGCGGCAATAGCTTGAGCACGCAGATGTTTCTTGACCGTGAGAGGGTAGTAGCTACCTCCCTTGACTGTCGCATCATTGATTACCACTACACATTCCTGACCACAGACTCGACCAATACCGGTAATAATACCCGCGGCAGGGACTTCCTCGCCGTAGACCTTATGGGCGGCCAGTGCAGACAGTTCTAAGAAGGGGGAGCCCGAGTCTAGCAAGCCTAGCAGTCGCTCGCGGGGCAATAATTTACCGCGGCCGATATGGCGAGCACAGGCCTTGGCGCCACCGCCAAGCTTAACTCTATCTAGGGTGGTCGCCAGTGCATCGATCTGGGTCTGCATCGCTGCGGTATTCGTGGCGAAGTCAGTGCTTTTAGTATTGATTTTGCTTTTGATTATTGTCATAAACGTTCTCTTAAGGAGTCTCTTAAGTGGTCGTATTAGGCCGTTTGGGAAAAAAGCTCGCGGCCTATCAACATACGCCGCACCTCGGATGTACCTGCACCGATTTCATAAAGTTTGGCATCGCGCAATAATCGACCGGTTGGATATTCATTGGTATAGCCATTACCACCCAAGGCCTGAATCGCCTGCAATGCCATTTGTGTGGCCTTTTCAGCGGTAAATAAGATGACTGCAGCGGCATCTTTGCGAGAATCTTGTCCGAGATCACAGGCTCTGGCGACTGCATATAAGTAGGCGCGAGAGGCATTTAATTCCGCGTACATGTCAGCAATTTTGCCCTGCATTAATTGGAACTCACCGATAGCCTGGCCAAATTGCTTGCGCTCATGGATGTAAGGTAGTACGACGTCTAGGCAGGCCTGCATAATCCCGATGGGACCGCCGGATAGAACTGTGCGCTCATAATCTAAACCTGACATTAGCACCGCTACCCCACGACCTTCGCCACCCAGAACGTTGTCCGCGGGAACCTCGCAATCTTGAAATACTAGCTCACAGGTATTGGAGCCGCGCATGCCCAATTTATCGAGCTTTTGATGGCGTGAAAATCCGGGGTAATCTCGTTCAACTATAAAGGCAGTTATGCCTTTAGAACCGGCGCTGAGATCGGTTTTAGCATAGATAATATAAGTGTGGGCATCGGGACCATTGGTTATCCACATTTTGTTGCCATTGAGAATATATTTATCACCGCGTTTTGCGGCGCTAAGTCTCATGCTGACCACATCAGAGCCCGCATTGGGCTCACTCATTGCCAGCGCGCCAATATGCTCGCCAGAGCAAAGCTTGGGCAGGTACTGTTGCTTTTGTGCCTCAGTGCCATTTTTGTGTAGCTGGCTAACGCAGAGATTTGAATGGGCGCCATAGGACAGCGCTACCGATGCGGAGGCGCGCGATATTTCTTCCATGGCCACGCAGTGAGCCAAATAGCCCATGCCTGTGCCACCATACTGCTCGTCTGCGGTAATACCTAGCAAACCCATATCGCCCAATTTACGCCATAGATCCATGGGAAACTCATTGCTGCGATCTATCTCAGCAGCACGGGGGGCGATCTCTGCCGCACAAAATTGATAAACGCTCTCGCGCAGCATGTCGATATCTTCGCCAAGATTAAAATTTAAAGTGGGGTAGGAAGTGTTCATAGGTTAGAGCTGTCCGTTTGATTTGAGCGCTTCAACGCAGTCAGTTTCTGCTTTGTTCAGGTCCTGAAGCAGTTTACTAATATCGTCGAGTTGCTGATTGAGCTTGTGGCGCTGTAATTGAATGGCATCGATCAGTTTCCTCAACTGATCAACATTGGTTTTACCCGGCTCGTACATATCGATGATTTCGCGGGAGTCGTCGAGCGATAGACCGAGACGCTTACCCCGCAGAATAAGTTTTAAACGAATACGATCAGCGGGGCTATAGACACGAGTTTGGCCGCGACGAGTCGGGGCCAATAACCCTAAATCTTCATAGTGGCGGATTGTTCTGGTGGTAATTTCAAACTCTTTGGAGAGCTGTGAAATACTGTAGTCAG
>Ga0222630_1000380_pt1 | contig 23164 bp, 32 predicted proteins | sample AntAcemetagenom3_FD_179842 | JGI IMG/M metagenome (GOLD analysis project Ga0222630, IMG submission 179842) | Saline water microbial communities from Ace Lake, Antarctica - #3 | ecosystem: Environmental > Aquatic > Non-marine Saline and Alkaline > Saline | place: Antarctica: Ace Lake | collected...
CATTACACAGCTACATATCTTAATGAACATCCTATATATCCAACTGGTCTATACTCTTCAGGATTATCCAATACTTTTTCTAACATATCACGAATCATTTGTTTATCATCTTCATATGTTCTTTGTGGGGCATCAATATCTTGAGGGAAATCAGGTGACCAAGTTAGAGTAATACTTTGTTTAGGTTCATATGTTTCTGGATTGTAAGTGGTGGGGGCAAATACACATCCATCTTTTACGGGGTCATGCATGGTACCCGACTTATACCTTTTTGGAGTAAACATTAAAGTATAGATGTATCCTACTTTATGTTTATAAGTTGGGTTATCTGTATCTGATATTTTTATTGATTTTACAACAATTGGGGTTGTGTTATCTTCTGCTAACCCACTCGGATGTTCCATCCAAACAATTTTATCGAACTCAAAGTGTTTAATAAATTCTACCTCTACCTGTGTAATTTGTTCACTTGTTAAGTTGTTAATACCCAATGCGTCCATAGAGTGACCGCAAATGTCTAGTAGTTTTTCTGTTAAATTTGATTTCATGATTTTATTTATTTATACCGTAATATACGAACATTATTTACAAAGCCCAAACTGAGGGTAAATTTCTGTTGTATCCTTTTTCATCATTACATCCGTAACCGATTATCCATTCATCTTTAAACGTTATCACACACATCTCTCTTGCTCAAATCCTATAATGTGAGGTCGCCAAGTCATACGATACCCGTTATCCCTCACCCAATTAAATACTAAGGGGTATGATTGGAATAATCCTTCCCTTGTATCACCACTAGGCATAAACCATACTTTATCTTGAGGTACCTCCATAATTTTAATAAAATCTAAAATTTCAGCTAAAGCACCCTCATCTTGTCCCCCCCATACTGGTTTTATGTGGTAATCTGAATGGTATTCTATTGATTTTTTTATTGCTTCATAATTGAGTCTAAGTTTATTATGCTGTTTCACCATCCTTTCATCAGTAATCCCACCTTGTGGTGTTTCTACACCAACGACTGGAACAGAATTGCTAAACTTAGGAGAAATAGATAACAAATTAATAGGATAGTCCGTGGGGAGAAAATGACTTCCTTCAGTTTCGATAGTAATAAATATATTATTTTCATGCGCAAAGTGAGTTAATTCATTTACTAAGGTAGGGTGAAGTGTAGGTGAACCACCCGTTAACATCATCTCTTTAATGTGGGGGTTTGATTTGTACATGGCAATAATATCATTAAAGGTATGTGTTCCTTTTTCAGGATGGATTGAAGTATAGAAAGAATCACACCATCCCCCTTCACGGAAAAAACACCTGTGAGAACATCCTGTAGTTCTGACTACTACTGTTGGATAACCAGCTCTACTTCCTTCACTCTGTACCGCTGTGTAAACTTCTACAATAGGTAAAACCTTATCATAGTCTGGTAGTCGTTTTAATTGTTTGTGTTCCATAATTTTTTAATGTGATTATTTCACTTTATTTATTACCTAATCTATTCACCATAATACGCTGCATTTTTTCCGTGTTCCATAAATTTAACCTTAGTTACTCTAACTCTACCATTAGTCTCTTCTAATACGAAGGGGTTAACCTTATTAAAAATGAATTCAGCAAATTTCTCAGCTCCTGTAGCTTCAATAACTCTTAACTGGATTACACCTAAATCATTCATTGTTTTCCAACCACCCATTCCAGGATCATCTTCAGCAACAATAACTGTGTGGTCAAATATATAATCCATCCACTCCTTGGGTTGTTTACCATCAATTAAGGTTTTAGCACGTTTAGCCATCCCAAAATCCATAACCCAATTTTTTTCATCTAATTCCCCTTCAAAATATATTTTGAATGAAATGCCGTAGCCATGTAGGAATCTACGGTCAGCAATGGGTTCCCTCGGCTCGCCATTGGCGAAAAACCGTGGAGAACCCATCGTATACTTTACTTGATTGAAATTTATTCATTTTTAATTAAATTTTAGTTTTTTATTATTTATTAGAAATACTTAATATTTATCCATTATACCAGTCTATAATTTGTTGTTTTGATTGCATTCCAACTTTACGACCTAGTTCATTTCCCTGAAGATCAGTTAAAATTAAAGTTGGAGTAGATTTAATGTTATATTGTTGTGTTAACATTGTATCATAATCAATATTAACTTTTTTAACCTTAACACCACTACCCTCTAAACTTTCTATAATTGACCCCAATGTTTTGCAAGGTTGACACCAATTAGATTGGAAGTAGAGAATTCCTCTGTTATTATTCATAATTTTTAATTTATTAATTTTATACTAATTCTTCGATTATCCCTACTATTTCACTCAATATAAGAACAATTGCTGCAGATTCCAAATTAAAAGGAATGAGAATATATCCTGCAATTCTTACTGTTGATTTAGCAAAACTTACGTATTTATGTAGTTTTTGGTTAGGCATGTGTTCAATTTCTTTCATATTTTTATTTCTTATTTAATGTACGAATTATTTGTTGTTTACCCAAGTGTGTTTTTCCTGGTGATGTAAATCTCTATGACAATTTGAACATATAGGTATACATTTTTTTAATTCTTCTCTATATGATTCAAGTGTTCATCCTCAATTTTTTGGGCGTATTTTTTAACAAACTCCCATGAAACTAAAGTACCATCCTCTTCGGCATATTGTGATGGATCTTCTAATCCTAGTTTAATAAATGAGATAATACGCTCTATTGAAGACCCACTTTGGTAGTCACTATACCATACTCCGCTTTCTAGATTATCACCCCCATCTAAAATTGGAGCATAACTAGTCATTGTTCTACTATATATCTCTTTATAATCTAACCCTAATTCTTTACAACATTCAACACCATCTCTTAATACACCTGTTTTGTCAGTTATATTATAGGGGGCATAATAATCTACTTTATCAGAATCCCAATTTCCTATTTTAAATGCATGCTCTAATGCTTCACGAAATTCTTCGGAACAATCAGGGTATATTCCTGTTTTGGTTTTATTGTTAAAATCCCCCATATGTGTTCCTAGAGCTATTTTACATGACTCTCCCGTTCGTTTAGCTATTGATAAAGCTATGGCATATGTAATAGAAGCAAATATGGCATTACGATTGGGAACCACGGTTGTCAAAGCATTTTCGTGAGCATAGTGGCCCTTTTTCATTTCCATAGATCCATTATCTATCAAACCGCTTACCAGTAGATTAGACAACCCCCCTAATGTTATTATTTGGTGGGTTAATTCAAACCCTTGGTCTTGGAGGTATTTTACTAACGATTGAGCTCTTTCTAATTCTACTCTGTGTTTTTGGCCGTAATCAAATGAGATACAAACTACGCTTTGATATTCCCCCAAGCACCTTAATAATAGTGTACTTGAATCTAATCCCCCACTTAATGAAACTACTACGTGATCTTTTTGTTTTTGCATTGTTAGTATAATTTATAAATGCCCGGTATTAATAGGATATAGGCTAATCCTGTTTTTAATTATTTATATTTTAGGTGATATTGCTAATCCATCTACATTTATAAATTTAGCAGGACCACTTATGTACCCCTTGGGTAAGTTTTGACTTATTATACTTTTATATAGTAAACTCTTTTGACCTTTAGCAAAGGATAAGGATTCATCCTTATTTTCTTCAAATATCAAGATACAAATTAATTCTTTACCTTCCAAAAAATCTTTAACAACCTCCATTAGAGTAGCCATTATTTTTAGTAGTTCTCGGGTATTACTAAATTTTGCCTGGGTGGATATTCCTTTAATAGAATATCCCAAATTATAGAATCCTTTCAATTGAGATTTTTTAAAAATAGGAGCTAAGTCAATATTTTCTACTTCAGACTTTCCGATTTTACTAAAAATAACATCTACTATATTATCATCTTCAATTTCAAATTTATATCTAGTATCCCCCCTGTTATTTATATTGTAAGGAGTTATATTTTTTAAATCTCCAATCTCTAATAAATGCTCTTCTAAAAGAGATGTTAATTTTATAACATTTATACTCATATTTTATTTATTTTTATAAATACCTGACATTAATAGGCTAATCCTGTTTTTAAGTATTTACATTTTAGAATGTTCTCTCCCCAGGTAATATTAGGGGTTTTATTGGGCGATTCCCTTTAGAATCTAGATCACTTCTTTCATCTAATATAACTTTAAACTCAACACCATTAACTTTAAAAATACCTCCTTGTTTTAGCATTTTCCTAAAGAAATTTTCCTGTATCTCGTTCCAATCTTCACTAAGAGAAATAATTTCTTCTTTATCTGATGGGTTTTTATTTCTATCTATGTAGATTTTATGATTAAACCTTATTGTTTGTTTTTTTAATGCCATTATAATTCTAATTTATGTTTTAGTTTGTTATCATTAATAAATAAGAAATCTGATTGGTTTAATTTACCGTTCCAGTAATTTAAGCTTCCTATATCAAACACTTTAAATCCTAAAGGATTTAGGAACGATATTATATCCCCTATTAATGGGGCACCTTCATTATATTTAAGTATAGATAATTCTAACTGCAAAAAAGAACTATTTAATATCGTATGCAACCCCCCCTTAATTACATCTAATTCAGCTCCCTGTACATCGATTTTAATATAATCATATACGGTTGTTGGGTTTACAATTGAATCTAAAGTAGTTGTTTTGATTTTTACCTCATGGGGGTTTTTGTAAAATGGGGTTGTTTCTTTATAAATCGAGGAACCACCACATACACTATTATTACCTTCCGAGGTTTGGGTGTAGAAAGATACTTCTTTTTCTGTATCTAACAACATACACATTTTATAATTAGGGTTTACAATTTTTAGGAATTCCTCACATTTAGGATTACCTTCAATACTTAATATTTCTATGTTGGGGAATATATTGGTGAAGGAATTGTAGAATTGACCCAAATTAGCCCCTATATCTAATACTCTTTTAGGTAAGTAATTAACATTTGATAATGCTCTTATCCTTTCATCCATAAAATCATTCCACAGGTGCGACATTTTAATTGTTTTTAAAATATTTATCTAAAAATTCCCTACGGTAAGCATGTACATTACCCTCATATTTAGGGTTTGAAATAGGTATTTCTTTTATTAATTCTCCTAATTTAACAGCTTCAATACAAACTACTCTACCTAATTCTTTACCTGAGGCTTTACCTAAATAGTTGTAAAGTGTTAAAAATTCATTTTCTATTTTATTTACTTCAAAAAACTCGTGTAGAAATTCTCTAGTATATAAGAATACTTTACCTTTATAAGTTGGTAAATCTAATTCCCTTTGTTTAAATGGTTGTTTTCTAAGTATTGAATATGCGTGAACTTTTAACCCCATCCCATTCTCATCTTTTTTTCCGGTGTAGTCATAAAGTGACATCATTGTATTTTCCATGTTTGTTTATTTTAAATTATTAATCATTATTAACCTTATTTATATGTAAATATACGAATAGTATATGATGGGTGGGTTAATTTAATCGTAGTTATACTTTAGTTAATTTATATTTAACACCATCAATCTCTACAACCTTACCTTCACAGGTTTTAGTTCTACTATTAAATTCTTCTTCGGTTAAATTGACACCATTAATATAGTAAGCTTTATATCCATTTTTATATTCAATAGCAGGACCATCTTCTCTATGAAGTTTACCATTAATGTAGAAATATTTATCTCCGTTTGCAAGCTCTACAGCAGGTCCATCTTCTCTATGAAATTTACCATTAAGGTAGTAATATTTATCTCCACCTTTATACTCTATAGCAGGTCCATCTTCCCTATGAAGTTTACCTTCTAAGTTGTACCATCTTGTAATATCTTCTATTACTATTACTTCATATTCTGTCATAATCTCTATTTTATTTTATTATTTTGAAATATATTGATTTTCACTTTTTTGTTTAAAATTAAATCCTGTACCATAGACGATTCTTTGTAGTTTTTACAATCCGTTACATCTACATTAATATGTATTCCTAACTCCTTTAATTGTTCAGGTGTTAATGGTCTTACGAGTGAGGGTTGATGTGGTTTAGGGTATTCTCTTTTTAGTGGATCTTTCTTAAAAAAATATCCTGTTGTATCCACATAACGGAGAAGTTCTTTATCTCCCTCTATGGTGATATTTCCTGATTTTGCTTTAAGCATTACAATCTTAAATCCTAATTTGTTTGTAAGCCATTTAATAAATACTATATGTATTTTATGCATAACTTTTACTTTGTATTCTTTCATAACTCTATACCTTAGATAGTTTATATTTAACTCCTTCTATATCTACAATCTTACCTTCACAGGCTTTAGTTCTATTATTGAATTCTTCTTCGGTTAATTCCTTACCCTTAATGTAGTAATATTTATTCCCATCTGTATATTCAATAGCAGGCCCATCTTCTCTATGACGTTTATCATTAATATAGTAAGATTTATATCCATTTGTATACTCCACAGCAGGCCCATCTTCTCTATGGAATTTACCCTTAATGTAATACCATTTATCTCCATTTGCATTCTCAACAGCAGGACCATCTTCTCTATGGAATTTACCTTTAATGTAATAATAATTATCTCCATTTGCATATTCAATAGCGGGCCCGGCTTCTCTATGAAGTTTACCCTTAATGTAGTAAGCTTTATATCCATTTTCCCTCTCAATAGCTGGACCATCTTCTCTGTGACATTTACCGTTAATGTAGTAAGCTTTATTTCCATCTGCATATTCAATAGCAGGCCCATCTTCTCTATGACATTTGCCATTAATGTAATACCATTTATCTCCATTGTTATATTTTATAGCTGGACCATCTTCTCTATGAAGTTCATCATTAATGTAGTAAAATTTATCACCATCGGCAAATACGGCTGGACCATCCTCTCTATGTCTTTTACCGTTAATGTAGTAAACTTTATCTCCATTTGCATTCTCAACAGCAGGACCATCTTCTCTATGTAACTGGTCTTTTGAATTAAACCATGTTGTACTATTTTCTGTTACTATTACTTTGTATTCTTTCATAATTTTTATACTTTAGATAATTTATACTTCACACCTTCAATCTCTACAATCTTACCTTCGCAAGTTTTAGTCCTATTATTAAATTCTTCTTCGGTTAAGTTTCTACCCTTAATATAGTAAGATTTATATCCATTTGTATACTCCACAGCAGGACCATCTTCTCTATGAAGTTTACCTTCTAAGTTGAACCATGTTGTACTATTTTCTGTAACCTTTACTTTATATTCTATCATAACCTTTATTTTATAACCGGATCAACATTAACCCCATTTACCCCGTAAATATACGAACATTTGGCTGGGGAGCCTAATTTATTGCGCATTACTTTTAAAGGTTGTTTATTTTTCTAAATTTCTTTACATTATAACTAACCATATTGTAATCAAGCTCACCATATTCCATATCAAAATGGTCGTTCATATTAGCTTTTGGTTTGGAATTTAAACCGTGTTCTTTATATTTAATTCCTTCTAGGGCCGCCATTACTGGGTTTGAAGTATCAATTGATTCAATTTGGGGGTGGTTATCATACCAACCAAATTCTGATGGGATGGTACATCCTAATAAATGTAATTTCAAACCTTTTAAATGTTTAAGTTGGAGTAAATCCTGTACAAACCGTACTCTACCTAATGCCTTCCCCATGTCCACGTTACTATGTGGGAAGAAATCATTATACCAAGTAGCACCGTAAGATACACATAATTTGTTATAACCTAAACCATATAATAAATCAGCACATAAGTACGCTTCGTGTTCATTATGTCCTTGAATTACTGTTATTGGTTTTGTGTTTGTGGGGTATGGATACTGTTTCCAATATTTAGCTTGTGCTACGGTTTTGGGGCAATCCATCCAAACATCAGGTACTATGAATTCATTAGGTTCTAATTCGTTAATCCAATATCTTAAACGATCATGGTTATAACCATGTCCCCCATTTATATCTTTTAATTCATGTAGGGAGTTGTCCATAACAATATAGCGTCCTTGTTCCTTTGCCCATTTAAAATAGGACAAATAATCTTTATCTTGATCTAATAAGTGAGGTAAGCAAAAATCATACTCATTAAATTCAGGTGATACCTTTAACAAGCATCTAGGTACTTCATGGTTTACAATCATATAACTATTTTTATTTATTTTAATATAATAACTTATTTTTAATTAGCCTAATTTATTTAATTATCATTTTCTTTTTATAAACCATAACACAATGGTTATATAACTCCGATAGCGTGCCCCCAAATAATTCTACTTCTCTATCATAATCTTCACAAGTCATGTAGAATTCTTTAGGAAATTGTTTTCTAATATAGGCTAATTTCCCTTTTTCGTCTTTTTCAAAATCTTCATATAAGCGTTTTCTACGAGCGCGGTCAATAGTAGTGGCTTCAACCCAATGGTTTGAATCCATCGTTATTTGCTTTTTACTATTCATCTCCATTTCAGTATATTTGGCCTGCCACCAATAGTGAGAAAATGCTAAATCTCCATTCTTGATTTTATTTAATAGGGGGGATTTTGGATCCAGTTGTGTTTTTTTTGGGGTAAATCTTCTCCACCATGTAAACCTATTATAATTGGTAGATCTTAATTTAGATATTTCCTTCAATACAATCTCTTCATTTTCAACTACATATTCATGGTTTTCTATCATAAGTTTATTATTGTATTTAATTTAATCACCTTTTCATATGTTATATATCTCTTTTACCCTCATAAACGTATTTTAATGTTGGGAATCTTAAACTTATCCCACCTTTGTCATTGTAAGTTTCACTGAAGTATTGGATGCAAACTGTTTTACCAACAATTGAACCATCCATATATTGTAAACGTTGTTCTTGGGTAAAACCACTTCCAACCTTTACCTTGTGACCTTTATGTTCAATATAAACTTGAGCTAACATTTGCATTGTAACAGATTTTCCATCTCTAACAACTTCATGGTTGTCAACATCAAAACCAACAACCTTATATTCAGCGTCGAAGAATTTCTTAACTTTAACTAAGTTTTTAGTACGTTTACCTTCATACCCAACATTCTTACGTAACATAACACCCTCCCATTTATTATCCGAAGCTATTTTAACCCACTCCTGTAAATGATCATCCCCAGTTATCCTATATTGTTGGGTATAACGTAAGATATTATTGTTAATAAAACCACCACCACACCAACTTCTTAAAGTATGTAATCTTTTTTCTAAAATCTCATTTCCTTTGGCATTATCAAAATCTTTATTATCAAGCATATCAAATATCATATATGCTGGGTTGGCTATTTGGTGATCTTTACGTCTCAACTGCTTCATGACACCTTGAAAATCTTCATTCCCTTTAGCATCAACTAAACAAATCTCACCATCAAATGTAACGTTAATTATACCTGTCGCTTCAATTGCTTCTTTTACTTTATTTAATGTGGTGAATTCTTTACCTGTTCTGCTAAATAGTGTACATTTCCCCTCAGTATTAACTCTGGCTAAACACCTAACACCATCTAATTTTCTAGATGTATACCACCCCTCACCCCATTTATACTTCCCATCTTCAAATTCTTTTGCTAATGCAACGGAAAATGTTGGGATTAAACCTGGAACACCTTTATTAATACCTTTAGCACCAATTCTAATATCTAAATCTTTATCAATGATTTTATAAATCAAATCCCAATCAATATTAGATTGAGCAAATCTATTTACCAATTTTATTGCATCATGTCCTGTTACTTCCCGAGTATTTAACATTTTCAATAGTGAAAGTAATGGAGTAGTATTACCATAAGCTACCAATTCACTATTTTTTAAACATGTTTTACTAGTGGTATGATATTGTTTGTAGGGGTTATATGTTGCTTCGAGTACATCGTGTATAAACGTTGAACTACGCGCAATAATCGCAGATTTCTCAGTGGCACTGCTTGTTGATCTCATCTCTTCGATGAATATTTTTAATTCTGTCATAACCTTTATTTATTAATATTCGCAACCTTGCTTACACCGTAAATATACGAACAATATTTGGGGATTCCTAATTTTTGTGTGGGTGTTTTTTATTTACGTACAAGAATTTCTGTACTCCTCTGTACTAGGAACTTCAATTGATTTATGTATTGGATAGTTTATATTACCATCAATATATTTAGATTTTACTTTCCATTCTTTCTTTGCTCTCCCATCACAACCCCATGATTCATCTGTAAATGGGATATTTTTACTAAGTAAGAGTTTTTCCAAAAACCTCCAATTGGCTCTAGCGGTACCATCTTTTAATGTCCATTTAGCTACAAAACGCAAATCACCACTTGGGTTTGGATCATTAGCACCATCAACTATTGGTTGGAGGTGGAAGTTTTTACTAAATAGTACATCAACATTTTCTTGAGATAAATTCATAACCTTTATTTATTAATAGGGTCAACATTAACCCTTTATTACCCCGTGAATATACGAATAATTGGTTGGGGAGTCTAATATTTACACGGGAGTCTTTAATTATACTTTATAGTAAGATCATCATCTTTCTTCTTCCCTTTTAACTTTTCCAACCTATTAGTAAGTGTCTTCCACCCCATAGGACCGTATTTATTGGTTTTAGGTATTTCATTTAACTTTCCCTCTAATTCGTTTATTTTATAATCTAGTGGGGCTTGAACCAATTCTTCATTAGGTAATTCATGTTCTTCTAACCCATCTATATCTTCCTCTAAATCCCATACTGTTACTTTCTCAACTACTGGTATACTTTCACCATAAATATTTTCCTTGGTTTTTATTTTTAATTTATCAAAAGCAAAATTTGCTGATATGACTAGGGCAATAGCTAGTGGGTCGAATACAAATATAATAGTTAATAATAGATAATTAATAATTTCATCCATAGGTGTACCTGTTAACCCTGATAAATACTTTAAGGGGCCTAATTCCCCAGCTACATCGTTGTTAGTTGATCTTTCTATTATTTCTGTTTCATATTCAAATAATTTAATATTTAAACTATCTACTCTGTCATTAATTGTAGTTTGTCTATCAACTGCTTGATCTAGTTGTTTTTCTAATGCTCTTCTTGTAGAGGATGATGTAGTAGTTACTAATACACCTTCAGCGTTTGTATATTGTATAACATTGTTAGCTAAACCAGAACGTAAATCAGTTACGGCCTTATTAATATTTTCCTTCTCATTAGCATATATGCTAAGTTGTTCTTTAGTATTATCTCTCCGGGTTTCAATTAAAACTATTTGTGAATTAATACTCTCAGCTTTAGATGCTGTTTCTTGGTAGGATGAAGAAAGAAAACCATATATCCCCATACTTGTAATTAATATTAATACAAAACATGATAGGGAAAGATAAATTTTTAGTAATAATGGGAGTGATTTTCTATATTGATATAAAAGAGATGCAATTACTAACTTAGCTATCTCTAAAGAGGAGGCCATTAATCCTACTGCAAAAGCTGTTCCTGCAAATAGTTTCATTAAACCGCTAACAGAATAGAATGCGGCTGATACTGATACGGATAAAGCAGAAAAGGCTATAATGAAAGGAAATATTCTTTCTTGTATTTTTTTAATCATATCTTATTATTTTTGGTAGGTTTGGTTAACCCCACAATAATATATATAGATACGAACGAGGGGTGGAAGAACCAAGAGATTTGTTACTTCTCCCTTAATCCTTTATGTTTATCTATTTTATCTAAGATGATATTTAATAGTTCATTTTTAATAAAACCTGCCATAGATGCATTTTTTAATGCTGATATTAATTGGAATGCAATAAAAGGTGCAATAATTGTTTCACTTAACCACCATGTACCCATAAATCCTTTTTCCACCATTAAGATAGCTGTAAGAATTAATTCCCAAGTTGTTATAGACTTTAAAACTCTTAAAGATTTATAGGTTTTAAAGCCTTCTTTCTTTGTTCCTGCTATTATTCCAAAAAATCCATCTAACAATAATACAGCGGCTATTGCCAAATATTGTTCAACATTTTCCATTGTTAATTGTAGAAAATAAGAGCAAAGAAAACCTACCCCTGCTATGCTTGCTATTGTTATTTTCATATATGTTATCCTAATCAATTTTAATTCTATTTTTTGCTACGTGTAATATTCTTTCTTCTAATTTAGATACCCTACTTGTTAGTTCTAATATAGTTTTATTTGCACTTTTTAAATCATCTTCTAACTCTTCAATTCTTTTTTGCTTGTAATTACTTTGTTTTGAGGATACAGAGTGGTTTATATCCATCTTCTTTTTTATAATAATCCAAACCTCTTTAATCCCAAAAGCTCCAGCTAAACCAGTTATTACAAATATAAGAGTTTCATTATCCATTATTTATTTATTTAAATATTTCAACCAAGGAGAATATCCATTTTACACAATGTTGTAATTTTTTCTACAATTTATTCTTAAGTATTTATATATCTTTAGACTCAATTAAAGTATAAGTAAATGAATTACCCCAAATTTCTCTTGAGGTTTGACATATATCTAAAAACTCATGCCAATCATCATTATTAGCTATAACTTGACAACCTGCTGACCATTTATCTATCTGGGTGGATGATCTACCAACATTACTAGTTGCTCTGTGAATATTAATTCCAAATAAACCTTCCTCTAAATTTTCTTCTAACAGATCATATTTATCATCTCTATCATTATCTCTATATACTTGGACTGGTTTTTGTTGACCCAGTGCTAGATATTTACCTTGATGGAGTCTTAGTTTATGTGAACTTCTATATTGTCCGGGTTTAAGAATAGCTACTCCTTTATCATTTAGTAGATTTTTTACCCAATGTGTTCCAGGGTCTGTGGTGCATTTGTAACAGTGAAATTTCCATTCACCTTCAACCTTATATGATAGTGTAATATAATCGTCAAACTTATTTGTTACCTTTCCATCTGTATCAGAGTTTCTAATTCCAATTATATTAACATCATAATCGCCCCCAGTAAAATATTTATATTTTTTGTTGTGCATTACAACCTCAATTTCTTCTCTTGTATAGCAATTCATCTATTTATTTTTTTCTTTAGAAGAAAATATTTTAGTAATACCATCAATCCCAAATGATCCTAAGGTAATCATTACAAATGAATTAAAAATTGTATCAGTAATTAACAATTCTTTTCCAAATATTCCGGTGGAAATATCAGCAATTGCAAATATAGTCATAATGGCGAAAGATGCAAATCCTACAATGTTTTTTTCATTAAGATCATTACTATCTTTAAAAATGTTTGAAAAGGTCATAATTTTATTTTTTATATAATTTATCATAATATAACAATCTTTATTGAAACGTTTTGTTTATAAATATAAAAAAGAGGGGTGTTATTACACCCCCCTTAAGAAATTTTTGTAAACTGTTTATCCTAGTTTAAGGATTTTAGTTCACTGCAATATATATGAAAAATATTCAAGGCACCGCCTATCCTTCACAACTCGAACACTCTGAAGATGTTCTAGAACCTAAATCCCCTTTAATTACAGAGTCGGTTCTTAGGTAGTATAGAGTTTTTATTCCTAATTGATGAGCTGTAATATGAACTTGATTAATCCATTTAGGAGAATCAGTTGGGTCAAAAGCAACATTTAAAGATTGAGTTTGATCTATATATTTTTGACGTATTGCAGCCTGTTGGATTAACCCTAATTGGTTAATTTCAGGAAATGTTAAAAATATTTCTTTTTCATCCTCAGATAATACTTCGTTAGGTAAATTTGATACTGACCCATTATCTACTAGTATCTGATCCCAATATTTGCTTTGATTTTTTCCCTTTTCATTAAGAAGTTTTTCTAATTCTGGGTTTTTTACTATAAATGTTCCCTTAGCCCCATTAAACACATAAACATTTGCGGGTTGGGGTTCGATACCTGCTGAGCAATTATTAATACGTGAGTTTGATACTGTGGGGGCGATAGCCATTATATGAGTATTTCTCATTCCTGTTCCCTTACACCAAAGAGGTTCACCATATTCTTTAGCCATCTGTCTAGAGGCTGCTTCTGCCTTTTGTCTAATATCACTAAAAATAGTATGAGTCCAAGCTGTTGATGCTAGTGAATTAAATGGTAAACCCTTTTGTTGGAGGAATGTGTGCCATCCCATCACACCTAAACCTAAGGCTCTTCCTTTTCTAGCGGATCTGTGTGAACGTTCCATTGAATCTTTACCATTAGTTTTAACAATAAATTCTTCCATAACTCCATCTAAAAAGTAAGTAGCTACTTCAACTACATCTGTGTTCTTCCACTCATCATATTTAGCTAAATTTAAAGAACTTAAACAACAAATAAATGAATGTTCCTCATCTGTGTGTAAACAGATCTCAGAACAAATATTTGTCATTGATACATCTAAATTATTCATCCTATATGCTAGAGGGTTGTCTTTATTGACGTTGTCCTTGAACATTATATAGGGTTCACCAGTTTCTACACGTGATTTAAGTATTTCTAACCATAATGACATAGCCTCACTATCACGATCAGTTAATCGCTTCATAAAAGCATCATCTACAACTACACATTGGTGTAAATTTAAACATTGTCTATTAGCATCACCTTTGGGTCTACGAATTTGTAAAAATTCTCTAATATCTATATGGTTAATATCCAAATTAACTGATGCTGCACCTCTACGGACTGAGCCTTGGTTAGTAGCAATAATGGTTGAATCATAAATCTTGGCCCAAGGAACAATACCTTCACTCTGACCATTTCCTGTAATTTCAAATCCACTACCTCTAATTCTACTAAGTGAAATACCAACCCCCCCACCATAAGAAGTAAGACGCATTAGTTCGGCATTTGTAAGACCAATACCACGTATTGAATCTGGGGTGTCAATTCCAAAGCAACTAATTGGTAAACCTCTATCTGTACCTGTATTACTAAGTACAGGGGATGCTAAACCAATCCACCCATTCCAAATGTATTTAAAAAATTTACTTTCTAAATCTGGACGATTTAAACGCATTGCCACAGCATGGGCTACTCTTTTATAGGCTTTGCGAGGTGTTTCTCCTGGGATGAGGTAACCTTTTGAAATTGTTGATAATGATACATTATCAAAAAATTCAGGAAAATCTTTCCCACGCTCCCATTGTGTGTAATCTTCTACTATATTTACTTTCTCCATAATTAAAATATTGATTCATCCCATGCCATAGTTCCCTTAGAGTAATTAGTTACTCTAGTGGAGAAGAAATCGGAATGTTGTTTACCTGCTGATAAATGGTCGAACCATTTCATTCTTTCAACGGCTGTCATGTCAATGTTAGTAATAATTCCTTTATAACCTAAATCACCTAACTTTGTGTTAATTCTATTTTTAATAAAATGTTTTAGGTCATATTGTGAGCAACCTTCTAAATCACCTAATTTATAAACATTATCTATATAATCTAGTTCTAGTTTTAAGGATAATAGTGCTGCTTCATTTATTGCTGCCTCAAGTTCTGGGGTTTTTATTTCAGGGTTCTCTTCGAGTAATGTTCTAAATAACCAACACCCAGCTTCGGAGTGGAGAGATTCATCTCTAATACTCCACTCTACGATCTGCCCAACACCTTTTAACTTATTTCTCATCTTGAAAGATAAGAGGATGGCAAATGAAGAGAACAAATTAACCCCCTCGGTGAATGCTGAAAATATAGCAAGTGATTTAGCAATTTCATAGACATCTTTCTCACCATTAAAACTATCCCTAACAGTAGTAAGACTTTGAATTTTAGCCATTGTAGTCTCATCTTCCATAAATTCATCAAAATTTTCAAGACCAAGTGTTTCATTTAATAATGAATATGCTTCGGCATGGATTGTTTCAAATGCACCAAATGTTGTAGCCATCATAATAACTTCGGGTTTTCTAAACCATTTTGTTACTAGTCCGGACCAATAATCATTAACTATTGTTTCAGTTTGTGCAAATCCCTTTAAAATAGAACCAATGATATTTTTTTCGGTTTCATTTAAATTTGATTTCCAATCTGCTAAATCTGACATCATGGGTACTTCTGTGTGTATCCAATGGGCTTGTTGTTGTTGTAACCAATAATCTGCAGCTTTTTGATATTCAAAAGGCTTATAGACAATTCTCTCCTCTAGTAGGTTTCTTCTTTTCATTTCTTTTTATCCATTTAATTCAAAAAATTTACTTTTTAACATTTTCTTATCGAACTGATCAATACCACCTCCAAAGTTATTTTGTTGTTGTGGTTCATCTTTCTCATAATCATCTTCATTATATTCATGTACCTCAAAATGACCAGTTGAAGTATCAGCTTTAACACCATAAGTTAAACCATCCATTCCATATCTATTTTTCATAATATGAAATCTACCTGTTCCATTTACCTTATCTTGTTTTTTTCTTGAAAGAGACATACAGAAGTCAGTTATCATTATTTTATCATATGAACCTGCTGCTTTATCTCCCTCAATAACATCATCCTTAGCACCTGCTCTATTTACTTGAGAAACTGACCAAATTGGTACATTTAATTCACGAGCAAGTCCCTTAGTGCTGATATAAATATCATCTATTTCTCCTTTTCGATCTGCTGTTCGTTTTTTGGTTGAAAGTAAATCTACATAATCTATTATAATCAAATCAGCTTTAATTCCTAAATCTTCTACCTTACGAATATGTGATTCTATCGTAGATATTGTTGCTCTACCCGTTGGAAATTCTTTAATTATTAACTGTCCAGGTAGTTCAGGGAGTATGCCTTCGATTTTTTCCCTATTTTGTAGTATCTGATCAACAGGGATTTTAGAGAAGAAGGCATCATATCTCCTACCAACATATTGTTCACCTAGCTCAAGTGTGTAATGAAGAACATTAAATCCCATTCTTACAGCATAACCTCCTAATGCTACTAATGACCAAGATTTTCCACCTCCGGGGTTGCCAAATATAAGACCAAAATCCCCATTTCCGAGACCCCCTTGAAGTATCTCATTAACCTGATTCCAGGGGGTTGCAATAGTTACTCTTGCATCTTCTCTAAAACGTGACTCAATATCTTTATTATATTCATGCCCCACATTTTTATCATTTCCGGCTTTTAATGCTGATTCTACTAAATGTTTAATACCATCAAAATCCCCAGCTTTAAGTAGATCAACACTATTAAGTAGTGCTTTTTTTAGTTGTTGGTTTTTACAAAATGTTGAAAATTCCTCCTGAACATATTCTAAATCTTCATCTGAGGATTGGTATGCTGATTTTAATTGCTCTCTAATTGAAAGTCTTAATACTTCATTATCTAGCTTTTGTAGTTCTACTTTAAGAACATCCATTGAGGGAGTACAATGATACTTATCATAATATTTAAGTATTTCATTAATAATCCACTGATGTGCTTGATTATCAAAATATTCCTCACTAAGAATATCATGTATATTTATTAAAAACTCTTTATGAGTTAATAATGAGGATAATACTTTTACTTGAAAGTGACTCCCGTAGGAGTTAAGCTTTTGCAAGGTCATAACTTTTATTTATTTAATTTGTAAGGATTCAAAACAATCTTTTATCCAATATTCTACATTTCTAATTATTCCACCTAATTGGTCTACATTATACATTGATATGAATTGATCAGGGAGATAATGAAGATCTTTGGATGCTATAAGTTTATCTAAAAATATTTCATCATTCTTATCAATCATGGGTTTAGACAAATCCATAATCTTATAATTAGTTTTAAGTGATTCGAAGTTTTGAATTATTCGAGCATATATTACATTTTCTTTTAATTTTTCAACTGAGATATTGTAGATATCATCTAATGTCATTTCTTGTGTTGATAATTCGGGGAATAATTTATATAGTTTCTTTTCACCTAACCCTTTTACACCTACTACCTTATCCGAATTATCTCCCATTAAGGTTTTATATAATATAAAATTATTTGGGGACATTTTAAACTTTTCTACCACAGTACTCGTTGTATAATACTCCTTCTCCATAGGACGATACACAATAACATTTTCGTTTATTAGTTGTAAGAAATCCTTATCTGATGAAACTATAAAGACTTTATCTTCTTTCTTTGCAGGAATAACTTGACTTAAATAAGCAATAATATCATCTGCTTCAACCTTATCTATTGTTACAGTTTTAACAGGGAGTGTTTTTAGATATTGGATTATTCTTACCATTTGATCTACTTTGGCATCATCCTCATCATCTTTATCATCAAAAGCATCCCAGTTTGTAATACGTTGAAGGTCTCTACCGGATTTATATTCGGGGAGCAAATTCTTCCTATTATTGGAAGAACCTGCCCCATCGAAAACTACATAAACTTGTGTTGGGCTCATTTGGCGTATCATTGCACCTAATGAACGGAAGAATCCACCTAAACCTCCAATATGAACACCATCAGGATTAACCATATTAAGAATTGCAAAATTCCTAAAAAATAGATTTAAACCATCAAAAATTAATATTCTCTCTCCTTCTACAGTCTCTTCCCCATGCTCATCGACGCTGTCGAGGAGTTGTAATAATTCTTCCTTTTTCATGTATTTTTATTTATATGGAAATGTACGAAAATTCCCCCCAATAATCTAACCTATTTAGGTTCATCTGAGTAACTTGTAATGTCTGTATAGGATTCATCTTCTTCAGCAATTATGAATTCACCACCCCCTAGGATCTTAGCCCATGCCTCAGCATGTTCCTCTTTATACACTTTTAAAGCTTTTTCATCATCAAGAACAAATCCATGAGGAGTCATAATAATTTTCCCCCTAGTAGTAATCCCATTGATGTGATTTTTATCAATTTGAAGATTAGTACGTTTAGCAAATTCTACATGCTTTCCATCTTTAATTGCTTTAATTTTAGAAGTTCCGGCTGACATAACATTACCAAATGTAATTACAAATGTTGAATCGAACCACATAGCATATCCACCTTTATTCATCAATTTTGGTTGACCCATAGGATGTTCGGCTTTCAAAGTCCACACTTTATTAATACAGACTAGTGTATTTGTATAAGGACAACTCTCTTTACGAGACATTACTATCCGTTGATTAACGTTGTTACCGAATTGAGTTGACATTGCACCCGCATTCCACTCATTGTTGTTTTTATTTGATTTTAACGACATTTCACACGGTACAGACCCAATTGAATCCCAACAGAACATCAAGTCATAAGGTAAATTACCTTTCTTCTGTTCATCAAGTAAATCTAAAATAAACCCAGCAACATCTTCAATTGAATTTATAGTTTCTCTATCCACATAGATAAAATTACCATTGTAATCTACAACTTCACCAGTTTCTTTATCAATAACTTCATTTATTTCAAGTCCCATCATCCTCGCATGCTCCCAAGACCATTTCATCTCTGTAATAATAAATACAGGTAGTATACCTCGTTTTTGGGCGGCTACTGCTCCTTCAATCATGGCGGTTGTCTTTCCTGTATCTGAGTGTCCTCGAAGTAATACAATATGACCTTGAGGGATACCGGGTACTGAAGTAACTTCTTGATATGCTTCAGATAAGGGTATCCAAGTTTGCTCTTTAAATTTTGCTTTTGAGGATAATCCCTTTTTAGTCTTAAATCCATCTAAGTTAAAACTTGCTTTAATTTCAGAGGAGACTGCCTCCGATAGTGATTTTTTTGTTCTTGCCATTAGAGTTTATTAAAAAGGTAAATCGTCATTTTCATCATCATCATCACTACTACCAAATAAATCATCAAATTTATCAGACTTAGTTTGTTTTGATACTTTTGTATTTAGTGAGTAATTTGATTTTTGTGAATCATTATCAAATGAAACTGCAGGTTCGGATGATATTAAACCTTCTTCCTCCTCACCTTCAGGTGATAACCATTCTTGTAATGCAGCTTTCATCTCATCATAAGGGATTGGTTTAAATACTTTCATTGGATCCGCTTGGTTTTCCAATAATGATTTAATTGCATCCTCAGTATCAGCTAATGCCGTAAGTTTCAATGATGGTCCTATTGATGTTTTGTTATATGGTGTTCCTGTTGACTCTGGTCCTACAGTTGATAATTTAATATCTCTACCTTGAGCAATATCAGTAAAATCACCAATTTCCTCATCAGCCGCCATATTTAAGAACTCTTGATAAACTTCTTTACCAAACTGCCATAATTTAACTCCTTCACTTTCTTCACCACGAACAATAATAGGTGCAAATGTGCGAACTTTAGCATCTAATTTTTTAGCTAAACGCCAGTTTTCCTTATCACTTGTACTACGTAGTTTTTTAGCAAACTCCTGTATTGGGTCTTTCTCACCCCAATTAGCAGGGGAAGCCATCACACGTTTACTACCAATCCCATAATAAAACATCATTTCAGTGAATGGGTTGTCTTTATTATATTTTGAGGGAACAACTCTAATTAACTGTTTACCTACTGTTGGTTTCCAGAAGAGGTTTTTATTACCACCTCCTTGGTTACTTGCCTGACTCTGAAAGTCGTTTAGGCGTTTTTTGATTACATCTAAATCCATGTTTATAACTTTTTATTTTGATTATTTATAACTACATTAATATACGAACTCTTATTAAGATATCCAAGTATCTTTTTATTTTTATTTTAAATCGGTTTTTATAATTATAGGGCTACCCTCTAAACTATAACTATATTCTTGAGCGGTATTGAAATCATGAAAAACAACTACGTCATTCTCATAAATATCACCCCCACTAGAATAAAAGGGAATTACAATATATACTTGAGGAAACATTCCTTCATTCAAATATTTTTTAAATATATCTAATTCTTTCATTATACTTCGATTATTTTGTGTATTTTTGTCTTCAACTGCTTCAATTCATCATGTTGAGTTAATAGAATTGTATTTTTATAATGCTGCCAATCAATTGGAAATTTAGTATCAACTACTCCCCCATTCAACTTTTTAATTAACTCATTTAAGGCATTTATTGAATAAAGAGTATTAGAGTCTTTCTTCCTATGCACCATAATGGTATTTGGGGGGAGGTCTGCTACATTACCCAGATCTATATTATAAGTACAAACATACTCATCATTACTTTTAATGTGTAAGACAAATATCTTATTATACATTATTGAGTAGCTGGTAGTTATATGATTTAGGGTATCATTTAATCCTTCTAAGGTTGTAAATGTACAAAATAATTTGTTACTTGCCATATCTCTTTCTGTGTGATTTCCAGTATCATATACCATAGTATACATATGAGAGGGACTTTGTAAAATTGAATTCATAACCTTATTTTATTTTATATTATAGCTTCTTACTATAGGCACAATGTACGAATATTAACTAAAAAACCCAAGTTATAATTTATTTAATTTTATAGATTAACTAAACCATATCATGGTAATTATCCCCACTTACCATTTTAATACGAAGGTCATACTTCGGGAAGATATCCATAATTTCCTTCATTTTATCTCTCTCGGTTTTATCCACATCAAAGCAAAAACTATCATAAGTATATAAAATCAACTTAGTTTTGGCACCTCTTAATATTTTAAACATATCCCACAATATTAATACATTATTTGCAGTTTCTGTTGATTGTAGTATGTAATTCAACAATTTGGGTGGATTCATATCTTCCAATTCATCTCGCTCAAATCTATAATTTGAAAGAGGACATTCAATAAAACCCTCGGCTTGATAGCGCTCCCACATCTCATCAGTATATACTCCTAACTTCTTAAAGAATTCCAGATCTTTATATTGATCGAAGGCCCCCCCATACATTTGTCTAAACGTTAGCTCCTTAGCTTTCTTGTAATCCACTTTATACATTTCTGCAAATGCCATATGGATATCACCACTACCGAAAGTAAAGCCCACCAAATTAGCGAGAAGAGTAGGATGATAAGCGCTAATATCCAACTCAATAAGGAAATCATTACGAGGGATAATAACTTTTCTATCCCCATTTTCTTTATTAATTGCGGCATAATTTACTCCTTTAAATCTATTTGAGGGTCTTCCTGTGAGGGTTTTGAAGTTGAATTGCGTGTGGACGTATTCTCCATCGATATCATGAAAACGCGATTGGAATTCATCTCTATTAACTCGTAAGCCTGCTCTTTCGATGGCGTTGAATACCACTGTGGCTTTTGTATTAAAAAATTCATTGATTGGCTCATTTATTCTTTTTTTTAGGTCGTTAAAGGTTTGCTCACAATATTCATAGTGTTTTACAATCGGAATAATGCGGTTTAAGTCTTTTTTATCACCCATCTTGTTGTAGAAGAAGGAGTGGGTTGTGGTAAATTGTTGTATATATGGAGGGGAATTTAATGTTATGTCGTGAAGAGTTTTTAAAATAAAATAATGTAAAAATTCCTTTTTATCCCTAACGTATACATTTTCGAATGTGTTTAATACGTGTTTAACGTCGTTTATATCGATTAGTAATGTCTCACTATGGCATATGGGTATGATGAATCCTTTAGGCGAATTTAACGGTTGAATATAAACAGCACATACATCATTTTGTGTTGGGTGAATCCTATTATTATATGGGATTATCTCAACGAATACATTCTTATAATCCTTGTCGTAAAACTCCCTTAATTGTTTTTTGGATTCAACTAACCAATACATAACTTTAATTTTGCACCAATCTACGAAGGAATAATACTAAAACCTAATTATTTGTAAAACTTTATATAATTTTCCTTTAAGAATCTCCCCAATCCCCTTATTTTTCCTCTCTTCTCAGTTAATAATATTACATTTCTGTTTGTGTTGAATACTTCTTTCCTATCTCCTATCAGAGTCCATTGGATAGAAAAAGCATTGTAGGGTTCCCATAGGAATTTAATATCTTGGTCTTTTAAGGAAGTATATGTTTCTTTATTTAATTCTAAATAGAGGGGTTGATTTATCTTTACACAAAAATACCTAGTAAATGAACCTAAAACATAATTTTCGGATGTTGGGTTTGGATAGAATTGGGTTGGGGTAAATTTCCTTGTAGATCCCAATAAATCGATGTTTTGTAATCTTGAATAATCCACTACCATTTCTTCACTATACCCCGGTGTGTTTATATCATCAAA
>Ga0222630_1000381_pt1 | contig 23144 bp, 23 predicted proteins | sample AntAcemetagenom3_FD_179842 | JGI IMG/M metagenome (GOLD analysis project Ga0222630, IMG submission 179842) | Saline water microbial communities from Ace Lake, Antarctica - #3 | ecosystem: Environmental > Aquatic > Non-marine Saline and Alkaline > Saline | place: Antarctica: Ace Lake | collected...
CAAATACCACCAGAGGCCGGCCATTCGTGATCACGGAATTCAACTAATGAGCCTCGACTTACTTCCACCTAAACCTGGTGTAACGTTGTCCGCCTTGGCATTTGACTACGGCACACAGAAAATTGGCGTGGCTTTTGGTCAAAGTCTTACAGGCACTGCCCAAGCGATAAAAATCATTAAAGCCAGAGATGGAATCCCGAATTGGCAAGATATAGAAAATCTGATTGCCCAATGGAAACCGGATATATTTGTTGTTGGCTTACCTTATAATTTGGATGGCTCTCAAAGCGAGCTTTCCGTGCGAGCTACAAAGTTCGCTAACAGGCTCCATGGAAGGTTTGGCAAACCTAGCTTTGGAATGGACGAGCGCTTATCTTCAAAAGAAGCCATTGAAATGGTAGCTGGGGAGGTAGGCTACGGCAAAAAAAAAACCGCTATTGATGACATAGCAGCTCAGATTATTTTACAGAATTGGTTTAATGAATACCGAGATTGGTCAAATAAAAACACTTAGAGGCTGCCTTAGAAACCTCTTGAGTACTTATCTAGAAACTATCAGGCATCTTTGCTTTTGCCTTAGCCTCTTCTCGTGACACTAAACCTTTGGCAACCAGACCTTTAAGGCATTGGTCAAGAGTTTGCATACCTAACGAAGCACCAGTCTGAATAGCAGAATACATCTGCGCAACTTTATCTTCTCGAATCATGTTACGGATAGCTGGTGAACCCATCATAATTTCATGAGCTGCTACGCGTCCGCCACCAGACTTTTTCAGAAGCGCTTGAGAAATCACTGCCTGCAATGATTCCGACAGCATTGATCTCACCATGTCTTTCTCTGCGGCCGGAAACACGTCGATCACCCTGTCGATCGTTTTGGCTGCAGATGTGGTGTGCAATGTGCCAAAAACCAAATGACCGGTTTCTGCTGCTGTTAAAGCTAATCGAATTGTCTCGAGATCGCGCAGTTCGCCAACCAAGATAATATCTGGATCCTCACGCAGTGCCGAGCGCAGCGCTTCGTTAAAACCATGAGTATCGCGGTGTACCTCCCGCTGGTTAACTAAACACTTCTTGCTTTGGTGTACAAATTCTATTGGGTCTTCGATAGTGAGAATATGTTCATACTTTGTATCGTTGATGTAATCTACCATTGCCGCAAGCGTAGTACTCTTACCCGAGCCTGTTGGCCCTGTAACGACGACTAGGCCACGTGGCACGTCCGAAATCTTACGAAAAATCTCCCCCATGCCTAGCTGCTCCATGGTAAGAACTTTTGCGGGAATAGTTCGGAAAACAGCGGCAGCACCGCGATTTTGCATAAACGCATTGACTCGAAATCGCGCCAAGTTCGGTACTTCGAATGAAAAGTCAGTTTCCAAAAACTCTTCATAGTCCTTACGCTGCTTGTCGTTCATGATTTCATAGATAAGCCCATGAACTTCCTTGTGATCCATCCCAGGGACGTTAATGCGGCGAATGTCACCGTCCACACGAATAAGTGGTGGCATGCCTGCGGTAATGTGTAAATCCGATGCGCCTTGTTTGACGCTAAACCCCAAAAGCTCTGTAATATCCATCAATCTTACCTATGACAGTCATTATTAATATTATTTGGATTGACCGCTTGCTCAACCCTTGTGTTTTAACATTAACTACTTATTTCATTCGCTGCGCGCTACCAACTCATACTGGCAATAGAAGCCTCACTCACCTATAGTACCCGTCCTGCAGCAAAGTTCCCAGACTACACTAATCATTACTTCAGAGAAAACGTGACCAGCATAGCAAAAGATATTGATCGTATTACTGCTGACATTCGTCAATTTGAAGCTGAGTATGAACGCCCTCAAAATTCAGTGACCCTACTCGCTGTTAGTAAAAAACATAGCGCACAAAGCATCGAGATCGCAGCCCAACATGGAATTCACAATTTCGGTGAAAACTATCTCCAAGAAGCCTTAGGTAAAATCCAAGCGCTCGAGAAATACCCCTTGATCTGGCATTTTATTGGTCCCATCCAGTCAAATAAGACCAAAGCAATTGCTGAAAATTTTGATTGGGTGCACAGTGTCGATAGAGAGAAGATTGCACGCCGCTTAAGTGAACAGCGCACCAAAGATCGAGGGGCCTTGAATGTCTGCGTTCAAGTAAATTTATCCGATGAGCAAAGTAAATCAGGGGCAACACTGAAAAATACCGCCGATATTTGCGCGCTGGTAGCGCAGCTACCTGGCCTGACACTTAGAGGCTTAATGGCAATCCCCGCGCCTCAGTCCTATTACCAAGATCAACGGGCTAGTTTCAATGAGCTTAACCTAGAGTTTAAAGCGCTTGCCGAGCGCTACCCGACAATGGATACCTTATCCATGGGGATGAGTAATGACTTCGAGGCCGCCATTGCAGAAGGCTCGACAATGATAAGGATTGGCACTGCCTTATTTGGCAGCAGACCTGTCTAAGACTAGACTTTAGTATTGAATGCCTCAGTATTCGTCCTAAGTAAAAATGCGTTAGAATACGTTAGGATAGCCACTTATTTCGGGATTCAATTTTAGCGATGCAGTTGAGCAACAGTAACTCCCAAACACAAGCCACAAAATCCAAGCTGCCAGTCATTGATTTTCTTGGAGCGGGGAGCATGGCCACCAGTCTGATTCGCGGAATGTCCGCCAAAGGGGCCGAGAAAATCTCTATCTGGGCGCCTGGCATCATAGTTATTGCAGTTAAACCGCCGCTGATGAAAATTATCTATGCCCAGCTCAAGACGCTATTAGGCGAACGTTCACCTATGAGGATCTCCATTGCAGCCGGCATAACCGCATCTCATTTAAGCCAACGGCTAGGGGCAAATACTGCAATTGTGCGCTGCATGCCGAACACGCCAGCTTTAGTCGGTAAAGGGGCCCGTGGTTTGTATGCCAGCGAACACGCCAACGAGACCCAGAAAGAGCACCGCAAAGAGTGATGTCTTCGGTAGGGATATGTGTGTTGGCAGAAAAAGAATCGGCCATCAATGCGATTACAGGTCTATCCGGCAGTGGCCCAGCCTATTTTTTCCAATTTATGGAATCGATGCAGAAATCGGCACGGGAAATGGGTCTAACGGAAGATGTGGCACGTACCCTAACCTATAAAACGGCGTTAGGTGCTGCCGAACTGGCGATAGCTAGCCAGGAATCTACCGAACGCATACGTCTTAATGTCACCTCGCCTCGCGGCACAGCCGAACAGGCGATAAAACAGTTTCAATTAGGAAATTTACCAAAACTGGTCGATGCGCTTGTTAAATAAGCGCAGATTCGGTCGATAAAATTAGCTGCACAGCTAGATGAAAAATCATAGAGTCCACGCTTTCAATTAGAAAGTTGGGCTAAGAGAGTTAATTATGGAAGTCTTAGGCAGTTCCTTAGGTACTATCGTGAATGCTATAGGTGGGATTTACCTGCTAGCAGTATTGCTAAGGTTTTTACTTCAAGTCGCAAAAGCGGATTTTTACAATCCAATGTCCCAAGCCGTTGTGCGAATAACCGATCCCGCCGTAAAAATATTCCGAGCGGTCATCCCTAGCTATAAAGGCATTGATTTTTCGACGCTGGCACTAGCCTTCGTAGTCGAAGCTATCGCTATCTGCGGCTTGATTTTGGTTTATGGGGGTACTATTCCTTCGATCACCTACATTATTACCTGGTCGTTTGTGGGTGTATTACTTTTCATTATAAATATTTACTACTACGCCATCATCGGCTCCATAATTATGTCATTCGTTATGATGTTTTCGGGGAGCACGAACCCCCACCCGTTACTGCAACTCATCTGGCAGCTAACTGAACCGGTGATGGGGCCAATCAGAAAAATTGTGCCGCCGATGGGGGGAATGGATCTTTCGCCAATTTTTATTTTCATCGGTATTCAGCTGGTTCAGAATTTTTTAATAACGACTTTTGGTATAACTAGTCAGCTCGCGCTGGTGATTATAGGCGTTTGATGCAAGTTTGGCTAAGCTAGGAAATTCAGGCCGAGACGAGTTGAACGATCTTCACTGGAATGAGGCGAAGACCAAGACCGAGGTAAACGAAGCCTTGACGACGGAAAAATAAGTAAACGTCTACTACCATTTTGTCCTGACAGTTCGCCGGTGAACAAAGTAACATCGCCAAATCTAAAGGCTTAGCAAGTAATCAAGAACTCATAAAAGTGAAAACCCAAAAGTGTTGCCATTCCTTTCTAGCTCCTAGAATCACGGTAGTTTAAGCTTTGAAAATGACGAAAAGTAAAAAAATAAGAATAAGGAAAAGACCGAATGCCGCTTCAGTTTCCATCTGACAATGTTGGCATCGTTAAGCCTCAGACTATTCATTTTGATGAAGACTTACCGCTGCGCAGTGGCAAGTCACTTAACGGATTTGATTTGGTTTTCGAGACTTATGGTGAGCTTAATAGCGATAGGTCAAATGCAATACTGATCTGTCATGCGCTTAGTGGTGATCATCACGCGGCGGGTTACCACAGCGACGCTGATACCAAGACCGGATGGTGGGACAATTGTATTGGGCCTGGGAAAGCAATAGATACCGATCAGTTTTTCGTGGTGTCGCTTAACAATCTAGGAGGCTGTGCCGGTAGTACCGGGCCGGCATCCATAGATCCTGCAACAGGTAAATATTTCGGTCCCGACTTTCCGGTTGTTACCGTGCGCGACTGGGTTAATAGTCAAGCAATGCTCTCCGATAGATTAGGAATCACGAGATGGGCAGCTGTAGTCGGAGGAAGCCTGGGTGGTATGCAAGTAATGCGCTGGGCCATTAGCTATCCTGACAGAATTGGACATGCTGTCTGTATAGCAACTGCGCCGAAGCTCTCCGCACAAAATATCGCCTTTAATGAGGTTGCTCGTCAATCTATTACCAATGATGCCAACTTTTATGGTGGCCGTTATTTGGACGCCGGAACCTATCCCAAGCGAGGCCTAATGCTTGCTAGGATGGTAGGGCATATCACTTATCTTTCCGACAGTGCGATGGGGTCAAAATTTGGGAAAAGCACAACTGCGTATGATCCTAATGGCGACAAATTTGGCAGAGATCTGCGCTCGGGTACTTTAAGCTTTGGCTTCGATTTAGATTTTCAAGTAGAGAGTTATTTGCATTATCAAGGCGAAAGGTTCTCCGAAAACTTCGACGCTAATACTTATCTCTTAATGACTAAAGCGCTAGACTATTTTGATCCTGCAATTGATTTTGGTGGCGATTTAAGCCGCGCTTTCGAACAAGCCTCATGCAAATTTCTAGTCATGTCATTCAGTACAGATTGGAGGTTCCCTCCGGCACGTTCTAGAGAAATTGTGGATTACTTATTGAAAGCGAAAAAGGAAGTTTCCTACCTAGAGATTGAGGCGGAGCAAGGTCATGATTCATTCTTATTGCCAATCCCCCGGTACATCGGTGGATTCAAAGCCTATTTAACTCGCGTGTTTGAGGAGTTGTCTAAAGATGCGGCCTGATTTAGAGATTATCCAGAATTGGATAACGCCAAAAAGTCGAGTTCTTGATCTCGGCTGTGGAGATGGAAGTTTACTCAACTATCTTAGACTGAAAAAAAATGTAAACGGTATTGGATTAGAAATTGATGCTGACAATATCGAATCATGCATCGAAAAAGGCGTTAATGTAATTGAGCAAAATATTGACGAAGGCCTAACAAACTTTCAATCGAATTCCTTTGATACTGTACTGCTAACCCAAACTCTTCAAGCATCTAGCAAGCCAGATTTATTGGTAGACGAGATGCTCCGCATTGGCGAGTACGGTGTAATCACCTTCCCCAATTTTGGAAATTGGAAAAGCCGATTAAGTTTGGCAAGCAATGGCCGTATGCCAGTGTCAAAATTCATGCCGCACAACTGGTATGACACACCAAACATTCACTTTTGTACCGTTAAAGATTTTGATGCGCTGTGCATGGAAAAAAACGTAACCGTCTTAACTCGCACAGTAGTAGATTCTCAACATCAGGGAAATTGGGCAATGAAAGCATGGCCAAATTTCTTAGGTGAAATTGCCATTTATCATATTACTAAGAACTCATAAATTGCCTATGAAAAAAATTGTTTTGGCTAGCAGCAATCAGGGGAAGCTCCGCGAGTTTCAACAAATTTTCTCGGTCAAAGACATTGAACTTGTGCCTCAATCAATGTTCAGCATCAGCGATGCCGATGAGACCGGACTGAGTTTTGTTGAAAATGCAATTATTAAAGCCAGACATGCCAGTGAACTAACAGGGCTACCAAGCCTCGCTGATGATTCTGGAATCGAAGTCGATGCTCTGCAAGGTCAACCGGGTATTTATTCCGCACGCTACGCAGGGTTACATGGTGCTGATCAAGAAAATAATAGGAAGTTATTGCTAGACCTAGCTGATGTACCCGAATCCTTAAGAACCGCTAGATTTCAATGTGTGATTGTTTTCATGCGACACAGCCAAGATCCGACACCTCTAATTTGTCAGGGTTCATGGGAAGGCCGGATATTGCCTGAGGAATACGGGATAAACGGGTTTGGCTATGATCCATTATTCTTTGTACCCAGTCATAACTGCGCCTCTGCTGAGTTAAGCAAAGAAACTAAAAATGATTTAAGCCACCGAGGACAGGCTCTTAGGGAGCTTATGAAATGCTGGCAACCCCTCCTTTAAGCCTTTATATACACATACCCTGGTGTGTTCGAAAATGTCCTTACTGTGATTTTAATTCGCATGAATCGCCGGTCGATATTCCAGAAGATGACTATATCGATGTCCTTCTCGATGATTTTGATCGCGATTATTCAGAGTGTAATCGTCGTGAAATAGTATCGATATTCATAGGCGGTGGAACACCGAGCCTGTTCTCCGGCGCTGGATTTGACCGAATTTTGGGGTATTTAAGACGCCATGGGAATTTAGCAGAAGACATTGAAGTAACCATGGAAGCCAATCCTGGTACTGCAGAGGCCAATAAGTTTAGCGACTTTAGAGCCGCGGGCATAAATCGATTGTCACTTGGTATACAGAGCTTTGATGACAAAAGCCTATCGCTATTGGGGCGCATCCATGACGGCAAACAGTCTCGCCTAGCGATTGAAACAGCGCTTGGCGCCGGCTTTGATAATTTTAACCTCGACCTTATGCATGGCCTGCCGAACCAGACACAAAGCAACGCCCTTAGTGATTTAACTGCAGCTATTTCATACCATCCAACGCATCTGTCATGGTACCAACTTACCATTGAACCAAACACAGCGTTTTACCGAAGGCCTCCTACGTTGCCACTTGAGGATGTTCTTCGAGGCATTCAATTGAGTGGGGAGGCCATACTATTTCAACACGGCTTTAGTCAATACGAAATCTCTGCCTTCGCCACTGAAAATAGGCAATCCAGACACAATCTGAATTACTGGAAGTTTGGTGACTATATTGGTATCGGCGCCGGCGCACATGGAAAAATTTCCTTCCCCGCGTCAGACACGATCATTCGTACCAGAAAACACAGGCAACCTAATCATTATATGAAAAACACAGTCAATCACACAGCGCAACGACTGATTGTGGGCGAAGATGAAAGGGTTTTGGAATTTATGATGAATGCTCTGCGACTCAAGGAAGGGTTTAGCATCTCTGAGTTTGAAGACCACAGCGGTCAGGCTTTTAGCGCCATAGCAAAGCAGGTAGACTCTCTTAACGAATCTGGTTTATTGCTGCGCTTAAATCAGCAAATCAGGGCCACAGAGAAAGGTTATCATTTTCTAAACAATTTGTTGGAGGAGTTCCTGTGATGGAAGATACTAACGATTTAGTTTCACACCACTTCGAAAACCTCCGCTTCGGGGCGTCAGTGGTTACAGATGACGAGGCAGACGAGCTCCTGTTGACGGTGCCATCTTGGCGGCGCGAGTTTCACGATGGCGTAAATAAGCTCAAACGTGACTTTCACTTTGGGAAGCTTAAAGACGCGTTTAGCTTTTCCTAAAAGATTACCTCTTTATCTGATCGCTAGACCAGCATACTTCAATTTTAAATGAATGGGGAAAGTCACGGTCTATTGGTGGCCTAACAAAGTTAACGGCCATGTATTAGTGAGTTTATTTTGGCTACAAAAACCGACATGATTGTAAAGCTAGCGGTTCGTGATTAACTTTACTTAATAAATTTTTTACGACTCTGGGAAAAATTTTATGTTGAACAACTCCAAACAGTTAATGCAGGATCTTGGCAAAGTAGTTAGCCTTTCAAGTATTAGTTCAACAAATCCGCGCATAGACACTGGCAATCGAGCCATTGTAGAGTTTCTTGCCAATTCGTTTGAATCACTCGGTTTCACCTGTGAGCTAATACCAACGGGCGGCAATCCAGAAAAACTCAATCTCATCGCAACATTAGGAAGTGGACCCGGCGGGTTAGTACTTTCCGGTCATACAGATACCGTGCCGCTTGATGAAAACCTTTGGAGTGTAGACCCGTTTAGCGTCACTGAACGTGACGGGAAAATATACGGGCTTGGCATTACTGATATGAAAGGATTCTTTCCCATCATCATGGAAGCTGTTAAGCCTCTGTTGAATCATAATTTTAAAGAGCCTCTAATTATCCTTGCAACCTCAGATGAAGAGACCTCAATGCAAGGGGCGAGAACAATCGCGCAATTGGGTAGGCCCAAGGCGCGAGCCGCGGTAATCGGGGAACCCACTGGCCTACAGCCTGTTCGTTCCCACAAAGGCATAATGATGGAGTCGGTCAAAATCCTAGGGCAAAGCGGCCATTCATCGAACCCTGCTCTAGGTCACAATGCTCTTGATGCCATGCATTCGGTGATAACAGATTTGATGCTATATCGAGAACAACTAAAAGAACGTTATACCTCACCGCTTTTTGAAGTGCCTCACCCCACTCTTAACCTTGGCTGTATTCATGGCGGGGACAATCCAAACAGGATTTGTGGAAGCTGCGAATTAGAGTTTGATGTTAGGCTCATGCCTGGCATGCATGTCGATACGGTTAGAGAGGAAATAAGAGATCGAGTTAAAAAAGTTGTAACCCCGTTAGGCTTGACGGTCGAAATCGAAGGTCTTTTTACCGGCGTTCCTGCCTTCTTCGCTGAACAAAATAGCGCCTTGTTAAAGATAGCCGAAGAGCTCTCTGGTAACGCTCCCATAAATGTTGCATTTGGTACTGAAGGGCCTTTTTTACAGGAACTCGGTATGGACACAATTATAATGGGCCCAGGAAATATTGACCAAGCTCACCAACCTGATGAGTACATGTCGATAGATATGATTGACCCCTGTATTAATGTCCTGCGAAAACTAATTACCAAATACTGTTTAGTGTAGAATATCAACTATGTTAAATAATCAACAACTTATCGAGTGGTTTAGAGCGTCTACGACGTATATAAACGCCCACCGAGGCCAGGTATTTGTCGTTCTGCTGAGCGGCGAAGCTCTGTTGGATTCGAACCTTCCAAACATTATTCATGACCTAAATCTGCTGCATAGCTTAGGTGTGAAACTTGTTTTGGTTACCGGAGCGAGACCGCAAATTACCTCCGCGCTAGCCAATCAAGGGATCGACTCTTCCTTTCATAAGCAGGTGCGTATAACGCGCTCTGAAGCTTTAGATGTAATTCTCGCGAGCGTTGGCCGCTTGAACATAGAAACTGAAGCTCACTTGTCGATGGGTTTAGCTAACTCTCCCATGGACGGAGCTGATATTAGAGTTTGTCGCGGTAACTTCGTCACTGCGAAACCTTATGGTATACACGATGGCATTGATCATCACTACACTGGCCGAGTAAGAAAGATCCAAAGTGAAGCTATTCATCAGCAACTTCAAAGCGGGAACATTGTCTTACTTTCTAACCTTGGCTATTCTTTAACCGGTGAGGTTTTTAATCTAACCGCTGAAGAAATTGCTACCGAGACTGCTGTCGCATTAGGTGCCGATAAACTGATACTTCTAACACCTGCACAGGGCATATTCGATCAATCGGGAGGCTTAATTCCTTCCCTAAATCAGAATGATGCGATCATGCACATGAAGCGGTTGGCGGGAAAAAGCGATAGTGAATCTGCGTGTATGAAAAAAGCGCTGCAGGCTGCAATTTCGGCGTTTAGCCGTAATGTTCATCGCTCTCATCTAATTAGTTTTAAAAACAACGGGGCGTTGTTACAAGAGCTTTTTACTCGAGAAGGCAAGGGCACTTTGATTAGCCGAGATAACTTTGACCTGCTTAGGCAAGCAACAACCGATGACATTTCCAGTATTTTGGCCTTAATAAAGCCACTAGAGGAAAACGGGACTTTAGTCGCCCGCTCTCGGGAGCTGTTAGAGACAGAAGTTGATAACTTTCAAGTGATAGAGTTTGAAGGCGCAATTATTGCTTGCGCAGCGTTGTATCAGGTGGTCGAGAAATTTGGCGAAATTGCATGTCTGGCAATTCACGAAAATTATCAAAAGAAAGGCTACGGTGATCAACTGCTTTCAAGCTTAGAAACCAAAGCCAAGGAAAAAGGACTACAAGAAGTGTTCGTCTTGACTACGGTAACCGATCATTGGTTCCTGGAAAGAGGTTTTAAACCCGCTGCAGCTGACGACTTACCAGAATCTAGAAAACAACTTTACAGCAATAGCCGCAATTCGAAAGTGTTGCTTAAGAGTATCAGCTAGCTATTCTCTCAAGCAGACAGATACTGTAATCATAGGGATTAGTTTCTGACTTGAGATGCTTGTCTCTCGATATTTCGGACCACTGAGATTCATCAAAATCCATCAGATGAGTATCACCCTCGATAGCAGCATGGACTCGGGTAAGGTGAAATCTTTCGGCGCGAGATAGTGCCGCTTGATACAAACCCGCCCCACCAATAATAAAGGCCTCCTCAACTCCATCAAGAGCGCAGACGCTCTGGGCAAGCTCAATCGCCGCTTCGAGAGAATTCACAACTCTCGCCCCGTCGGCTTGGTAATCTTCGGTTCTGGTTATTACAATATTAGTTCTACCGGGTAGCGGCCGACCGATGGATTCCCAAGTCTTTCGTCCCATGATAATACAGTGACCCGTTGTTACTTTTCTAAAATATTTAAGGTCTTCTGAAAGGTGCCAAGGCAAGCTATTATCTTTACCAATAGTTCGGTTCTCAGCCATTGCACAAATAAGCGCTAGTCTCAAAATTTCTCTCTTTTACTTAAACTGAAAATGGATAGGCGATAGGATCATGATGCTGGTAACCCGCAACTGAAAAATCATCCAGCGTCACCCACGTTTCTAAATCGTTAAGGGATTTTATGTCGGGATTGATGATGAGCTGCGGCGACCCAAAGGGTTTACGAGTTAATTGTACATCGCGCATCAATTCGAGCTGATCCTCATAAATATGGGCGTTCACAATCTTATGATATGCGAGCCCAGCTTTGTGCCCGGTAATTTGGGCGATAAGCGCCAGCAAAGTAAAAACCTGAATTTGATTAAAGTTTAGACCCAGCGGCACATCACAAGATCGTTGATAACTTGTTAAATGAAGTCTATCACCTAATAAAGAAAAATTGTGTGTATGCATACACGGGCGAAGACAGCCTAACTCAAATTCGCCAGGATTGTAAAATGTCAAAATCTCAGCCCTGTCATCCAATCCCCGACTTAGATCATCAACAATTTTTTTAAGCTGATCCAAGCTACTGCCATCGGATTTTTTCCATGCCCGGCCCTGAACCCCATAAACCCTTCCCATGTCATCTTCACCTTTTCTGGCAGGGTTTTTCAGCCAAGCATCATTTAGGTTAGCGTTCGCATCCCAAGACTTTGTGCCAAGCTTACGAAAATCAGCGGCATTATCGTACCCCCTGATGTAACCCAAAAGTTCAGCGATTGCGGATTTCCAATAGCTTTTACGAGTGGTGATAATTGGAAATTCGTTGCTCCCGATATCATAGGTCAGGTCTGCATTTATAACGGTTAGGCACTTCTTTGCAGTACGTTCATTTTCGATCCAAACCCCATGATCGATAATTCGCTGACAAAGTGCTAAATATTGATGCATGTTAGTTTTTCACCTGTAATGTGTTTAAGCGCTAGTAGTCGGTGGCGGCGCTCTATAAGCGAAGCCCAGGAAAAGAATTCCTGCGATAATCATTGGCAGTGAAAGCAGCTGCCCCATTGTCAACCAATCAAAAGCGATAAACCCTAATTGCTGGTCCGGCTGCCGAAAGAATTCAACAAAGATGCGCAGAGATCCATAGATCACAGCAAAAAGTCCACTCACGGCTAATCTTGGTCGCGGCTTTGAGGAAAACCACCAAACTATGCTAAATAGAACGATTCCTTCCAGAAAAAACTGATACAGCTGCGACGGATGTCTAACCAGCTGGTCAACATGCGGGAAAACCATGCCCCAAGCTACGTCAGTTGGTCTGCCCCACAGCTCTCCGCCAATAAAGTTACCTATCCTGCCTGCCCCTAAGCCAAACGGTACCAAAGGGGCAATAAAATCCATAACCTCCCAGTAATCTTTTTTAAGCACCCTTGAATACCAATAGAGCGCAGCAAGTACTCCAAGGAAACCTCCGTGAAAGGACATACCGCCCTCCCACACCCGAAGAAGCCAAATAGGGTCGGATAGGAATCGGTCGAAGTTGTAGAAGAAAACAGACCCAAAACGCCCGCCAATCACTGCACCGAGTGCGCCATAGAAAATTAGATCTGAGATCTGCTCTGCAGACCACTGTTCAGGCACGCGCTTGGCACGATAGGACGCCAGCGCCCATGCTCCGCCGAAGGCTACAATATACATGAGCCCATACCAGTGAATACTAATGGGACCAAGCGATAGCGCGACCGGATCTAACTGAGGAAAAGTAAGCATATTGGTTCAGAAAACCTGCATTCATGTTTTAAATGGAGTATATCAAGTATCACTCATCTTGAATTCAATTTCCTGTTTGCCAAATCAGTCTATGCTTTAGTTGCTAGACCAGAACCGCTAAAATAACACGCATGTGCCTCATACTATTTGCCCACCAAGTGCACCCAAACTACCGTCTAGTTCTCGCGGCTAATCGAGATGAGCTGTTTGCCAGACCAACACAACAGGCTAGCTTTTGGAGGGATGAAAACCAATCAACAGAAATTCTGGCGGGACGGGACCTACTCGCTGGAGGAACCTGGCTTGGTCTATCGAGATCGGGTCGCTTTGCTGCTGTAACCAATATTCGCGACCCCTCGCGGACCGAGAAGAAACTAAAATCTCGAGGTGAGCTCACGCTTAATTTCCTTAAGCACAATGAATCGGCTAAAGACTACGCTGAATCGCTTGCCGAGCAATTTGATCAGTTTGCTGGTTACAACTTACTTATCGGCGATGAATCAGCGTTGTACTACGTGAATAATTTCGAAAAGATAATAAAGCCGCTGGGGCCTGGCTACTATGGCCTCTCAAATGGAGTACTTAACAGCGCATGGCCGAAAATAACTAATGGCAAGATCGCTCTAGAGGAGCTACTCGAAAGTGACACGCAGCTGACAACAGATGCGCTGATAAATATCATGACCAGTAAAGTTCAGGCCTCGGACGCGCAGTTACCAGATACAGGCCTTCCGATTGAATTGGAAAGAACACTCTCTTCGATGTTTATTGAAAACCCAGAACGTCAGTATGGCACCCTATGCTCCACAGCTCTGATTATTAGTGTAAATGATGAAACTAGGTTCAGCGAGCAGAATTACAACAGCTTAAGCTTGCGTACTCAGGGGCATTTCTATGAGTTCAAGAATATTTTATGAGTTCAAGGCTTTTGTCCGCTCAGGGCTGTTTTGTCCGCTCAGGGCTGTTCTAAAGAAGTTCAGTATCAGTCGATAGAGGTGAAGCGCATGAACAAAAGAAACAAGTATTATGTTTATACCCAATCACTTTGATGCCAATGACCAAGCTAAAATCGCCGAGTTTCTCAGCGATAACAGCTTTGGTGAGCTGGTCTCTATAATCGATGGCAAACCGTTTGCTACACCCGCAGCATTTCTATTTGATGATGAGCGCGAAATCTTGTTACTACACATAGCAAGGGCTAATCCTCAGTGGCAAACCATTGAAGGCAAGCAGGTTCTCTTTGTCGCCAATGGCCCACATGGTTATGTAAGCCCGTCGTGGTACGCAGACGCGGGAGTCCCTACTTGGAATTATCAGGCTGTTCATTTTAACGGGAACGCCACGGTTTTTTCGGAATCTAGCCGCCTTAAGTCACTCGTAAATGAGTTAACTGCACGCGCTGAGAAAAAATTCCCCAAGCCATGGCTGCCCAGCTACCCTGAATCCATGCTCAGAGGAATCGTTGGAATTGAAATCGCAGTCAGCGAAATTCAATGTAAGTTTAAGCTCAGTCAAAACCGCAGTGTCACTGACCAACAACAATCGATACAAGCATTAGAGAATCTTGGGAATAGTGAGCTGGCCCGAGTAATGCGCAAAGAAAACAATCTAGATTAATCCCTCCTTAAGCTAGATCAATAAAACTTTAATCCTAAGTATTACCCTATCCGTAGATTGGTAAATCACTACACGGGAAATTACTCGATGATTTTTAAGAAAATTGTGCTTAGCTTTGTTTGTTTGGCAATCTTAACTAGCTGCTCACTTGGCGACGGCATGCAAATAGGCACGCATCTAAAACTGTGCTGCCCTGGAAACTATTCGCGATACACTGAATATTCACTAGAAACCCGAGACATGCCGCTATTTCTTCGCGACTACGTTGCCAACGAATTTAACATAGCAGTTCAAGAAAAAGGGCTGAGCCGTAACGACCAAATGAACGACCTGAAAATTGTGCTTCGTTACAATCACGTCAATTTATTTCCAGCGCAGCAAGACATAGATCCTTTCATGAGAAGGGGTAGCTCGAGTGTTGAGCTACGCTACATTGCCACCTTTGAGATTGAAATGTATGAAACCAGTACAGCGGAACTTGTTTGGGCTGGGTCGGTAAGTCGAATACACTCGGTGGTTCCAGGTGAATATATGCATGAAGAACGTGCAAGGGCAGAGTTTCAAGCCGCTTTCAGGAAATTGCCCAAAGGATATCCATCCCCCCAGATGAGGCTTTAGCACTGGCTAATTAGCCAGTGCTTGGCTCCGGCGTTAAGGTGAATCAAGGCTTTAGTTAGTTCGAGAAGATCGAAGCAATCGATCGACGCCTGCGTTGTACAGCGTTAAATCAACGGCGCTTCTGATCATCTGCGCATCATCCATCTGCATAACTTGATCAAGCAAATCCTGTGCAGCGTCTAGACTAATACTGCGTACAACCGATTTTACTTTTAGAAGTGAGGATGCATTCATCGACAGTATATCGAACCCCATTGCAACCAGCAGAACAGCAGCACCTGGGTCCCCCGCCATCTCACCGCAAATGCTAACAGTCTTTCCTTCGGCTTGAGCAAGTATCACAACCTGCTGCAAAGCCGCCAATACCGCCGGGTGAAACGCCGTATAAAGATTGGCGACTCGGGGATTGTTTCGATCTACTGCCAACAGATATTGGGTTAAATCGTTACTGCCAACGGAAATAAAATCAACTAACTTTGCCAGCGCCTGAGTTTGATACACAGCTGCAGGCAGCTCTATCATTACACCCACCGGCGGAAATTTTACGTTATGGCCTTCTTGAATCAGCTCTCTATAGGCTTTTTTAATAAGCTGATTGGCCGAATTTACTTCGTGGATATTACTGATCATTGGCAGCATTATCTGAAGGTTTTCAAGACCTATACTTGCCCGCAGCATGGCCCTGACCTGTGCCATAAAAATCTCTGGATGATCGAGCGTAACTCGAATTCCTCTCCATCCTAAAAAAGGATTTTCTTCATCAATGGGAAAATAAGACAGTGATTTATCACCACCAATATCCAGCGTACGCATGGTTACTATTTTGGGTGCGAATGCCTCGAGTTGCTCCCGATAAATTTCTGTCTGTTCTTGTTCACTTGGAAAACGCTCACTTAAAAGAAAAGGAACTTCTGTTCTAAAAAGACCAATCCCTTCAGCACCTTGGTCTAGAGATTGCATGACATCAGTCATTAAACCTGTATTTACCCATAGACTAACACGGTGCTTGTCTGCAGTTTCGCAGGGTAAATCTTTTAATCCTTCTAAACCTGCGATTAATTGATTTTGCTCTTCAATGGTATTTTGGAAACGAATACGCAGCTGATCAGACGGATTTGTTATTACCTCACCTTTATAACCGTCGACAATAACCTCTTTACCTTCCAGCTTATTGAAAGGTAAATCTAGCACTCCCATGACCGCAGGAATGCCCATGGTTCGAGCAAGGATTGCAACATGCGAATTACCAGAACCTTTTACAGAAATTAGGCCCTTAAGCTTTTCTTTTGGCACCTCGACTAACATGCTCGGTGTTAATTCTTCACTCACCAGAATAGTGTTATCGCCGTATTCAGTCACTACAGTTTCTTTCTGCTGCAAATAAAAGAGTACTCGACTACAAAGATCCTTAATGTCCACAGACCTTTCACTTAGATAGGCGTCATTCATCATCTCAAAAGTTCGAACATGCTCATTAGCCACATAAGCCAGCGAACCTTGCGCCCAATTTCCAAGCTTAATGCGTTCCACTACTTCATTGCCCAAAGCGTCATCGTCTAGCATATGCAAATAGACATCAAAGAGTTGACGTTCTTCCTCTGCTACACGCCCTGCTAAACGATTGTGGATATCTTTGATATCAGTTCTAACTGATTCTAGGCAACTATTGAAAAATTCTATTTCCTGGTCGATATCTCGAGGCCGCCGATTAGGAATCTGGCTAAGATCTGCAGGAGGGAAGATCACCACAACCTCACCTATGGCGGCACCAGATGAGCCTGAAACACCAGAAAAAACTGTATCCGATGTCTTTTGACCAGAAGGACTCATTCCCTCAATAGCACCAGTTGCTTCTGCATGTGCGATAACGCCGGCCAATTGCGCTGACAGCGTTATAAGAAACGCTTCCTCCGCTTCATCGAAGCGGCGCTTGTCTTCATGTTGGACAACCAAAACGCCAAGAACAGAGCGATGGTGGATAATTGGCACACCGAGAAACGCGTGGTAGTCTTCTTCGCCTGTTTCTTGAAGATAGTGAAAACTCGGATGCAAAGACGCATCTCTAAGATTTATGGGCTCAGCATGCTTTGCCACCAAACCTACCAAGCCTTCACCTACTTGAAGGCTCACATGGCCTACCGATGCTTTATTGAGACCTTCTGAGGCCATCAATACATGGCTATTTAAATCAGTGTCGAGCAGATAAACAGAACAAACCTGGGTCTTAAGAGACTCTCGAACTCGATGCACAATAATATCCAACGCAGACTGCAAATCTTTTGCAGCGTTGACTTCTTGCACAATGACACGCAATTGTTCGAGCATACTGGTCCCAGAAATTAATGATAATCGCTACGTTGACAACCGCCCTAACAAGGCCTGCCGACTGGCAATTGATTTTTAGTAATCCGCAGTGGCGGCGAAAGTTACTGTTCGTTTGAGCCTAGTTTTCTTTAAGGTATCTGTGCAAAGGCGCAACAAGCTCTTTTAAGGCTCGGCGGTAAACCTCCCGCTTAAACTCGATAACTTGACTTATTGGGTACCAATAACTCACCCACTGCCATTCATCGAACTCAGGTTGAACATCGCCTTTTAGTTGCACCGCGCTCTCGTCGCTCTCCAAGCTTAAAAGAAACCATTTTTGCTTCTGCCCTATACAAACAGGATCTTTATGCTGGCGAATATAATTATGCGGCAAATCATAGTGCAGCCATTCTTTAGTTTGATGAAGCACGTTTACATCCGCTTCCTTGAGCCCAACCTCTTCTTCTAGCTCGCGAAAAAGGGCGTCCTCTATGTGTTCATCCTGATCAATTCCCCCTTGAGGGAACTGCCATGAACTTTGCCCAATCCTTTTGGCCCATAAGACTTGGCCAATCCGGTTACAAATTACAATGCCGACGTTTGGTCGATATCCATTAGAGTCAATCACGTGCACTTATCCTCGGGCAGGAATAAAACGGTATTGTTTCACAACCTGACTTCACTATTCAATGGCAACAAGCCATAGATATCAGCTAATATGTTTAATATTCAGTAACTTAGCTATAGAATACCGAAAAATATAGTGATACTTACGTGGATTTCCTGACCCGGTGCCAGGTCCGCAGGTATAATCTTACTTTTGGAGCACAAACACTACATGAGAACTCGCTTAGCACTCTTCGATTTAGACAATACCCTACTACGCGGTGATAGCGATCATGCTTGGGGCGAATATCTAATAGACAAAGGACTAGTTTGCGCAATCGAGCACGGTAAGCGTAACGACGAGTTTTATAGACAGTACCAAGAGCGCACGCTGGATATACATGAATACGTTAAATTTACGTTAGCACCTGTCATGCACTTGCCCCAGTCTGAATTGGCCTCGATGCATCAAGAATTTATCCAGAGGTTCATCAAACCGCTTATCTTGCCAAAAGCCGTTGAACTTGTTAACCATCACCTAGCAGCTGGTGATTACTGCTTAATAATTACCGCGACTAACTCTTTTATCACCACCCCAATTGCTCAGATGTATGGCGTTGATAAATTGATTGCTACCGATTTGGTGATGCACAATGACCACTTTACCGGTGAGATATTAGGAACACCTTGCTTTCAGTCGGGCAAAGTAAACAAGCTAGACCAATGGCTGAACTCAAAGATTGCAATATCTAATGAATTACGGCTTGAAGAAAGCATTTTTTATAGCGACTCAATTAATGATTTGCCATTATTACAGCGAGTGAAAGAAGCTGTTGTGGTCGATGGAGATGAGTTGCTTGTAGACGAGGCAAATAGGCGAAAATGGAAATGTGTTTCTCTGCGCTGATAATTGGAATATTTAGAGCAATAACAACGCCAAGCTTTGTTTTGGCAGGCATTCTCATCCTTCAATCTTGCAGCCCAGATTCACCTGATTCAATGCAGGAAGCGGCATTACCGCCAACGGTTGATGCGCCCCTATCTTCGAAGCGATTTACTCAAACATTCGACAATGAGACATCGATATTAGTTAAGCAACTGGTATTGGAATATATTGGTCAAATCGGGTTGGATTTCACAGGTTTGCGATCCGAGCTAGTATCACTCCAACAAAAAATCGACTCTCTTATCGAATCCCCTAGTCCTGGCGCATTAGTAGACGCTCGAATAAGTTGGTCGTCTGCCCATCAGAGCTATCACCAGAGCAATCTACATTATTATTTCACCTCGTTCATCGTACCAGAAAATCAGAGCGAACGGCTTTATCAACTCGCCGATCAGATGGATCATTGGCCTATTCTCGCTGGCTACATTGATTCGGTAGGCGGCTATGAAAGCGGTGGCATTGTCCATGATGTGAATGTCGAACTTTCTACTGCGAGCCTTAGGCAGCAACACAGATTATTTGATATTACAGAGGTGACATTGGGTTTTCATGTAATAGAGTTTCTCTTATGGGGCGAACCACATGTTGATTCAACACGAAGAAAGCTCGAGGATTTCGTCCACGTAAGCCAGCTTACTGAAACCCAGCGCGAAAGCGGCATGGAAATTAACCAAGTCGGAAATAACCGGCGCCGTGAATTACTGAAGCTAACCAGCGCCATTCTCATTGAGGATTTTGATTCTGGTTTCACAATCTGGACTGATGCCAGCTCTAGCTTTCTAAAGACAGTAGAGAATCGTAGCTCAGCGGTCCTTCTAAACCTGTTACTAGAATCCGTGACAGCAATGTTAACCGAAGAGTTACTAACTCGATCACTATACCCTCTACTAAACGGAAATATTGAATCTGCTCTTCAATCACCCTATAGTCAAACCTCTGAAATGACTGTGGCCACCCAACTTCAAAGCGTTGAGCAACTTCTTTTAGAAATACCCACTCCTAACGGAATTACCCTAGATAAAATACTGAGTTCATTGTCCCCTATTTTTGAAAATTTTTTCTACCAAAACCTTGATTCAAACAAGGCCTGCCTAATTCTCCTTTATAGTAGTTTTGGACAGACTGATAATTCCATCGAAAACCATACTATTGAGTTTGAAGTAGTTGAATGTATTAATTTACTTACTAATTTTTTAGACCAGCTAGAGCAAATAAAATTAACTCTGCCGGCATTATCCGACTGAATCTAACTCAGTTGGCTTACATTAATTTCCACCATCATATCGTCAGCGAGACTCTCCAACTCTTCCTGCAATTTACTCAATTCTAGTGACGGCGGCACTTTCAATATTGCATTAGCTTTAAAAAGAGTCACTCCAGACATCGGGGCAGAAGAGCAATTAGTTATTAGTTTCTCAACATTCACAGAAAGATCAGCAACAGCATGAGAAATTTCCCTCACAATTCCCGGTCGGTCATTGGCCACTAAGTTCAACTCTACCGTTATGGGCCTGCCCACAGTTTCGTCAGTCACAACTCTTTCTATAACCAGCTTTAACCCTCCGAGAGAGCCCAAAGCCAATTCAAGTTGGTCAAGACTCGCGTCATCCACACTCACTTTCAGTATCCCCGCAAATTTACCGGCTAGTTGTGACATGCTGCTTTCAAGCCAGCTTCCGGAGTTCTCTGCTATTACTGCTGCCAGAGATTCAACCAATCCTGGTCTGTCGTCAGCTATTACTGTTAGTACCAAATAACGTGTCATCGTCAATCTCCAAAAGCCTAGAAAAGCCCTATCTGTTTGTTGAGAATTTTATCCATGGTTTGCGACTGAAACACCAGTATAGAGTCCGCTATTGGTGTTAATTGTCGGTCTATATAGAAATCAAAATCGATTGCAGAACTAACATACTGCTTAGGTTCGGGCCCATTAACGGTCATTATGTACTCAATCCAGCCACCTGAATCATACAAACTTGGCAGCCCTCTCGCGGCCCTAATTGCTTCCGCTTTTCTCGCTGCCTGCACATGCGGGGGGACGTTTTTCACATAGGCGACGAGCTTTCGGCGTAGTCTTTTCCTTAAAATTAGCTCTATACCATACTCACCGGCCAGCAGTCTTTGTACAGTTTTCTTAATGAAGGCTTCAAAGGGCTGCTCATGAAATATTTTTTCATACAGGACTCTTTGAAAGTCTCTTGCCAAAGGAGACCAATCACTACGCACAGACTCGAGGCCCTTAAACACTATCTTGTCTGAGCCCACCAGCCCAGCATAACGTTTCTTGCTTCCCGCTTCAGATCCTCTCACTGTGGGCATGAAAAATTTTCGATAATGGGTTTCGAACTCAATTTCAAGATAGCTTTTAATCCCTTGCTCTCGATCTAACTTTTCTCGCCACCAAATATTTAGCCCTGTAGCAAGCTCGCCTCCAATCTTCGCCACTTCATCATCTTCAATACTCGAAAGAAGAACAAAAACCGAATCAGTATCTCCATAGATTACTTGGTAGCCCTTTGATTCAATATAGCCTTTGCTTTGGATAATAATTTCATGCCCGCGCTTGGTAATTGAACTAACTAGCCTAGAATCAAAAAATCGGCAGCCCAGGGTTCCTAAAACACCATAGAAAGAATTCATTATGATCTTAATAGCCTGCGACAACACCTTGTTGTTTGCCAACTTAGCACGATCTCTCGCAGCCCAAAGTGTCGTAATGAGCTCAGGAAGTATACTGTGAGTTCTAGAAAAACGTCCGCCATCATAGCCGATAATTGGATTTTCCTCATCCAAACTCTTAATCATTGCCAAAGGATCAACATTAAAGGTGCGGATAATACTTGGGTATAAACTTTTGAAATCCAAAACAATCACGTTCCTATGGATACCCGGTATCGAATTCATTACATAGCCGCCGGGGCTGATATTACTCGATTCAAGCTCGTCTAACCAAGGGGCCACATAGCCTTGTCTATGCAACCGAGGCAAATACAAAAAGTCCATCGCTGCAACAGAGCCTCCAGCTCTATCTAATTCCAAGCCGGTTAGTAAACTTCTCTCGATAGCGAAATCAATTAATTTTTCTTCTTCAAAAATATCCCAAACCAATTTACAGTCTTCTAGGTTGTATCTTGCCAGGCTCAATTTGGCGTTTTTAAAAAGAGACGTGATTTCAGCGCCCCTGGCATCAACATCGTCAACCAGCTTACCTCTACCTAGCAACTCTCGTGACACATGCTCTAAGGAAAAGTTTTCGAACCTGTAGGTTGCAGTGCGCATTAACTCAATACCATCAAGAACCACCCGACCGGCTATAAGAGCGTAGTGACGCTCGCCAGAATCAGCCGAGCGCCGCCACTTTATCGCCTCTTCGTTTCGGCCTAATCGCAGTTCAATACCAGCCCTATCGCAAAACACTTGCAAGCAGCGAAGGTCAAAGTTGACAACGTTCCATCCCATAAGGACGTCAGGATCCAATTCTTCTATAGTTTCGATAAAGCAGCGGAGCAATTCTTTTTCTGTAGGAAAAAATCGTAACTTTAGCCCCTCTTCGTCTAACGCCTGAAGATTCTCATTGATCATTAAAACCAATGAGACGGATTTTGAATAGATGGCTATTGAATAAAGTTGATTGGCAGCGAAATCGGTTTCTATATCTATCGAAAGCGCTGTTAGCTGCGGCCGGATTTGTGCTGGTTTGAGTTTGGGATTCTGGAGATCTCGAAAGCCTTTACGGGCAAAGCTTTCCCCCTCAATAATTACCCCACCGGTAATAAATCTCTCCATTAGAAACCTATCCGGTGGCTTTATATCCGCTTCAAAACATCCAATGCCAGCAGTGGTGAGCTTATCTCGCGCTGAATACAACTGCCTTTGGCTTCGAAAATAGAGTGCGGAAACAGGTTTTTTGTCGAAGTTTTTGAGCGAAGTTTCTTTGGTTCTCCAACCACTGATTGCGCGCAGGGTGCGGCGAACTTCTTCAGTTTTTTCTGAAGGATAAAAACATACCGCCTCTTGAGCCGACAAGCGCAGACGTAATGGTCCGTCTGCGCTTGCGAACCAAAAGATTAGCTCTAAACCTGCGCTGGTCTCCACCCATTGACGTGTGAGTATAAAGCCTTCGACAGCATCCGGCGCTGCTGCCTCAGACGTCAATTTGG
>Ga0222630_1000389_pt1 | contig 22975 bp, 20 predicted proteins | sample AntAcemetagenom3_FD_179842 | JGI IMG/M metagenome (GOLD analysis project Ga0222630, IMG submission 179842) | Saline water microbial communities from Ace Lake, Antarctica - #3 | ecosystem: Environmental > Aquatic > Non-marine Saline and Alkaline > Saline | place: Antarctica: Ace Lake | collected...
CCACCCCAAGAACCTCCCCACCCCCCACCAAATCAAAGCTCATCCTCCGTGTGGAGTCGTGCCAGAAGTTTTTCTTCCGCGACCCCTCGGGCGACATCGTCGGCGTGCTCGGGCTCGAGCCGGGTTGTTTCGCGGTTGGCAAGCACCATTTACTCAGGATGGCTTTGTTTTTGCGCCAAGGCGGGACGCTCATTTCGTTCTTCGCGAACGAAAATTGCATTTGCTCGCACATGAAATCCACCAGTTTCACCAAAGCCTGGTGCGTGCCTACGAAGCATTTCGGGAGTGACTGCACCAATCTTTGGTACGACGCGGTGGGCCGGGAAATCACAAAGTGCGCCTTGATATCCGGTTCCATGAGCAACACGCAGGTCACCGCCGGCTCCGCGAACGCGCCGCGCTGTTTGCCCAGGTCCGCCGGGACGGCACTCCCTGGCGTGTACCTTTCCTGATACCCGGGCTTAGCGTGTTCCCCAACCGATGCGAGTTGGGGGCTCGCGGTCACAGGCAAGTTGTGCGCGCCCTGTGTCTTAATGTCGCCGTCGCCATCCGCGTTTGGCACGTTGAGCCAAAGAAACGAGTGCCGCAAATTCAGCAAAGCGGCGTGCCCGACCGCCCCCGGGGTCGTCGCGACGAACGCGCACCCGTCCCCTGCAGCCTCGTCAGCCTCCGCGAACCGTTTCGCTTCCGGTGAAGAGAAGCCTTCCGTCGGGGGGCTTTTAGGGCGTTTCCTCACCGGCTCGCCCCACGGGTCATACGCGTAAGCGTTGAACGCCCTGCGCAACTGCTCGATGTGCAGCGCATCGCCAACCTCCCCGGGCCCGACCTCGTCGCACGCCGCCGCGAATCGCTTGTGAATCGAGTGCTCCAGGGAGGACTTGGGGCGGCTCAGCGTGCGGACGATCCTGTGAGGTTTGGTTTTAGGGTGGGGGGGGTTGGGGAGGACGGGTCAGAGGCTGCAGAAAGGTGTCTCGAAATATTCCGAAAAAGTCTCAAAATTCTCGAAAATACACTCGTTTACGTTCCAATTTTGGCCTCCACGACGTTTCGTCGTCGGCACGTCTGCAGGCTGTCACCACCATATTGGCCCAGATTGATCCACGTGGGATTTTTTCGGATATTGCGTCGTCATCGGTGTGTCGACAAAAAACCACTTTTGGAAATTCGTCGATGTCGAGTTATTTTTTCCAAACATTTCCGAGGCAGCATCGGCGCTTCGTTCGAGGCATCTTTTTGCGAAGACCAAGGATTCAACACGCGAGGGTTCGACGCGGGTGCGGGTGACGTACCTGACGTAAACCGAAACGGGGTCGTGCGTGTCCTCGTCGCGGTCTTCGTCGCTTTCCGAATCCTCCTGGATGTCGTCCATGTCCACTGCGTCCACGTCGTCCATGCTGTCGAACAGCATGTCGAACGCCATTGACGAGTCGTCATTCCCGGCGGTCTTCGTGAAGTGGGGAGACGGGCAGACGGGTTCGTTGCTCGCGCGCTGGCGAAGCACGTTGAAGGGCGCAGCGCCTCGTGTCGCGCTGTCCTTGAACTCGAACTCGTCACGGGGCAACTCCCGCCCGAACACCAGCGCGTGTGCGCCGCCGGGCAACGGAGCGACGCCCATCACGAACGCGCGGCAACCGACTCGTTCGAACACGCGACTGCCTTTGGTCGAAATGAAACGACGCGGCGTTGCGGCGCGCGCGCGGCGTGAGTACGCGAGCGCGGTGGGTGTACGCGTCTTGTGAACGACGTGCGTGTACCGTCGATGCGCTCGAGTGAAAACTGGGTGAAAACCGGCCGTGTGCGTGTGTGTGGGCGCGTAGCAATGACCTTAGTACGCGGCGATATTCCTTCACGTCGTCAACGCAGACGGCGCGGCCGCCAAAAAATCGGCAAAGATACGAAATTGGATGCGAAATGGAAACTCCGATCGCGTTTCCGATGCTTTTTTGCCGTCTGCAACGTCCAAATCGATTTCTGGAACGTGGCGTCCGACGAAAAACACGCGAAAAGGCGGCGCGCGTGCCGACACCGCCGCAGACGCAATGTTCCGATGTCGTCAATGTGCCTTTTTTGCCGACGCGTGCCGACGAGCTGACGAGGAAAAATACCTTTTCGTAAAAAAGTGCGTCTGTCTGTAACCGTCCGATGAAGCGCTCGGAAATACCGGTGAAATCGATTCCAATCGCGGCACCCTGACCCACCTTGCAGGCGCGCGAAAGGGGAGGGGGCCAAGGAAGCACCCGGAGGTCACCACGTCGCCAGCGAGAAAAGCAAAACTCGGGAGGTTTGGGAAAAAGTTGCTTTTCATCATCCAATCCACCCGTCCCATTGGTCGCGACACCACGCGTCGGTGGCTCGAGCTTGACCTGGTGCGGCCGCCGCCCCAATTCACCTCACGTGTTGGATGTCCATTTCGTGTGCCGCGCGTGTCGCGGTGGTTCCGGTGAGACGCGCGCGCGTCGCGGGTAACACGCGAGGCGTGGCGGCGGCGGCGGGCCTTGGTGGGTTTCGCCGTGCGATACCTCATCGCCACAACGTGGTCCCCAGCGCGTCTTCCGAGGACGAGGACGGTTTCGGGGACACCGAGGACGAGCTCGTCAAGGACGAGGACGTCACGGAAGACGCACCGTACGCGCTCCGGTTTACGTCCCTTTCCGGCGAGGACCTACAGGGCGCCATCGGTGCCCTGAAAGCGGTTGACCTGAAATCCGAGTTGAAGTTTTTCGGCGCCAACACCAAGGGCGTCAAGTCGCAGCTCAGTGAGAGGTTGATGACGTGCTACGCGTTACAGGCGGAGGGCAAGGACGTCAAGGCTGCGTTGCGAGAGCTTACGTTAACTAAACTGGCGGAGGTGAATGAAGAAACGGAAAGCGCGAACGCGCGGCGAGCGGCGCGGCGTAAAACCAAAGGCGGGTACCTAAACGATCACGCCGACGCGGCGACTCCGTTGTTGCGACGGTCGCGGGGCAAAGGCATCCCTATCGTGGACTCCTTGGCAAAGGCAAGAGATGGTAGTGCTAGTGGTAAGCCTTTGAAGTACATCGAGGATGTTGATTTGAGCGAGGGCGAAACACCGAAAGGCGACAGGTACAAGGTTGATAACCCGGTTACCGGCCGGCGGAAACTAAACGTGGTGCGCAGAGATTTGGACCGGCAGACGAATTTCCAGGACCAGATGACCGAACACGGGTGGTACATGATCAGCGTACCGGAGACTCGGGAGGAGAAGACCGCGGTGTTGATTTGCGCTTTATCGGGAACACCCAAAATCGGGGGCGTCACGATCGAAAGCTGGGTCCCGAGACAGCCGGGCGGTGGCTTTTGCGTCAGCGAATCCACCGCGCACGCGTGCGTTGATAAGTTCGACTTGCTAAGACTCGTACCGCACACACAAGAAGACCCGACAACGGAAATGAACTTCCCAGGGTTCATCCTGGTGAAGTTCTCTGAAATGAATCAAGTCGTGCTGAACGCGCTTGAGGAGATTTACCAGTTCAAGGGGTTCGCCGTGGGCGGCATCACGCGGTACGGCGCGACGCGGAAACAGAAAAGCGAAGCGCCGCGAACCGTACCGACCGCGCAGCTGGACGCGATGGTCGGGGCGTGTTTGCCGCGAGTCGTTAGTGATGACGAGTTTGAAGCCATTGAACTCGAAAAGAAACGAAAGAAAAAGGAACAGGACGCGCGTCTGGCGCTTGCGCAGGCGATGGCGGTGGCCGGCGTGACCGAGGAGGACCTGACATCGTTGAGAGCGGCGGCTGGCGAGGACGTCTTCGCGACCGAGCGCGAATCGTCCGTTTCGGATGAATCAACCTCGGAACGACCCCAAACGAACGACCCCAAGACTAAACCACCGGGTGGCGCGACACGCGTGGACGTCAAAGAAGGCCCGTTCAAGGGGTTCAAGGGGTTCGTCACCGCCACGAACGAGGACGGGAGCGTCGACGCGCTTTTGCAGATATTCGGAAGGGAAACCGCCGTGACCCTGCAGCCGGACGAGTTTTCGTGAAAACAGGACGACCGTGACGAGGAAACCTGTGACGAGGACCCTTTAGTTTGTATCTGTATCTGCTTGTATCTTTTTCTTGTATCTGTATCTGTACAGTATCTGCTCGTATTTATTATCACGAGATACTCTCAAGGGCCTTACTGTTATAGCCCTCGGTACTCTCCTCGCTACTTTCGCGCTACTCTCGCCGTCGAGCTGACTAAACGCTCGCTCAAACCCTCACACTAAACCACTCCCCGGTGCTCCTATAAAGACTAACAGCCTGCACTAAACCCCCCTACGAACCACCACCGGTCTCCAAGAGCTCGCTTTGTTTCAAAACCGCAAACAAATCCGCCGCGTGTTTCCCCGAAACGTTCTCCACGCAAAACCCGGTGACTTCGTACGGGAAGTCCTTCGCGGCGACGAACTCGTTTCGCAACAGTTTAACAAGAAACGCGCACGTGGTTTTGGTGTTTTCGTGCTTCGTCGGGAAGGTGCCCGTCGTCATGGGTTCGATCCCTCCCGGTGCCGGAACGGGAGGACCCGGGAAGACGCAAAGGGAGATGAACCGGGACAGGAACGGTTTCGGGAAAACGGAACGGTTCGTCGCGGTTTTGGTTTGGGTGGAGTTTTCGTTTTTGTTTTTGTCGACTTTTTGTGAACCCGGAAGCGCGGCCGTTTCGTCATCACTTAACTCAGCGTTGATCAACTCAAACACGTGCACCACAACCTCCATCGCGCTTTGGCCGTGGTGCTGCACACTGTTTAGCAGCACGTCAAGAAGCTTCGGCAACCTTACGATTCGCGAGCCCATCGAGGACGAGGACGTCGCGAAAAGAAACGCCGCCGCGACCGGCGGGTTTCGCGTGACCAGCTTTTGGAACGTGACGGCTAAATCTTCGCAATCGTCACTGTCCGCGTTGTCCGCGCCGACCAGCTTCCCGGCGAGTTTCGGGTTCGAAACCAAAGTGTTCACCAGGGATGATTGCGTCATGGGAAGCACCGGGGAGTGCAAACAGGTACGGAAGAGGTTTTTCGTTTCTTCTGTCAAACTCCAAGTGGTTTCGGAGGAAGCGCTGGGTGGATGTAGAACTTTTCCCGAAGCCTCCGCGTCCAACCTCCTTTGCACCCTTTCCACATCGAAACCATCCATCGTCTCGTCGCCCTCTTCGAGCCACTTCGTTTCCGAAACGAACAACCTCGTGACCGGGGGCGGTTCTCTGTGTGCACCCCATGACGTGGCAGCGCCCACCGACGCGTAAGCGGGTTTGCGGTCAACACCACCACCCACCGTGCCTTTGGCTGGAACGTCAGACTCACGCATCATCATCGTCGAGATGGAAGTTGAAGTTGACGTCTCCTCCGACAAACCGTCCCCAACGCGCGTCCCGTCCACCGAACCCGGGGGTTCACCAGCACCAAACTCGGTGTCCTCGGTGGAGTTCGCCGCGTCAGACATCGCGCCGACCTCCCGATCCGGAAGGGGCCCCAGAGGCCCCGAGGCCTGTCCGCGAAGGCACGGGCGCGCGCGTCTTTTTGAGCTCCTCGTCTTTTTTCAGTCACGCGAAGCAGGATGCACGTGATGAATATCTTCATCGCCGACTGCTGGCGTCGGCGCGATTGCGTCGACGCGACGGGTGGTCGCCAAGCGCGCATTGACGCGCGCGCGATGGCGGAGACGAACCCGACGATGACCACGGATGCGGCGGCCGGGGACGGACCGACCGGTGCCGGCGATTCAACCAAGGCGTCTGACACGACCGCCACGGATGGGGCTGGTCCCGAAAAAAAGGATGAAGAACCGGAAGAGGAGTGCGGTTTTTGCAAGTTCATGAAGGCCGGGAGCTGCAAATCCTCGTTCGTGGCGTGGGAGGACTGCGTGGATTTGGCGAAGGAGGGTGATGGGGATTTCGTGGAGAAGTGCGCGGCACAAACCGAGGCGCTGCGGGATTGCATGCTTAAAGACCCGGGGTATTACGGCGACATGCTTCCCGATGAGGGCGATGGGGATGAAACCGGGGCGAAAAAAAAGGAGAGTGATGAAGATGAAAAAGGGGCGAAAAAAAAGGAGGGAGACGATGAGAAACCAGAGGCGCGAGCGCCCGTCAAGCAAAGCAGAGCCGCGGCGGCGCTAGAACGATGAGGGGAGGCGGCCCCGTAAAAATAAAAGTATCTATGTCATTGAAAAATCAATCGCTATCGCTCGTTTCGTCCCCCCCGAATCCCCCGAATCCGCGCCGGTTCTTGTTAAAAAGAATTAAGAATACAATTGGAAAACTCAATCGCTATCGCTGTCGTCGTCCCCTCCGAACCCCGCGAATCCGCCGCTCGCCGCTTTCCTCGCCGCATCTTCTTTTTTCGCCAGCTCTTCCCTCAGCGCGGCGTTGCCTAAAAGTTTGGGCTGAGGCAACGCCGGGCGCTGCGCCGCCCGTTCCCGCTTTTCGCGCTCAACGGAAGCGGCATCTTCGAAACCGGTAAACACGTTGTCGTCCGCCTTACCTCGTTTGCCAGAGGTGTGACTGTGACTCATACCACTCGATCCAGAACTGGAAGAAGCCGAAGCTTTCGCGCGTCGCTCCGCTTTCGAGGTTTCGCGCGCCTGTTTTTCGTCAGAGGTTTCGTTTTCATTCCGCCGAGTCGGCCGGGGGTTGTTGGTGGGGTTGTTACTGGTAGCCGCAGACGCCGTCTCACCGGAAGTACCCACAATGGCCGTCGTCTCAACGCGGGCCGTCGTCTCGCCTGCAACTGGTGGGGACGGTAACGCGCCATCCTGTGGTATCGTCTGGCCTGGGTTCGATTCCGGACCTTCCGGATTTTCGGTCACCTCAACGCTCTCCTCAAAGTTTCCCTCCAGCCGCTTCACCGGCGTCGTCGCGGCGCTCGACACGTTCGACGACGACGGTTCCAACTCCATCTTCTCAAGCGTGGGAGGCGCGGTGGAAGCGGCGGCCTCAGGGTCATCCGAGGAGTTACCATCGGTCTTCGTAGGAGTGGTTAGTGGGGAGTGGCTAGGCGCGATCTTAAGGACGTCGGCGCCGCCGGTTCCATCCTTGGTGGACACGGCAACTCCGATGATGGCGTCGCCTTCTTTCGGAACGCCCATCGGCGGCGGCGCGCACGCTTTCAAAAGCCGCTCCACCGCCCCACCCCCCAGCTTCACCCCGAACCGCCCTAGTCCTGACACCAGTCCGCCTAGGGTTTTTGACTCGCGTTGGGTGTGTGCAATCCGCACTTGTTGTTGTTCTTCTTTCCGGAACCCAGCGAGGCTTAAAATCGCCGGCAGATACTTTTCGTTACCGCTTTCCATGAATTTTTTCATAACTTTTCGCAACTGCGAGAGCTGTTCCGCGCGGACGTCGAGGTCATCCTGTACGTCCGCGATTTGGTCATCCAACCTCAGAAGCTTCGCAAGCGCGTTGTCCTCCAAGTACTGCAGCTGTTCCGCTTGCAGATTCCCCGCGACTTGAAGCGCTTCGGTACACTCCTGCAGGCGCTCGCGCAAAGCGTACGCTTCGGAGAGCGAAAACTTGACCTGCGTTTCCTTGATCTGCTTATCCTTCTCGCCGATCATCCACCGCTGTCGCCCGTTGTTCTCTTCCAAACGCGCCATTTCTGTGGTGAGCTTGCGCATCTGCGCTGCGTCCACACCACCCCCACTGCCGTCGCTCCCTCCGAAACCGAAAAACCCGCTCTCTTTCATGCGTCCGCGCGCGGCTTCCGATTCCAAAACCGTGGACCGCGCTCGCAAACGTTTGATTTCCTCAACCGCCGACATCAACAGCGCGCGGTTCACCCCGTCCTCGGTTTCCCGGATCTCTTGCACGTTTTCCGAGGCCTTTTCGGTGAGGCCGAGCATGCTTCTTAAACCCGCGTTTTCCGCCAAGATCGCGTTCTTTTCCTCCAAGTGGTTCGCCACGATTTGTTCCAGCTCCGCGTTTTCCCAAAACTTGATCCTCTGATACCAATAAAAGAAAGTGTCAGTCTCTCGTAATGTGTATGAGTAAACAGTCAGGGTAATGGGCAGAGGTAATAGTCCCTTCTGGTACGAGTATGGGCAATCAGGGAGGCGGAATGTGGTGAATTGGAAATACTGACCTCCGCGCTCTGCACGTGCACCTTGACGTACGTCGGCTTCATCCCGAGCTTTGAATCAACGGGCATCCACTTCGCCGCGTACTGACTGGCGTGAAAAAGCGCCACTTGTTCCGTGGCTTTGCTGGCTAACGTGCCCACCTCATCCAGGGCGTCGTTCCCCACGGAACCGAACGCAGACGCGACGTTGTTCACAGTGGACGCGAACGCCAGGCGGTCCAGACTGCCCTTGACAAGATCCGAGCCGCTCGGTTGGTCATCGTTCAGGGAAGCCGCGGCCGCGTCAAGCTTGGACCGGACCCTCGCGGCGATGTCGTTGTTATCAGTACCTTGTGCTTGTGCGGGGCTCGCGACCTGGCTGGCGAAGCGGTGGGGGTCGCTGATTGGCCGGGACTTATTTGGAGGGGGCGTGGCGTGCGATCGATTTCCATTTTGCGAATTCGCTTTGGCGTACTTGTCATCGGGATCGAAGGAACCGGGCGCGCGCCGGCTCATGGTGACGAGGGTTTATACGCGCAAACAGTCTGAGCCGCCCGGAAGTGACTTTGAACGGCGCAAGGCGTACGCGCGCCAGACCTCGCGCCACGAGCCGCCGCACACGCGTGCGCACTGGAAGTGATTGAGGGACGATGCTGACTTCGTTGAATTGGATTGTCCCGGAAAAATCTTTTCCCGACGCATCCCCGATCACGAATCCACGTGTCGGCCAGACTCGCGCGCACACCCAGGCGCGATGGCTGTCACCGTGTCGACCCTCTGCTGCGTCTCGCCCGCGATCGCGGGAACGCAATGCACGCCGCCCCGTGGCGTGCGCGCCGCCGCCGCTGCCTGTCGCGGCGGACGCGCCTCCGTCTCGGGCGCTGCCGCGTCATTCGCGACGCTCGGTGCGAGGCGCGCCGTGGCGGGAGGCGCCGCCTCTTCCCTGGCGAGGGACTCCCGCGTAACCCTCGCGCTGAGAGCCCCCAAACAAAGAAGAAACTCGGTGGTACGTCCCGAACCGGAGCCACGGCGCAAGCGCACGCCGTGTTTTCAGGACAGCACGCACCTTGAACGACACGGATACCCTATTGGTCGGTATCTGCCGCTCGATCGGCTTCGGTTCCGGAGCTTTCTGGTGTGAAAGTAAAAAATCGTAAAACGTCTAACCACCCTCGTGCCCCACCTGCTCCCCACCCTAAACTAAACAGATCTCAGCGTCCCTTTTCGGCGTGGGCGCCCCCGAGGCGCTTGTGATCGGTGTGGTGGCGCTTCTTGTTTTCGGCCCCAAAGGCTTAGCCGAGATCGCCAAGCAGTTGGGCGGGACGCTGCGGGCGTTTCAGCCGACCATCCGCGAGCTCCAGGAAGTGAGCCGGGAATTCAGGGAAACGCTGGAGGATGAGATCGGTCTGGACGAAATCCGAAACGGCGCGGCGCCGACGCCGGTGAAAAGACAGGCGCCTGTAGAGCCTGTTGTGTCTGCAGCGCCGGCTTCTGCGTATGATGACTCTGCCGCCGCCGTCGCCGCTGACGAACAACAAGTCACGGAGGCAATGAGGAAAGCGGCGTCTACGGCGGCGTGGGGGGACGCGCCGGCGCCGGCGCAGACGGAAGGTACCGTTGAGGCGGCGCCGGTTGTGGAGACCCCTGCTGTGCCGGTACCCAGCGACCTCTCCTCCGAGGAGGGAGATACGAAAGCGTAATATGCGTATTATTAATATGTGAAACAACGATGAAAGGTAATTTGAAACATGGGCAAAGGTACCTTGGTTACAAGTATTTACAGCGTCTCATCATTCGTTAATCTAAAAAAGTCCAACATCTCCATCATCAAATCAATTCTCCTTCTTCTTGGTGCAGTCGTTGCCGTTTGAGTAGCAGAACGACAGGAACAGAATCAGTATCACGATCACCACGAAGCTCGCGAACACGAGTTTCATCTTTAAGTTTTGCCACCACATCCGCCGCCGCAGCGCGCGGCCCGTTTTGTGAAAGTTATCTGCTTGGAACTGCGATTGTAAAAGAAAAGTGTCAGTCCTTTCGTAATCTTCGTAACTTGTATGAGCAAACAGTGCACTTGTGATGTATGTAGTGCACAGTAAATAGTCACAGAGGGGCAGTAAACAGTCTTGGGATTTGGGAAATACAATACGTACCCGCAGGTTTTCGGTTTTGTCCACCAGCAGTTCGATCTTCTCCCCGCGATCAAGCACCTTCTCGATGTTGTCCATCATTATCTCCTTCACCTCGCTGACTTGCTGCTGGACTTTCGAGACTTTGTCCACCTCCCCCGAATTGTGGCTCACGTACTCCATGTGCTGTCGCAACACGGGGGCGAAGCTGATATCGTGAACCAAAAGTGTCAGTCGCGTGTTGGGCGTGTATTGGACGATGTATGGACAACAGTCACCGTAATCGGTCCGAACAGTCACCAGCGTTAGAGGTAAAACAGTGTGCCGCCTGATTTGGGAAAACCCCTACGGCCGTACCTTCGGTTCAGGGAGTGCGCGATGGCGTCCCGCGCGGCCGCGCCGTGCGAGCTCGAAAAGTCGCTCGCGATTTTATCCAAGCACGCAAACGGCGCTTGCCTCCCAAACGCCTGGTCCGCCACGCACAGGAACACGTACCCGTCGCTCTCCAGGTAGTTGAACGTGTGCCCGTCCGCGACGAGGGTGAATTTCTTCTGGCTCGCAAGCTGGTCGATCATCTTGGGCAGGGTCTGCGTGGAGGAGGTTAAAAAAGAATGAGATGAGATCTGGTCAGCACAATGTTCTTTTGGCACGAAGGGGCCGTTTGGCGTGTGCTGGTCTTCGCCGTCTCGGCCTGGGCGTCACCCGAAAGAAACGCGGTGTGACACGTGGACACGTTTGAAGGAGGACACCGACGCGCGCGCGCTTTTGTCACTCGCCGGGGCCGAGCCGTGGAGAGACACGACAAGGACGACGTCGGGGAGACGCCGTCGCCGCGCGCTTTTGGACTTTCACTTTCCCCAACGACCCTTCATTTCAGTGCCTCCTGATCTTTAACGCGCAAGCCAGGAGACAGGACAGGCACTAACCTCCGCGGCTATCGTGGCGAAGTTCCCGCTGTGGCTGGTGTGCTCCGCCAGCACGGTGGGGCCGCGGGCGACGAACGCGTAGATGAGCGGCATCGTGCGACGCGTGCGTGGGTGCGGTGCGTCGCGATGTGATGGGCGAAGCGGACGTCAATGTGCCAAGTGGTGCTTTTCTTTTTCTTCCGTGCCAAAAAATGCAAAGGAAATTTGAACTTTTCATCGGAGAAAGACCCTGCGTGTGACCCTCCTTGATGTACGACATCGTCGGTGAACCATAGATTAGACCTCGAGCACCACAAATGGGTTATCCGGTGGGCAGCCTGGCAGTTTGAAAGCACACGTTGAGTCGCCACAAACGAACAACAAGTCAAAAAACCGTGTGTCATTACGCGGGTACGTGCTCTGCCGTGAGTCGTCACGACGGCAGAGCACCGCGCGCGGCTTGTGTATTCGCGTGTGGTGTGTTGATCGTATTCGATCTCGTTTTGCGATCGCGGGAAATCGTGTTTGGCTCGATCACGCCCGGTGTGAAAGCGCACGCGTTCCGCCGGTTGAAAACGTGTGACCTGGCGCGAACTCGGGTTGCGGGCGATCTCGCTTAAAACTTCCTTGTTTGCGTGAATCCCTTTGGTGCGAGGTACGCCATGGAGGCCGTGGCGATGGGTGGTGCGTTGATTGGCGAGGCGGGTTGTGCGGTCGCTAAAAACTTTACCCGCCAAACCACGCGACGCCGAGCCACGCGGTCGTCATCCCCGGTGGCTTGGACGCGGGGTACCCGAGTGGTTGCCGCCGCTTCGTGGAAACCCGGGTCTGCTAACGCGGGTGGTGTGGCGGGTACTGTCGGTGGTGTGGGTGGTCACACGGCCACGACCGTGACCCCCGCGCCGCCCGGTGGTTCCGATGGACACAAACCTCCGCGACACAAATTCGGTACCCGGAGAGGCGGCCGGGTCGTCCCACACGCGGTTGGGGATGACGGGAACGCGAACGACGACGGGGGTGGGTACGGGTACGACCGGCAAAGCGAGGTGATGAAGAGCGTGGCGGAGCGCGTGAAGGCGGCGCGGGAGCTCGCGAAACGGCTGGCGAACCGGGAGGAAGAGCTCGCGTCACGGAACGGCCAGAGCCGGGCTCCGGCACCGGCACCGGCGCCCCCATTACCGCCGCCACCGCCCCCGCCCCCAACTCAAGGTCAAGGCCCACCACCGGGAACCGGAGCGCCTCCCGCCCCGGTCGCCCAACAACCCGGGTCGTTTGTATACGGCGAGGGCCAGAATTTGGGTGGCCCGGACGTGCCCAGGCCCGGTGACGACCAAGCCCCCGCCCCTGCGGCGCCCGATTCTTCAGGCGAACACAACGGCGACGCAGACGCGTCCGCGGCGGCGGCGGCGGCGTTGTTCGCCGCCGAGCAGGAAGCCGTGGCGGCTGAGTTAGAGGTTTCCCAATTCGCCGCGCGGGCGGTGAGTGACATGGACAACGCGGTGATGCGTATTCGGCAGGAAGCGGCGAAGCGGGTGGCGTCTGCGGAGCGCGAGCGGGACAGGGCGAAGGAGGAAAGTAGAGTAGCCGTGGCGGAGGTGAAGCGGAAGAAAGCGGCGATTGAGGAGATGCTGCGTCAAATCAAACTCGACGCGGTAAGTATTTCCCAATCACCACATTCCGCCTCCCTGATTGCCCATACGAGACTGACACTTTCTTTTTATCTCTCAGGATACCCGGGTGCGTGATGCGGAGGAGATGATGACGGAGTGGGAGACGCTGGCGGAGACGTCACGCACGGCAAAACTAGAAGCGGAACTGGCGATGGAGACGAAGATCAGGTTGGCGGAGGAGAATGCGCAGCGGGAAATAGACGCGGCGCGAGCCGCCGCCGCCGCGAAAACCGCCGAGGCGGAGCAAGAAATCGTAAACGCCAAGCGAGACACGCAGTCGTCGAAAATCGTGCAGGAGGAAATCACGCGGCAGGAACGGGAAAAGTACGAGAAGCTGTCCAACGAGGTCAAAGCCACGAGTGAGGCGCGAATCGCGGAGGCGGAAACCGCGCTTGAGGAAGCCACGCGGCGCGCGAACGAAGCGCAGGACGGCGCGCGGTTGGAGGCGAGGGAGATTCTGGTGGAAGAACTTGTACGTATTGCGCGTTTCCCAAATCCTGGCACTGCTTTATCTCTCAGCTGGTGACTGTTTGTCCATACATCGCCCAACACGGGACTGACACTTTTCGTTCACAATCACAGGCGCGTGCGGAGGAAGCGCTGAACGCTGCTGAGGAGATTTCCCGGATCGAAGTCGCGGCTGCAGAAGAGGCGGCCGCGGTGCTGGTCGCGGAGAAGGAAGAAGAAGCGCGACGCGCGGTGGAGGCGGCGGAGTTACGAGCGCAAAAGGCAATCATGGAGATGGAGGGTGAGATGCTTCGCAAGGTCACCGCGGCGAAGGAAAAAGCCGCGTCTGAAATCGCCGAGGCGCGGTCGCGTGAGGAGGAATCGGCGAAAACCTCAGCCGCGATCGCGGCTGCGAAGGACGCGGTGGCACGGGCCGTGGAGGAAGCCGAACTAGAGGTGGAGAGCTCGTTACTTAAAGCCAGTGAAAGCGAAAAGGAAGTCGAGAAGATCAAAGAAGCGGCGGATAAAAGGATCAACGAGCTCACCGCGGATTTCCAAACGCAAATCGCGAACGCGAGAAGCGAGGCGAAGAGAAACGCGGAGGCTGAAATCGCGTCTATTGAACTGAGAGCGGAAGCCGCGGAGGCTGAGGTTGACTTGGTGCGGAAGGAGGCGCAGCTCACGGCGGATGAGTCCATTCAAGCCGCGGAGACGTTTGCGAATGAGCAAATCAAGGAAGCGCGAAGAGCGCGGGAAGAAGCCGTGGCCCTGGCGAAGGAGGAGGCGAAAATTCAATTGGAAACCGCGAAGGTTGATTTCGAAATGAAACTGGACGCTGCCGCGTTGAAAATCAAAAAAGCGAGGGACGACGCGAACGAGATGAAACAGGAAGCCAGGGAAGCGGCGAAGTGGGAAGGTGCGGGGCTTTCCCAATCACCACACACCGCCTCCCTGATGGCCCATACAATACTGACACTTTCTTTTTTATCTCTAAGTCGCGGCGGCGAAAGCGGAGGCGGAGGCGAACGCGGCGGCGGCAAGGGAAACCGTGGCCAAGGCGGAGCGCGCCGCGGCTGAGAAACAGCGGGACGCCGCGGTTGACGCGCTGACGGACGCCGAGCTCAGCACGATTGGGGCTTTGAAGGACTTGGACTCTGAACGACGCAAGGCGGTTGAGCAGGTCGCGAACGAGAAGGTCGCGGTCGCGAACGCGGTTTCCGAGGCGAACGAGGTTTCGGTTGCGCAAGTCGAACAGGTACGGCAGGAGCTTCGGAATTTCCAGGTGCAATCCGCGACCGCCGTGGCGTCCGCGGAGACGCACGCGAAAAACCTTCAAGCCGAGCTGGACAAGACGCTGGCGGAGATGGCGTCGAAAGAGGCGCACGCAGAGGCGGCGCTGCAAACCGCGGTGAAAGAAAAGGAGGATGCGGAACAGCGCGCGGATGAGGCGCAGCGAGTTTCCAACGATTTGCAAAACAACGACCCCATGGAGCTGGCAATTGAGTTTGAAAAAAGGGTGGCGAGCGCCACGGCGGAGCTGGAGAAAGTTTTAAAGCAACAGGTGCGTATTGCGCGTTTCCCAAATCCCGGACGACTGTTCGGCCCGATTACGCCGGCTGTTTGCTCATACAAGTTACGAAAGTTACGAACCCACACTCGCCGACTCGCGACTGACGCGTTTCGTTCCCAACAACAGCGCGAACGCGGAGACGCGGCGGAGAACCGTGTGGGCCAACTAGAGCACTCGTTAGGGTCGGTGCGGAGCGAGCTTGACACCGCGTTGGCGGAGCTCGAGTTGAGCTCCAGCGCTGAGCTTCGTGAAGCCAAAGGGGACCAGCGGGTTTTGAACGAGATCGCGAAACTGCAGGTCGCGCTGGAGCAGAAAAACGCCGAGATTTTTGCGCTGCGAAACGGGCAACGGGAAAACGGGCAATCGATTGTGGAAATGATGTCGCAAGAGCCTCAAATGTCGCAAGAGCCTGAGCAACCCTTAGAGGTTCTTCCCGAGCACGCCCCTGGTGCCAGCGCGGAGCACATCCTCGCCGCGCAAGCCGCCTCGGGTACGTATTGGGCCTTTCCCAAATCCCGCCTCCCTGTTTGCCCATGCAAGACTGACATTTTCTTTTATTTATCTCAGGCGCGCCGGGCCGAGCGCGGGCGCCCACCAACGCGGGCCCGCCGGTTCAGCCGAGCGACAAAACCACCGAGGAGCTCGAACTCGAAGATTTGCTCAACGAAGTCATGGCCCTGAAGGGCGAGGTCGGCGAGACGGCGCGACCCGGGGGGCAAACTGAGTCCGCAATCGACTCCATGAAAACAATGGAAACCGTGTACGCGGAGGCGTACCACTCTGCGCTGGCGTCGCGCAAGGCGACGCGGCGAAAGGAAGCGGAGGGGTTCGCGACGACGCAGGTCGTGGTCGTGTCGTCTTCGGTGAAAGAAGGTACTGAACTTTCCCACCCGACACACACCGCCTTCCTGATTTCCCGTACGAGATTGACACTTTCTTTTTTACCCTCAGTGTACCACTGGCTGGGCGGCGGTCCGCGCAACGGCGACAGCGCGATCATATACAACCGCAAAAATCCAAACGGCCTTGGAGAGAGCGGGCAGCTGTTCATGCACCTGGGGTACAACGGCTGGCAAGGCGAGCCGCGGCAGGTTGGCATGCGGCCCCTGCAGCACGACCACCCGTCGCGGGCGGAACTCTGGCTCAACGACCAAGGCGGGGACTGGTGGATCGCGGAGCCAGGTGCGTGTTGGGGCTTTCCCGAATCCTGACACTTTTGATGCCCTGTATGCAGTGCAGTTACGCAAGTCTTACCACCACGAGAAGTGCACCAAGACTGTTTGCCCGCTGTGCATAAATCGCCCAAACCCTAAATACAAGACTCGAGACTGACCTTTTTCCATTCCCCTCGCCAGTTTTCGTCCCCCCCCCCGCGCGCGTGTTGGATTTCGTGTTTTCCGACGGCGAGGGCGAGTACGACAACAGCGGCGGGAAGGATTACCACTCGCCGGTGGGGGCTGACGACGGGTCACCGCCCGTGGAAATAGACCACGTCAAGGAACGGGAGCTCGCGCTGGAGCGGGAGTTTGGGCATTTGGACGCGCAGTTCGCGGAAAAGGCGGGTCGAGCGGCGGAGAGAAAGTTCGTCAGCCGAAGGGGCTTTGACAAAAAGAAGAAAGAGTCCTTCGCCACCGCCAAGGTTGTTGTTTTTCCCGAAAACCCGGTCGCGGGCCAGACCATCGAGATCTTCTACCGCGGAGGCGCGATGGACTTGGACCCGAAAGGTACGGCCTCGCGCGTTTCCCAAATCCGCCTCCCTGTTTACCGGCCCGTTCGTGACTACTCACTGTGCACCACACACATGGCAAGTGCGCTGTTTTATCTCTAACGCTGGTGACTGTTCAGACCGATTACAATGACTGTTGTCCATACATCGTCCAATACATCGCCCAATACAGTACACCCACACTCGCCGACTGACTCAAGACTGACCCTTTTGTTTCCACGCAAAAGCGCCCCTGAAAAACGCCCCCGACGTTTTCGTGCAAGGCGGGTGGAACCGTTGGAACCACCCATTGAACTTCGGCCCGACGCGCATGGTACGTATTGTAAACCCTAAACCCTAAACCCAAATCCCGAGACTGTTTGCTCATATGACACTGACACTTTCTTCACACTCCAGGTCCCGGCGCAAACCCCCCCGGGCGGCGACGATGCGCAGGTACGTGTTGCATTTACCAAATCCCAGGACTGTTTTCACATACAAGACTGACACTTTCTTTTATTTATCTCAGAACGCGCTGGTTGCGGTGGTGCAAATACCACCCGACGCGCACGTGTGCGACTTTGTGTTCACCGACGACGCGAGGTTGATGGCGGGGCGGTACGACAGTAGGGACGGCTTGGATTACCACAAGTCCATCAACGGCGCGGTGGGGGACAACAAGCCGGTGCTGCGCGTCGTACACGTCGCCGTGGAGATGGCGCCCATCGCGAAGGTGGGGGGGATGGGTGACGTCGTGACCGCGCTCGCAAGAGCCGTCATAGAGATGGGCCACAGCGTGGAGGTGATTCTGCCAAAGTACGATGTCATGGACCTCGATCAAATCGATAACCTGCAAAAGGTGGATTCCTTCGAAGCGTCGAGAGGCGGGTGCGCGGTTTGGAAAGGCGTCGTGGCGGACGTCCCGGTTACTTTCCTGCAACCCGACACCGGGCACTTCGACGTGGGATGTATTTACGGAAGAAACGACGACCACGTGCGTTTCGAGTACTTCAGCGACTGCGCGTTGCTTTACCTAACACACGCAAACGACGTGCCGGACGTGATTCACGTGCACGACTGGAGTACGTCGCACATCTGCTTCGCGAGGAAAAATCGCCTTCCCCCGGGCGCGGCGACGGTGTTGACGATTCACAACCTGCAGTTCGGTGATGATTTGATCGGCCGGGCGATGAAACAGTGCACGTTCGCCACCACGGTGTCGCCTACCTACGCCACCGAAATAAGCAACCACAAAGCCATCAGCGGGGATTCGAAGAAGATGGTCGGCATCAGAAACGGCATCGACGTCGAGCTGTGGGACCCGTTGACTGATACCTTCGTACCCCTGGTAAGGAACTTTCCCACTTAAAACCCGTTCCTCCGCCTCCCTGCTCGTCCCGATTACCCTTCCCTGTTTACTCGTACTAGTAACTCTTACTGGCGTACTGTGGTCATGACACAGCACTGTGTCAATTTACCGCCCGGTCACACGACGCCGGACCCCTTTCCAATCCCGGGATACTTGTGGCCTTACAAGACTGACCCTTTTTTTTTTGTCGTATCAGAACTACGACGCCGAGACGTTCAAGCGCGGCAAGGCGGCGGCGCGGAGCGAACTCGCGACCCGGCTGGGGATGGAGTTTGACGAGAGCAAGCCTTTGATAGGCGTGGTGGCGCGGCTGACGCACCAAAAAGGCATCCACCTCATAAAGCACGCGTGCTGGCGATCGCTTGAAAAGGGCGGGCAGTTCGTTTTGCTGGGGAGCTCGCCGGACGGGAACGTGCAGGTACGCATCGGGGGTTTCTCAAATCCGACACACAACGTTTACGGACCCTCTTTTACGTACAGGAGGAAAGTAACGGTACACTGTTTGTGCAATACAAGTCGTGAAAGTCACGAAAATGGCCTCACAAGACTAACACTTTTCTTCCCTTTTCCTTTCCACTCCTCCCAGAACGACTTCAACAAGATGGCGTACGACGTGGGCGGTCGGTTTCCGGGGCAGAGCGGGTTCGTGTTCGCGTACGACGAGCCGCTGAGTCACCTTGTCTATGCTGCGTCAGATATGCTGTTAGTGCCTTCCATGTTCGAACCCTGCGGCCTCACGCAGATGATCGCCATGCGTTACGGTACCGTACCAGTCGTAAGACGCACCGGCGGGCTGAAAGACACCGTGTTCGACGTCGACGAAGACACCCAGCGCGCGATCGACGCCGGCTTGAACGTAAACGGGTTCTCCTTCGACGGAAGCAATGACCACGACATCAACTACGCCTTGGACAGGGCGTTGATGACCTACGACTCGGAGCGGCACAAGTGGGACGAGATGGTCGGGAACATCATGAAACAGGACTGGGGTTGGAATGACCCGGCGAAGACGTACGTGGAGCACTACTGGAAAGCGGCGAAAACAATGAAGGACGCGTATTTCAAGGGGAAGGACTGGGAGACGGAGGGGAAACGGTGATTTACGGGGGTGTTTTTTTGCGATAAAATAAGGTAACAGTTGCTCATCACACGTCTACTCGCCTCGCGGAACTTCCCCTCCCGGTCGCGGCGCACAGAAAAAACACCTGCAACGAAAAATCGATAATATTTCGTTCCGTCGTTGTCCGCTCTCTCGGAAGCCTCGACGCACAACCGCGCGCACACGACACCCTTCACATGTCCTCCGACGTCACGCATACCGCCATGACTGCCGCGATCGGTGGTCCCGCTCTCGCCACTACTCCCGCGAGCCTTGCCGACGCGCAAGACGCCATCCCGGGCCTTCTCGACGACATCGTGGTCACGCACGTTCTTAGATCTGAGAATTTCGACGATCCCGCTGCGCGATGCGGTGGCGGCGACGGGGCTTCGGTTTGAAGAGCTTGTTGAATCTAAAGCCGTGAACCTTGGATGTTTGAGCATGGTGCAGCGCCTGCAACGGGGAGGGCGCTTGTCGCGTCAAGAACTCATTTGTGAGGCAGCGGCGATGAGCGGACAGCTCGAAGAGTTGAAATTGTTGCACGCAGACGGTTGGCCGTGGGACGCAGAGACGTGCGCGGCGGCGGCAAGGGGTGGGCATCTTGAGGTGCTGCGTTGGGCGCTCGCAAACGGCTACCTATGGGACGAGTGGACGTGCTCGTGGGCGGCGTGGGGCGGGCATCTCGAGGTGCTGCAGTGGGCGCGCGCGAACGGCTGTCCGTGGAACGAGTGCACGTGCATGTACGCGGCAAGTGGCGGACATCTCGAGGTGCTGCAGTGGGCGCGCGCGAACGGCTGCCCGTGGGACGAGAAAAAGCTCATCATGATCGCCGCTCAAAACGGCCACGAGGCGGTAGTGAGGGCGCTGATCGAGGCGGGCGTGGACGTCAACAAGACAAAGGATAACGGCGTGACGTCGCTGTTTGTCGCCGCTCATAACGGCCACGAGACGGTGGTGCGGGCTCTGATCCAGGCGGGCGCGGACGTCAACAAGGCGTTTGATGTCGGCGCGACGCCGCTGTTCATCGCCGCTCTAGATGGCCACGAGGCGGTGGTGCGGGCGCTGATCGAGTTGGGTGCGGACATTAACAAGGAGGATGATAACGCCGCGACCCCGCTGTTCATCGCCGCTCAACAGGGCAAAGAGACTGTGGTGCGGGTCCTGATCGAGGCGGGCGCGGACATCAACAAGGCGAGGGATGACGGCGCGACGGCGCTGTTCATCGCCTCTCAAAGGGGCCACGAGGCGGTCGTGCGGGCGCTGATCGAGGCGGGCGAGGACGTCAACAAGGCGACGGATGACGGCGCGACGCCGCTGACGCCGCTGTTCATCGCCGCTCATTTTGGCAACGCGGCGATTGTTCAGATTCTCAATGATGCCGGCGCGGTGTGACGACCGAAACTTATACTTTCTTTAGTCTTTAGATTTGTCGTTTTTACAACTTCCCGGCAACTCAGCAACGAGCTCCCCCGCTGGTGGGGCCGACGGCGCCCTTCTCGCGGCGAGCATCTTCATAAAACCGCCTCCCGCGCGGACGCGCCGCGAAGAGTCCACATTTTGGTCCCAAAATCGAAAAAGTCCTGACAGACTCGAATCTTTCGCCGAAAGAATGAAAAACTGCCGAAAGGGCACCTTCCAAGCCAGATCTTTCAGTGGCGTGGCGCGCGGCGGCGGTCTCGGGGCGGCACGAGCCCGGGTCGCGTGTGATGCTCTCCGCGCGGTACCGCCGCGCGGTGGCGGAGGCGTTTGTTTGGCTTCAGGGCAATGGGAACGGCCAAGGGGTCGAGCCGGTGATTGATTTGTGCGGCGACGACGGGGCCGACCCCGCCGCCGATGGCGACGGCAGTGGCACGTTCTTCAGCGCGAGACAAGTGGGTGCTTGGATACGCACGCACGCGTCCGACACCCTGACGGACCGCTGGGACTGGTACGACAGGGTGACGCGGGCGCTGAGCGGTTTGGTGCGGGACGGTTTCGTGTGCGTGGGCCCCGGTGTTGGTGGTTTGTTCCGTTTGGGTGACACGGCGGAAGGACGCCGGGTCACGACATTGTTGACGTTGCGATGGAAAGACAAAGAGGACATGGCGCTGGAGGTTTCGTCGTCGTGTACGGATTTGAAACTGCGGGAGATCGTGAGCCGGAAAACAGGGGGGCGGCTGCCCGCGGTGAAAATAGAGTTGACGTACCCGGGTTTGTTCGACAAAAAACGTGACACCATGGGCGCGCTTTCGGACGACACCGTGGTGACGCTTTTGATTGGTAAAGATTTAACGCAGAAACCGAAAACGCAAAGAACCCCCAGCGCATCAATCGTCGCCGACCCAAACGCCTCGCCAATCGACGAGGTTTTCGAGCACGAAGCGGAGGGCACGAAAGGGTGGAACGACAACAACGACGGGTGGGTGAACCTGGTGGTGAACGAAAATGGGGAGGAAAGTGACGACGAGGACGACGAGGACGGGGAATTTACTTTGACTCGAAGTTCGGGCGGTGCCAAAAAAATGAGCGCGAAAAAACCTGCCGCAACCGCGCGTTTCGCGGAAACGAACACCTCACGTGCAGAAGTTGACTGTTCCAAACTTCTCGCAACGGTCGGTACTCGTGGCGGCAAAGCACCGAACACGAGCGCCCCCGCCCCCGCAACCGCCCTTGCCGTTTTCGACGACAACGGCGACGACGACGAGTTGAGTCCGAAATCGAAACTGTTTTCGCCGGTCGCGGCGGCGAGGGCTTTCCGTTTAAACAACGACGACGACGAGCTTGATGAGGATCTTGGGGAACGACCGCGAAAAAGAGGACGAAGCTCGACACCTGCGAAAAACGGCGTGGTGGATTTAACAGGCGAGGATGACTCAAGAATAACTCAAGAGAACGACCGGTCAGCGAGCGATTCGGCGCTTTCGGGAAGCGAAAACTCCGACTCCGACTCCGACTCGGACGAATCATTGGACGACCACGCCGGGCGGCTGCACGACCAAATCTTAACCTTCGCTGAGTTGAACGGAAGTGACAGGGACGATGGGATAAGGAGAGAGCTTTGTCGCAAAACCGTGCAGGCTTGTGTGCAGCGCGTGTTTCCGAGCGCGTCATTGGAGGTTTTCGGCAGCGGCGCGTCCGGGCTGGCGCTGAGGGAGGCGGATATCGACTTGGTTATTCTGGGGGTCGGACCCACCGCCGCGACCGCGGGGGGCGGTTTTAACAAACACGACCGGCAGGAGCTAGTCTCCATACTCCGAAAAATCGAAAAGCAGCTCCGCAAAGACCGAGTGGTGGTGCGCGCGCTCGGGGTATACACCGCCAAGGTACCGATCGTCAAGGCGCACACCACGGGCAACGACAACAGCGGTTTCAACCTGGACCTCACCGTGGGCGCCACGAACGGGCTGAAAGCGGTGCGTTGGATCAAACAACAGGTGGTCGAGTTTCCCGAGCTTCGACCGCTGGTGCTTGTGGTGAAGAAGCTGTTAAAAACGCACGGCCTGGACGACGCGTCCACCGGGGGGTGCGGCGGGTACCTGTTAGTGTCCCTCGCGGTGGCGCACCTGAAAATGAACAAGCAGGGTACGGGCGGTTTGGGGAATACTCCGACGGCCCAAAAAGGAGGTACCCCAACCGTGGACCAAAAAGCTCCCCAAACCACCGACCTTGGTTTCGTGTTGACCAGCTTCCTGCGACGGTTCGGCGGGGACGGTTTCGACTTTGCGAAATCCGCGGTCGCCGCGAACCGGAGCGCCGGGTTGATGCGCGCGTCGGAGGTGGTCGTGACCGTCGGGCCGTACGGCAAGCGCCCGTTCATTCTGTGCGAAGACCCGCAGGAGGTTGGCAGGTACGTGTTGGGGCTTTCCCAAATTCAAACACACTGTTTGGCCATACACAAGAAGTTAACCGCTTTTCGTGAACACTCGCAGAAACATCACCGCTTCGGCGTACCGTTTCAAAGAGGTCCGCAGTTTGTTCCGCGCCACCGCCGAGGCTATCGCCACGGAGGGCGACCTCACGTTTCTGCCCGAAGTCGCGGGGGG
>Ga0222630_1000391_pt1 | contig 22954 bp, 21 predicted proteins | sample AntAcemetagenom3_FD_179842 | JGI IMG/M metagenome (GOLD analysis project Ga0222630, IMG submission 179842) | Saline water microbial communities from Ace Lake, Antarctica - #3 | ecosystem: Environmental > Aquatic > Non-marine Saline and Alkaline > Saline | place: Antarctica: Ace Lake | collected...
CTTGCAACGACTGCGAACGATACAAACTGAGCGCGTCCATGTGGCGTGCCGAAGCATACAAACACGCGGGTACGCCCTTACCGTGGGAGCCCGAAGAACTGCTACGCAAAGAGTATGAGCGTGGGTATGCAGACGCTATGAAGCCGCAGACCCATGTACCCCCAAAGGAGAAGAACACATGACCAACGTAGAAGAATGGCGTAAGGGTTTGTACCGACTTGGCCTGACGTTAATTGTAGTTATGAGTATCGCAGCCGTAGTAGGATTTATATGGGGGTACTTTACTTGAAAAAAGCAACACCAGTAGACGAACATCTCCAACGCAAAATCGACTTAGTTCTTAGCGTATCAGGCAAGGGTAATGACCAAGTAAATGTACTAATCAATACTCTTATGCACGTAACGTTAATGAATGACCTAGACGTGGCGCGGGTCATAAGTGGGTTTCTTGAGTCTTACTTATTAAACAGACCACTATACGAGTATGAAGATGATTATGACAACGAAGACAATGACTAATTCCAACAAAGCTAACAATGTTAGGGGCATAAAATGAGCACAAGAGTAAATTCACCAACACATAGAGTACTGTCGGCAATGATGGGGGGCCTTGCCACACGTCTGGCAGTGCACAAAGCCACTAAGACTGATGGGCAGTCTCAAAACCGGTGGAGTATTGAGGTACTGACTCCGTTGATAGAGCGTAAGCTGGTACGTCAAACTGGGCACGTCCTAGCTGTGACCAAGGACGGTATGGAGTTGTTCTTTGACTTGGAGCGCAAGTCCAATGTTGACCTACGCACGATAGCGTTACCGAGGCAAGTGCAAGTAATGCAAACTGAGGTACTCAAGTCATATAAGACTCAACCATACCAGAGACCCGGCGCTAATGACTTCTTGAAGCACCCGAGCCGAATAGGAAATAAGTTGGTGTATAGAGCCGACGCGAAAGACTACGAGTAAATACTAATTTAAACCAAAGGAGAAAAACCATGACTAGACCACTAACCAAACAAACTCGTGCAATCATACGAGCTCTCAATTCGGGCAAGCCCTCATCGCAAATTGCCAAAGACTTAGGCATCCCTGCGTACACCGTGCACAACGCCAAGCACCGCCATAGTAGTTTGCTAATGTCAGTGAAGAAAAAGCCTGCCGCCAAGTGGGCTACAGCCGCAGTCGTTACATCGGACACTTCAATAATAAATACCGAGGCGCTTGAAGACTTGGTGTTTCAACAAACTCAGTATGGGTTAGGCCGCCCGTTGCCTAAGCAGTTATCTCTTTGGGGGCGTATCAAGGCTGTGTTTACCGGAGACTACTCATGAAACAAGATGAAGTAATACAAATGCTAAAAGAGGTGATAGACAAGGCAGACCTCATGACCGAAACAGAGCGGGAGTTAGACTTTTTAGTGGCTGATCTACGGCAGGAAAACGCTGCACTACGTGGAGTTAATGCAGAACTTCTAAAAACTATGCGGCAGCTTGCTTGCTTAGCTTTAAACAAAGCAACAGGAGAAACAGAATGAACGATACAGAAGCAACTAAGCGTAACCCGCGAGGGCCGGGTAAGAAACAAGCGTTGTTCCTGACGAGCATACGTATACCGGTGGAGGTCAAAGAATTTTTCGATGCCAAGTACCCGTACACCAAGCAAGCCATGATGCGTGAAGTTCTCACCGACTACGTTAGAAGCCAAAACAAAGGAGGCGACGTCGTATGCGACAAGCAAATTTAACCTATATCCAACAGGCGTCTATAGACGATGGTAGTTTGGTTTGCCCATCTTGCAATAACACAAATTTACACCAGCTTAACGTAACTGTATTTGAGCGCGAGGAGGACGGAGACTACACAACAGTCATCGCGCAGAACGGTGCCGACGCACAAGTGAGTAGGTTTAAGTCAGAGGATACGTGCAACCCTAGTAGTAGGCGCCACGGTTTACTGTTGGAGTTTACGTGCGAGCACTGCCACGCTGACGAATTCACACGCTGGCCTTGGCCTGCAGGCGTCGATTGGAGCGCATCTAATCCGTTCTTGCTGGGTATCTCACAGCATAAAGGCGATACGCTAATGCAATGGTTTAAATAGCCTAACAATGTTAGGGTAACAACTGAGCCACCTTCGGGTGGCTTTTTTTATTGTCCAATGTTGACAAAGTACAAAGTTGTGTTATAGTCTCTACTCATTAGGAGATTAGAGTGGCACAAACACCAGAGGCGAAAGTCAAAACAAAGATAAAGACCATGCTCAAAGAGTACGGTATCTACTACGCCATGCCTATCGGTACTGGTTACGGAACAAGCGGCGTTCCTGATTTCTTATGCTGTGTCAACGGCAAGTTCTTGGCTATTGAAGCCAAAGCTGGTAAGGGCACAACTACCGCACTACAAGACAAAAACCTGCGAGACATTGAGGCATCCGGCGGCGTTACGATTGTGGTCAACGAGGCATCGCTAACTACACTGCGCGGTTACATTAAGCTGATTAAGGACGCCGGTGAAAATACTAACAATTGATTTTGAGACGTACTACTCTCAGACGTACAGCCTGAGTAAGATGACTACTGAGGAATACGTACGTGGTGACGAGTTCGAGGTTATCGGAGTAGCTGTACAAGTAGACGACGGCGAACCTGTATGGTGTACTGGCGACGCCTTGGTGATACATAAGTTCTTGAAGGGGTTTGACTTTGAGAACAACTTAGCCCTTGCCCACAACGCAATGTTTGACGCGGCTATCTTAACTTGGCAATATGGCATCAAGCCCAAAGGTTGGTTGGATACGCTGAGCATGGCACGTGCAGTACATGGCACAGAAGTGGGTGGCAGCCTCAAGGTTTTAGCCGAGCACTACGAGTTGGGAGTCAAGGGCACAGAGGTCAGTGATGCTAAGGGACTGCGCCGAGTGGACTTCGGTGCCGACCAGCTAGAGCAATACGGTAAGTACTGCGAGAACGACGTTGCACTTACGTACGGATTGTTTGCAGTAATGTCTGTTGAATTTCCAATGTTTGAGTTAAAGCTGATTGACTTGACCATTCGTATGTTTTCGGAGCCAACGTTGTATCTGGATACGTCAATACTGGATGCGCACTTAATCGACGTGCGCGAGAAGAAGAAGTTGGCATTGGGTTTGTTTGACAAAGACACGCTCATGAGTAACCCGCAGTTCGCCGAGTTGCTTGAGTCCCTTGGCGCAGAACCCCCAACTAAGATTAGCCCACGCACAGGTAAAGACACGTTCGCGTTTGCTAAGACCGACGAGGGTATGAAGGCGCTGTTGGAGCATGAGAACCCAATGGTACAGGCCGCCGTTGCCGCACGGTTAGGAACTAAGTCCACTATCGAGGAGACGCGGACTGAGCGGTTTCTAGGTATCGCTAGTAGAGGCTCAATGCCAGTTCCCTTACGGTACTACGCCGCTCACACTGGACGTTGGGGTGGGGACGACAAACTAAATTTGCAGAACCTACCGAGGAGCAGTCCGCTCAAGTACGCCATCATTGCGCCAGACGGGTACGTTGTAATTGACTCTGACTCATCGCAGATTGAAGCCCGTACGTTAGCATGGCTAGCAGGGCAGGATGACTTGGTAGACGCCTTTGATCGTGGTGAAGACGTGTACAAAATAATGGCGACAGCTATCTACGGCAAGCGCTTGGAGGACATCACCAAAGACGAGCGGTTCGTTGGTAAGACTACAATCCTTGGTGCTGGGTACGGCATGGGTGCCGACAAGTTTATGGCTCAACTAAAAACATTTGGTGTTACGATTACCAAAGACGAATCGTCTCACATCATTAGCACCTATCGGACTACCTACCCTAAAATTCCAAAACTATGGAAGGCTGCTGGTAGGGCGTTAGAAGCAGTTAGGGACAACCTTACAACTGAATTCGGTCGTGGTGATGTACTGAAGGTAGAGGGTTTAAAGGGTGTAAAAATGCCTAATGGACTCTACATAAAGTACCCCAACCTGCGCTCACAGAGCAACGACGAGGGTCGTGCTGAGTTGATGTACGACACTAAAAAAGGCCGCGCCGTAATACCTACCCGTATCTACGGCGGCAAGGTAGTCGAAAATGTATGCCAAGGTTTAGCACGAATTGTTATTGGGGAGCAGATGCTGCTAGTCGAGAAGGAGTACAAAGTGGTGATGACTGTGCATGACGCTATTGCGTGTGTCGTGCCTGAAGAGGACGCCGCTACTGCTATGGCATACGTGGAGACATGTATGAAAGTACGCCCCAAGTGGGCTTTGGAACTACCGCTAAATTGTGAGGCTGGATATGGCAAAAGTTATGGTGATTGTTAAAGGAACAATAATGGTTGATTACGCTTACCCCTGCATGATGGCTGAGAAGGCTATTAAAAAAGTACACGCTGCGATGCTGGACAGAAAATTTGATGAGGCTAAAGAAGCCGCTCTTGTTGCTCTGGCAGAAACTAAATTGACTCTCAACGCAATCAACGATATGCAAGCCAAGGATCGGAAATGACAATAGCTTGGTCTTACAGCAGTCTGAAGACGTTTCAGCAATGCCCCCGCAAGTACTACCACACCAAGGTAGCTAAGGATGTTAAGGACAGCGACACGACGGCTACTCTGTACGGTAAGTCCGTTCATACTGCGGCTGAAGAATACATACGTGATGGTGTAGCCCTGCCCCCGCAGTTCGGTTACCTAGAGCCAATGCTAGAACAGCTAAAAGAAATCCCCGGTGAGAAGCACTGCGAACTGCGCCTTGGTTTGACCGAGGACTTAGAACCTTGCGACTTCTTTGCCGACAACGTCTGGTGGAGGGGCATCGCCGACTTGGTCATCATTGACAAAGAAAAAAAGTTGGCCTACTCGGTTGACTATAAGACAAGTAAAAACGCTCGGTACGCTGACATCAAACAGTTAGAGCTTGTGGCTACTGCGATATTCAAATACTTTCCTGAAGTGGAGCGCATTAAATCCGCTCTGATGTTTGTAGTTAGTAATGAGTTCGTCCGTGCCGTGCATAAGCCAGAGAACATTCAACTGTATCTTGAGAAGCCAAAACAAGACCTTACCCGACTTCACGCCGCTTTTAATAACGACGTGTGGAACGCTATGAGTGGCCCCCTGTGCCGCTTCTGCCCTGTGCGTCAATGTGAACACAACAAGAGTTAATTATGCGCCCACTGTACGAAACCGACTCTGACCGCGCACGGGAATCCGACGTGTTCGAGTACATCAAAAGTAAGATTGACTGCGGCGTGGTTAAAGCCCCAGCGAACGCGCACTTTGACGGTTTCTTAGTTGGCCCCAACAACCAGACTATGGCTATGGTGGAAGTCAAGAACCGCAACAACGCGAGCACGAAGTATCCTACATACATGCTTAGTGCCAATAAGTGCCGCGAATGTAAGGAACTGTCTGACTCTTCTGGAGTCCCGTTTGTACTTGTGGTACGGTTTACAGATGGGGTGTTTGCACTTACAGTTAAGGGTGAGTACCCCGTCAAAATGGGCGGTAGGTACGACCGCAATGACCCGCGTGACAAAGAACCATGCGTGTTTATACCTATGGACAAATTTCACAAAGTTTAGGAACATACATGCCCTACATAAACAAACCGCGCCCGAAGCAAGTTAACCCAAAGGTGGGTACCAAGGCGTATAAAGCACGACTCGCACGTAACCGAGCCCGTTATAAGTTAGACACAGAAGGTGTTGACCGCACGGGTAAAGACATTGACCATGCTATACCTCTAAGCAAAGGCGGCACTAATGCCAAGTCCAACCTTAAGTTGAAGACACCGAGCGCTAATCGTTCTTTTAGCCGCAATAGTGACCACACAGTTAAGCAGAACAAACCAACAGCGAAGTCCAAGAAGTAAGGTACGAGTGATACTGGGCTCGCTAGGGGTGATTCCCCTATAACCGTACCGACCAAAGCTGTTCCCCTTGATTTCGGCAGTAATTTGGTTGACAGCCGGGAAAGACCGGCAACCTAATGGAGAAATAAATGAATTTGTCAGAGTATGAGTGGCCTCGCCCACATGGGTTTACACCGTTCGACCACCAGAAGAAGACGTGTGAGTTTTTAATATCAAACAAAAAAGCCTTTTGTTTTAACGAGCAGGGTACGGGTAAGACGGCATCAGTTATCTGGGCGACCGACTACCTCATGACAGTCGGTGTAATACGTAGAGTCCTTATCGTGTGCCCGTTGTCCATCATGACTTCCGCATGGCAAGCTGACTTGTTTAAGTTTGCCCTACACCGCACCGTTACTATTGCCTACGGCTCTTCACGTAAACGCAAAGAGTTAGTTGCTGGGAACGCCGAGTACGTCGTTGTTAACTTTGATGGCGTAGCAATTATTAAGAATGAAATTATAAACGGTGGGTTTGACCTCATCGTTATCGACGAAGCATCTGCGTACAAGAACGCTCAGACCGCGCGGTGGAAAATCCTGCGTGACATATGCAAACACGTCAAGGGTCTATGGATGCTGACTGGTACACCGGCGGCTCAGTCGCCTGTGGACGCTTACGGACTGGCAAAGCTAGTTAACCCTGACGGAGTGCCTAAGTTCTTTGGTGTGTTTCGTGACTCAGTAATGAATCAGATAACTCAGTATAGGTTTGTACCCAAGCCAAACTCTAAAGACATCGTGCACAAAGCACTACAACCTGCTATCCGGTTCGAGAAGGCCGACTGTCTTGACTTGCCACCGCTTACTTTTGTTGATCGTGAAGCACCACTGAGCCCACAGCAGAAGAAATACTACTCCTTGCTCGTAAAGCAAATGTTGATCGAAGCCGACGGCGAAGAAATTACGGCGGTTAACGCTGCTGTACAAGTCAGTAAACTGCTACAAATTTCATGCGGCGCTGTGTATTCAACTGGCAAAGAGGTTGTTGAATTCGACGTAAATAACCGACTGAACGCAGTGCTTGAAGTGATCGAGGAGTCGTCACACAAGGTGTTAGTGTTCGTACCGTTTACACATACCATTGAGTTGCTGGAGCGGTTTCTACGTAAGCACAACATCGTGACTGAGCGTATCGATGGGAGCATCCCGGTGCACAGGCGAAGCGATACAGTAAAACGGTTTCAAGAAAACGAAAACCCAAGAGTGCTTATCATTCAACCGCAAGCAGCGGCGCACGGGCTAACCCTAACTGCGGCCAACACAATTATTTGGTACGCTCCTGTTACCAGCGTAGAGACGTACCTACAAGCCAACGCACGTATAGATAGGCCGGGGCAGAAAAACAATATGACCGTGGTGCACATTACTGGCAGCCCTGTAGAGGCCAAGCTGTACCGCATGTTGCGTGGCAACATCCAACACCACGCAGAAATAATTAAACTGTACAAACAAATAATTTCAGAAGATGTTGACAATGTCAAAAGTAATGTTATAGTCGAGCCTCTTACTTAAAAGGAGCTTGTATGGAAGAGGAGTTAGAAGGTGGTGGTGTAGACCTTAATTCGATGGCAGCTACATACATCAAGATTAGAGACAAGCGTAATGACTTACGGCGAGCGTATGAAGCAGACGACGTGGTACTAGCAAACGACATGCAGGTGTTGGAGTCCGAAATGTTAGCCGTCTGTAAGCAATCAAACGCCGAGTCAATACGCACATCAGCAGGCACAATCATCCGTTCGATAAAGTCACGGTACACGACGAGTGATTGGGATTCAATGTATCGGTTCATCCAAGAACACGACGCATACGGCCTGCTAGAGAAGCGGCTTCATCAAACACACATGAAGCAGTTCCTTGAAGAGAATCCAGAGCTCCTGCCCATGGGATTGAATGTGGACAGGGAATACACCGTGGTTGTTAGAAGACCTACTGAAGGAAAATGAAATGAGTAATATTACAGTGTTAGGTGAAGACCTACCCGACTTTTTGCGGAACGCTCCAATCAGTGACTTAACCAAGTCGTTAGCTGGCGCCAAGTCCAATGCTACTAAGCGCATCACACACAAGAACGGCATCTTTCGCAAGATGGTCGGCCAAGAAGAGATGGGTAAAAACAAGGGCCCGTTGGATGTAATCATCGTTAACGCGTCACCCGCTGTCGGTCGCATCTTCTACATGAAGGCGTGGTCACCCGATGCCGAGCCAACCGCTCCTGATTGTTTCTCCAACGATGGACGCACTCCAGATGCTAAAGCTGCAAACCCTCAAGCTGACCGTTGTGACTCTTGTGCGCAAAACATCAAGGGCTCTGGTCAAGGTAACTCGAAGGCATGCCGATTCTCTCGCCGACTGGCTGTTGCGTTGGTCGATGATTTTGGTACGGCGCTTGAGGGTCAGGTATATCAGGTTAACTTGGCGTCCAAGTCTTTGTTTGGCGATAGCGTTGGCGAAAACACGGCACCATTTGAAACGTATGCCAAGTACGTTGCTAACAACGGCAAGAGCATTGATTGGATCATTACCCGTATTACGTCTAATGAGGACAACGACAACCAGTCGATTTTGTTCACGCCTGTTGGACATATTAATAAAGCGCAGTATGCGATTACTGGCGAACTGGGTGGGAAGGAAGAAGTAAAGCGTCTGGTTATCATGACTCCTTACCAAGCCGAGTCATCTGGTGCCAAAGCCATCGCCGCCCCTAAAGCTGCCCCAAAGGTAGAAGAAGAGTCTGATGAATTTGACGAGCCCAAAAAGCGTCCGCCAACCAAGTCTGTTACCGAAGCTCCAGAAGTCAAGAAAAACTTGAAGTCTGTGGTTAAGGCGTGGAGCGACGAGGAGTAACCTATGAGCATTGGATACAGTCAGCGTTTGGTTGAGGCCAATAAAAAGGCAAGCGTCAAGTCGTTGGGTGTAGCTCTGGGTCGTCTTTGTATTAGTCAGGGTATCCCCGTTGCGTTAATTGCTGAACAACTGGACGTAAGTCGTGCCACGATTTACAACTGGTTCTGGGGTGTAAACACTCCGGACAACAAACGCAGCGAGCGGGTACGCCTGCTGATTCAAAACCTAAAACGAAAAAAGTAATAACACCAAGGGGGGCTTCTGTCCGCCTTGGTATAACTGACTCTAAAAATGACTGAATTCGATTTACTTGACGTAATTCTCCCATCCGAGGGGCGGTTTTGCGTCGTAGGAATCGGTAAGTATGTAGACCAGAGGTTCGTTGACACCCGTGAAGAGTTAGACGCCATAGCCGCAGAGTTTGATGCACGTAATGTAGACGCCTTTTTTGGGTGCGCTAAATACGGCGTCTTGGACAACCGCAAACATGAAAACGCCCAGCACATTAAAGCGCTATGGCTGGACATAGATTGTGGGGAAGCTAAGGCTACACCTGACGACAAAGGCCGCATTAAAGGATACATAGACCAAGCTACCGGTATCGCAGAACTACAAAAGTTTTGCACTGCTGTTGGATTGCGCCGACCCATTCTGGTTAACTCCGGTAATGGACTGCATGTCTATTGGCTACTTGCCGCGACGCTCGAACGCAAAGTGTGGGAGACACTGGCTACTAGGTTACGTGAACTGTGCTTTGAGCATGGGCTTATCGTAGACCCAGCAGTGTTTGAAGCATCTCGCATATTGCGGATACCGGGCACACACAACTACAAATCTGAACCCTTACCGGTTGAGGTTATGTCTGATACGACTGAGCCTTACACCTACGACGAAATCAAAACGCTACTTGGGGCGCCTGAGCCTAAAGAAGAAGCACCTGACTTTATACCCCGCCGACTGAGTCCACTCATGGAAACCATGATGGGCAACAAGGTCAAGCGATTTAAGACCATCATGATTCGCTCGGCGAACGGTGACGGTTGCGCCCAGTTACTGCACTGCTACGAGAACCAAGACACCATCGAGTATGACTTGTGGCGTTCGGCGTTGTCTATTGCGCGGTACTGTGTAGACAAAGATATGGCTATCCACCGTATGTCTGAGAATCACCCAGACTACGACCCAATTCAAACGGCGCAAAAGGCTGACGATATTGGCGGCCCCCATATGTGCAAAACATTTGAGAAGCTAAACCCAACCGGGTGCGCCGGATGCAAGCACAGAGGAATTATTAGCACTCCTATCCTGCTCGGCACTGAGATTGCTGAAGCGGGCGAAGACGACAACATTATTGCGGTAGTGGATGCGGATGGAGAAGTAGAAGAGGTACGTATCCCCCCATATCCAGAACCGTATTTTCGTGGGAAGAACGGCGGCGTTTACCGCCGGGTAGAGGTTGATGGCGAGGATGACGCCCAGCTAGTCTACGAGCATGACTTCTATGTGGTTAAACGCATGGTCGATAAAGCAATCGGCGAAGTAGTTATGTTTCGCTTGCACCTACCGCAAGATGGATTAAAGGAGTTCACCGTGCCCCTGACGGCAGTCATGGCTAAAGACAAGCTGCGTGACGAGTTGGGCTACCACGGTATTGTGGCGTTTCCTAAACAACAGGACGCCATAGCGTATTACGTAGGTACATTTGTCAAGAACTTACAACTAACAAATAAGGCAGAAGTTATGAGAACACAATTTGGTTGGGTAGACGGTGACAGTGCGTTCATCGTCGGCGACAGGGAGATAACAAAGGACGGCTCGTTCTATAGCCCTCCGTCTAAGGCAACAAGCGTTGAGGCGGCGCTAATGAAGCCGACTGGCTCGTATGAGAAGTGGAAAGAGGTGTTCAACCTGTACGGGTTGCCGGGGCTAGAGCCGCATGCGTTTGCCGCACTGACTGCATTTGGTGCACCGCTGCTGAAGTTTGTCGGTTTGCGCGGGGCTATTATCAACTTGATTCACCAGAGTTCAGGATCGGGAAAGTCAACAGCTCTGTATATGTGCAACAGTGTATGGGGTCACCCCGTAGAACTAGCCTCCATCTGGAAAGACACACAGAACGCCAAGATGCACCGACTCGGTGTGCTCAACAACTTGCCTAACACCATTGACGAGATTACCAACACGAGCCCAGCGGAATTCTCAGACTTGGCGTACAGCATCTCTCAGGGTCGCGGTAAGAACCGCATGAAGTCGCAGAGTAACGAGATTCGTGTCAACAACACTAGCTGGCAGAACATGACACTTACGTCATCCAACGCTAGCTTCTACCAAAAGCTGGGTGCAGCTAAGGATTCACCAGACGGTGAGTCAATGCGCTTGATTGAGTACGAGGTCAAGCCGACTACTATCATAGACGTGGCGCACGGCAAGGCTATGTTTGACCGACAGCTTCTTGAGAACTACGGACACGCAGGTGACATTTACGCTAAGTACCTTGTGGATAACTTAGAAGACGTAAAGGCGCTCATAGCTGAAATTCAAGCTAAGTTAGATCGGGATGTAAAGTTTACGGCACGGGAGCGTTTCTGGTCTGGCACGTGCGCATGTAACATCGCTGGTGGTTTGATTGCCAAGAGTCTTGGTATCCACGAGTTCGATATGAAGGCTATCTACAAATGGCTTCTGGTCATGCTAGGTGAGATGCGTGAAGAGATCAAGCCACCACAGACAAACCCACTTACCATAGTCGGCGAGTTTATAAACAACCACATTCATAACGCACTGGTAGTAAACGACGAGATGGACTCCCGCAGTAGCATGGGCGCATTGCCGTTGATGGAGCCAAGGGGCGAGTTGTTATTACGTTTTGAGCCGGACACCAAAATGCTGTACATAGTTGCCAAGCGCTTTAAAGACTTCTGCGTCAAGGCACAGATCAACTACAGAGACTTGTTGAAGGACTTGGAGCGCGAGGGTGTGTATAAGGACTCGGTGAACAAACGTATGTCCAAGGGCATGAAGATGGTCTCTCCAGCCGTCCGTGCGCTTCTGTTCGACACTACCAAGTCTGAGTTCTTACAAGTATTGGCGCAAGATGAAAATCGAGCAAATACTTTACAGGATTAACTGGGGTAAGTTTAAACGCGGCACTTCGTTCTTTATCCCCTGCATAGACGAGCGGGACGCTAAGAATCAGGTCACCCGCGTAGCCCGTCGGCTTAAACTAAATGTAGTACACAAAATAGTTATTGAAGAAGGAATCAAAGGCTTGCGCGTGTGGCACGTGTGACCTATACTGAACAAGCCAGTTGTCCTCTTCGCAACTGGTTTCTCCAAAGTTACTCCGGGCATGACCCGGAGTTTTTTTATTCTATGGATTGGAGTGCTTGGGCAAAGCCCGGGATAGCTAGGTTCTTTTTGGTTAGTATGACACCCGCTTTAGAAGTAGCCCGTTGCTCAGCACGTTTCTTAACTGACTGCACGATCTGATCCGCCTTAATCGCTTCGCTTGGGTGTTTCTGATTGAAATCTACCACCTTCTCCATTACAGAGGCGAACTTGTCGGAGTCCTGCTCAACGACTGCCGCGTTAGCTATGTTCATCAGACGTGAGCGCTCAAACTGTATCTTCTGAGATATCTTAGTCAGCTTAAACCCAAGCTCTTGCATATCCGCTAGTTTGTCGGAACGGAAACCAACTGCCTGCCCAATCATCTCGCCAGTAGAGTAGCTGCCTTTAGCAATCAGTTCCGCACCACGGAAGTCCTTAACACCTTCTTCAGCATACTTCTTGGCGAGTACAAGGTTGCGGATCAATGCAGGGCTAGACTTCTCCACAGCTTTTTGGTAGTCCCCGTTTACCAACGCGTCATAAGCATCCATATACCCCATGATCTGTTGACCAAACGGACCAGTTAAACCCATCGCGCTCTCAATGGCGCCCTCTTTAGTCGTGCGAGTCTCTTTGCGGTCACGCACAAACATGTCGTTAAGACTTAGTCGGCTTGATAAATCAACACCAGTAAACATGTTGGCTGGACCCCGCTCAACAATGTCACTTACCTTCTCGCCAAATGCAGTCTCGTCACCAAGCACTGATGGTAGCCACACTTTGCGCCACCATGTCTGGTAGTCCATGTCTTTGAGTTCTTGCGGGTAGTCGTCATCATCTTCTCCAAGCGCCTTGGACGCCCAGCCGACCAGACCCATAGCCATGCTAAACATGGGCATACCGATTGTGCCAGTCAACACCCAAGTAGCGCCTAGCGTGCCAAAGAACATTTGAGCTGCTTCACGCTTACCCTCCTTGTTTAGTAGGGGCAACATGTTTTTGAAGTTCTTAATTAAGAACGACGCCATGTACAGCGGAAACATCATGAACTGCAGCGCTATCTTGCCGCCCGGGTTGCGCATGATTGGTGGACGGTTACTTGGGCCCATGTTGCCCATACCCTCGTGAGTATCAGCTACGGCTTGATCGATAGCCGCATCAATTGACTTACCTTCGGCCCGAGCCAGTCGGTACGACGTAAGAATCATTACCTCTCGGGCCATACGCTCAGTAGAGTGCATTAGACCAGTAGTCAGCACAAGAGCACCGTGCTTAATACGCTCGGAGCGAGAACCAAACTCACTGCTAGGTGTGTCTTTGCGGGATACAATTTCGTTGTTCAGCGTTGCATCCGCTACCCCTTTGCCAAGGATGCGGAATAAAGCCCGACGCTCTTCTTCGTTAACCTTCATGCTCTTAGAGTAGCGGATACTCGGCATCACCCAAGTGTTGGTACCGTCAGCGTTTTTCTTTATCACGCCAAACTCGTTCCACACCTTCATGACTTTCATCAGCTCTTTGGTGGTTTTAGCAAACCCGTGGCGTGCGCCGAGCACGTTGAAGCCTACAGTAACTAACTGCAAAGGCTGCAGCAAAGCTGATGACGCACCGGACAAGTAGTGTATGTACGCTGCTCGGTTGGCGATAGTCGCCAGTTTATCCGCAAGGGTATCCTTGTCCATTGCAGTGTCGGTCTCTATCTGTACGCGCTTAGCCAGCTCATCTACATACGGCTGCAGAGCTTCGTTGTTCTTAACACTGCTACGAGATTGCTCTAGCTTGCGGTTAATTTGCCCCGCGTACTTAATGCGAGATAGCTGGTATGCGTTGTTTATCGCGGTCTCGTTGAAGTTGCGGATCACGTCAGTACTAAAACCCGTTACGTCCTTACGATGGATAAACTGCCTGCGCAAATTCTGCTGCGGCATGCTGGCTAGGTACATCTGATAGATGTGGTCTTTTAGCTGATCCTTAGCTTTGCTCACACCCTCGTCTAAGTTTAAATTATCCACTGCGTCAAATATGTCACGCAGTGCTTTGTTCGATGTAAGAGACGAGCGACGCATGGTATCAGTGCCCTTACCAACGGACACAACTTCGTCTTCTAGTAGCTCATCTATGGATATCCTGCGTTCTTCGGCCATAGCGGCAATTACTGCCTGCTGTTCGGCACGAGTCTCAAACATGTAGAACTCACGCTTTGCACCGGAACCCAACCCTATCCAAAACTCTCCGCGACGCACCAATGGGAAGTACGGTTTAATTTCTCCGCCGGTCTCGTACATTTTGCGTAGTTGTGTAAGTAGGTTCTTAGTCTCTTCAGCACCGAGCTTCAAGTTCTTTACTTGGTCATCAAGGAGCTTCGTGTACAACTCAGATGCCCCCGCGTAGTAGTCCCGCAGTCGCACATACGATTGCTGTCCAGCCTCTCCTAAGTCGCCCCACAACTTGTTTAACTCTTTGCTGCGCTTGTCAGTAGCTGGGTCGATGTTGGCGATAGTGGCGGCGTGGATAATCCTGCCTAGTTTGCCGTTGAGTTCTGGGTCAGCCTTAATAGCGCGGTACACGTTACCGATTACGTTACTTGCGCCTTCGATCATTTGCCCAGTCATGCCGTGCATGTCTTGGATTAACTGAGTGGCGTCCCCGATACTGGTCAAACCCGCTGCCCTAGCAGCAGCGGCTAAAGAGTCGTTAGTGTAGGCGTTGAGAATAATGCTCTTAGCCCGTATGGGGGCACCCGTAACCAAACGCGCCAACACCTTTGCGTTTTTACGTGGGTTACGTAGTAGCTGTAGTATCTTTGCGCCCTCTGCCAGCTCTTCGGTGTTTTTAGATTGGTCTACTTTGCGTAGCGCAGCGCCAACATCCTTGTCAATTTCTTTTTGCGTTCGCTCATCCGCAGTAGACGCGGATACACCGTCCTTGGCGCCCTTCTTCTGGTACTCAGCTTGCATAGCAGGTGTTTGACGCGTGCTTATTATGCGGTCGGCTACGTCTATCAAAGACATCAGAGCGTTTGTTTCGCTACCCTGCAGTCCAAGAACCGCACGAATTAAGTCTATGAATTTAGTAAACCCACTACGGAACTCAACCCCGGGCAAGTCTTTGAGGAACGCCTGCATTACGTCTTCACTCAAGCCGTACGCCAAAAATTCATGCGGGTCGGTAAATATACCTATTTCTAGGTCGCCGTCGATATCCTTACGCACAGAGTTACCTATAAGTTGGCGCAGCTCTGCGAGGACTTCGCCGTTTGCCTCCATAGCCTCGAACGTGTTTTTCGCCGCGTCCATCAGTCCGTAGAGTCCGGTTAAAAACTCTTCTGTGCCCTTATCTAGCTTCAGTCCGTTGACTACGGCACGTACACCGACTTTTACTTTGCGGTCTAAGGCGGCATGCAGTACTTCGTGCATTGCAGTCACTACGTTAACACCTTGACCTTTACCAAATGATGCACCGCGCAAGAATATGATACGTCTGTTGCCAGACACAGCGGAGTACATCATGCCAGTGGCACGGTCCCACGAGTCCGCGAACCTCTGCAGTTCTTTAGGTAGGGCATCACCCTTCTCAATTACTACTACATCTACGTTAGCCACAGCGCTACGTAGGCGTCCAGCCAAAAGCGCAAAAAACTTGCTGTGCTTCGCAATAACGGTAAGTAGCTGCTGCGCGTTCTTAGCCTTGGCGATACCGTCGTTAACCGTAGCCTTAGCCATAGACTTGGCAGTACTCTTGATTTCACTAGACACGTCAGAGTCGTCTACACCTGCTAGCCTTTCCTTAACAGCGATGCGCTGATCCTCCACACCCTCAACCGCACGGGCGAGTTCCGATTTGGCCTCGGCCAGCATAGCCGGAGTTATGTTTGGGTCTTGTAGTAGCTTCGCGGCTCGTTTGCCCTGCGCACTGCCTTTGCTCTTGGAGTAAACCCTAAACAGGTTACTCACGGCCTGCTGCATTTGCTCTTTGCGTTTGATAACCTCTTGCCGCAGGCTAACTGGGTCCGACAAGTCTAAACCTGAGACATCACCTGCAGAGGCTAACTGCGCTTCTGCTGTATCTACCGCACGTTTACGCGCCACCATGTCGGCTTTGCTGTCCTTAGTGGTTTGCTCTTTTCCGGCCTGCTGCTCTAGAGTTAGCTGCACCTTAGGGCGTCCAGCTCCGGGTCGAGCGCCACCGCGCTTTTCCCTCATTGTCTGCAGGGCAAGCCGCACGTTATCCTCGGCTGGCGCAGTATCTTCTACAACAGGCGCAGTATCTTCTACAACAGGCGCAGTATCTTCTACAACAGGCGCAGTATCTTCTACAACAGGCGCAGTATCTTCTACAACAGGCGCAGTATCTTCTACAACAGGCGCAGTATCTTCTTCGGTCTGAGGTGCGGCCTCTTCAGCAGATAGCTCCTCGGTTACAAGCCGCTCAGTTTCAGCTACTGTTTCCGCTATGGGCTTGTCTAGTGTACCGGGCTGTAGTGCATCTCCTCCCATAGGCCGTCCAGCATCTGCTGTAGGAGCAGCCACTCTATCTGCTTGAGTTGTACCAGTTCCCTCGGTGGGGAGTGCCGCCCCGGGCTGTCCAACCACTGAAACGCCCGCTCCAACTGTTGGTTGCTCATTGAGTCCAACGTCAGCGGTACCTTCACTTGCGTCTGATTCTGCCTCGGTTCTTGCTTGTTCATAGGCCCTCTGTACGGCAATCTGTGGATCAACACCTGCGGTTACAAATTCATCGGTTAGCTGCGCTACTCGGTCATCAGAAGCCGTTACTTTTGGTGCTTGCTCTTCCATTGCAGCCAGCTCAGCATCCACACGATTAGTAGCTATGGCTAATGCGTCCTCGTCAGCTATGTTACCAACGTCAGTAATTAAGTCGTCCGCCACCTGACGGATACGCACCTGCCGCTCTTCTTCGGACAAAGTCTGGCGCACTACACCCGGAGCTGACTCTGGTAAATCTACCGGCGCATTTTTAGGTATAGGTACGGGTACAGGTGTAGTTTCTGGTTTTTGTTGAGCGCCACGGGCTTCTAAAGCTCCAGTAATACCACCCAGTCCAGCACCGGCTAAACCTTCCAGCGTGGCTTGGCCAACTACACCACGCATAGTGGGCACATCAAGGCCTTCTCGTTGTGCAGCTACGTTACCGGCAAGTTGTTCTTGTCCAGCTTGAATAAATTCCGGCACTGCTTCTTTGGTGGCGGTAGCGGCGGCTTGACGCCCCATACCCTTAACCGCTTCTTCGCCGACGGCTTCCCCAGCTTCTTTAGCTGCGGTCTTACCCAATACCTTAGACGCGATACCGCGAGCCAACGCTGGCTCAATACCAAATCGAGAAGTCAGGATGCCTAGACCTGCACCGGTGGCGATCATGTCGGCGTTCTCGCCAAAGTATTCCTGTGCTGCATCTGCACGGGCTTCTGCGTCTTTAGGGTCTACACCAGCTTTGATTAACTCGTCTTCTACAGTGCCGAATATAGCGCCCTTGACTACGCCAGCACCCATAACCAGACCGGTACCAATAACGGCTGGAGCGCCAATAAGACTAGCCACAATAGCTGGAGCCGCGGTACCCAGAGCGCTACTTAACATGTCAACTGGGGCTGTAGCAAATGCTTTAATGCCAGCCACAACTTGGTCGGCTACGCCCTTGTCCTCGGCATCGGCCATGATGCGCGAGATTTCTTCTGAGTCGTTCTGAGACTGTGCACTCATTAGCGCGGCGAGATACTCTTCGCCCCCACGCAGACTGTCAGATACTACATTGTTAGCTCCGAACGCATCCGCAATCATACGGATGCCAGATACCGCACCCTGCCCAATTTTTAGGGGTATATCGACTACTTCGCGGAGTATCGACGGGTCTTCCGGCTGTTCTTGCCTCTTAACAGGGCTCGTCAAAGCGCCTGCAGCAATGACACGCTTAACTGTGCTTTGTACAACCGCGGGGTCAGTTCCGTCTGGAAACTCTAGAACCCTGCCGTCTGCAAGTTGCGCTTCAATAGCCATGTGTGTCCCACTGTGAGTATAAGATTACTGAATCAGGTTGCCCTGCGCATCAAATACCATTCTACTACTGCCACCACTACCTGCGCTACCTCCAGCACTGCCACTTGCACCGGCCCTCTCGCGTGCTACCTTCATAGCGTTTTCTAGCTCTTTCTGGGCTGCGGCTATTTTATCCGGGTTCCCCATCATACTGGCTAGACTTAACTGCTCTTGAGCTGCCTCTACAGCGGGGTCTCCGGATACTGCACGGGAAACACCTGCACCATACCCAGCGTATTTAGCCCGTTGGTTGGCGGCTAGTTGTTCCCGCATGGCTTGCGCTTCCTTTGGCTTACCTGCGGCATCCAAAGCGTTTATGCGGCGAACCATTTCATCTGTTGGGTCTGCAGAAGCGTTGACGGTCATCTGGGCCTTTAGCATGTCCGCTTTTGTGTTTAGGATCGTATCCGCCATGGCTTCGGTAATCTTAAAGCCTTCGATCTCTGCACTGAGCAGTTCCTTCTTGGCCGCGCCACGAGCTTTGACCACCTCTTGATCGATAGCGCGTAGTTCTTTAGCGTCTACCTGCTTATCACTAAACTGCTTGTCGTACAGAGTAGCCAGCGTGTCCTCGTAGCGCTCGGCGCGTTCTTGCAGCTTGGTCTTACCTTTTTTGTAATCCCCTACGCCCTGAAGAGCACCTTCACTTATGTTCTTTAGTGCGTTAGATGATGTACCACCCATCATGGCTAAGCCCGCCGTAATCAGCGCCATGTTGAAGTTATCTTTCTCGTCGCCCTCTAAAGACTTTTGTTTTTCTTTAAGCACGGCTTCTTGTTCTTTGCCGCGCAGGCCCATGGCTTCTTGGTCTTTGAGCACCTGTGCCCGATAGTCGCTAAGCGCGTTGATCTGCTGTGCACCTTGCGCTTCCACAGCTTTTAGTATGGATTCATAGTCGCCACCGCTTTGCTTGCGCTCGGCAATCATGGCGTTAAGAGAACCCAAACCCCCAGCCGTAGGACTAGTCTGCTGCATTGTCTTGGCGTCGGCGTCGGCTTTTTCCTCGCGCATGCGGCGCTGATTTTCTAGGTTTGTCTCGGAGTCCGCTTGTGATGCGTCTAAACGCAAGTCTGAACGCCCCTCGTAACCACCTTCAGCAAAAGCAATAATGCCACCACCTGCAGCAGACACAATATCGTCGGATACATCTAGCCCACCAATACCCATAGCAGCCATTTGCTCTTGGGCGATTGTGCTTTGTGGCTGCATCTGCTGAGTAGCCTGCGCGTTAGCCGCGGCTTGGCGAATCATCGCCTGTTCTTTAAGTTTCTGGTCAATCTGTAGCCGCGCTAAGTCGGAGATACTAGCTAAGCCCATGGCCTGCTGCATCTGTTGTCCGCTCATACGATCTGTAGCCGCATCTAACTCCATTGGGTTCAAACCGGCGATACCACCTTTAGCGTAGGACTTAACCGTGCCCCCCTCGGCTTTAGTCATGCCGTATATACCCGCCGCAGTTGTACCCAGTCCAGCTAACTGACTCAGCATAGACGGAGGTGTTGCGTACATAGATTGCGTCGTATTAGCCATAGGCAAGCCGCGGTACATATCGGATAGGAATCCAAGCTGTTGGTATGGGTACTGCTGCTGGCGCTGGAAGTCGCCGTAATTCAAGTCCATCTGTGCCTGAGCCAGACCCTGCTGCTGACCGCCATACTGGGCTTGCAACTGATTGATATCCATCTGCTGACCGAACTGCTGCTGCCCCAACACGCCCAACTGACCCGCACCTTGCAGTGCTGTCTGAAGACCCTGCATGCCTAAACCGGAACCATATTGGCGAGACTGCTCACCTAGCTGCTGCTCGGTATTGAACTGCTGCTGGGCTTGGTTAAACGCTTGGTTTAGCCCCTGAGCTTGGATATCGCCCTTTTGCATAGCCAGATTACGCGCAGCTTCGGCATCCATAACGCCTTGGCGGCTACCACCAAACGCACCGGCCTTGACCGCTTGCGCTCCGCGTTGAGTACCCGCAATGTCCGCTGTACGCTGGGCTTCGCGCTGCTGGATATCCACAACGTTCTGCATGAACGGGTTCATGTACTGTGACGCAGCCTGCCCCGTAAATTGGCCTGTTTGGTAGGGGTCGTAGCCTACATTGGCCGCGTTAGTAGCCGCTGCACCAGCAATACCACCGGCAGTCTGCGTGTACGCAGATGGAGCCATATTGGTCGCATCCTGCATGGCCGTTTGCTGCAAACCTGATAGACCTGCAATGCGTTGCCCACTGTACGGTGTATACGCTGTATTGGCGAGGGCTTCTGACTTACCCAGTAGAGTTTCTACATACGGCTTAATATAGCTGGGTATGTTCGTTGTGGTTTGGGTAATTGTTTGGTCGGCCATGCTCGTTCCTTTTAGCCCATCGCCTTAGCGGGGTTTACTTTGCGTTGCTGTGTAGTTTTGCCATGCGCTTGCTTACGCACATTGTCCATCATCTCGTACAGTTTGGCGGCACCTTTTTTAGCGCTGCCAGCGCCTAAGCGCTTGACTGTATTTGGGTCAATGTAGGCTTCGCCGTCGGCTACGCGTGCAGGCTGCTTGCCGCCAACGTGAGTAGCAATTGAGTCACTTAGCCCGTCTCCTGCGCCTTGGATGAGCGTTGCGCCACCAGCCTTGCGGCCTTGCAGTTGTTTGTTAAGCGCGGCTAGTCCAGCCTTGGTGCTGCCGTTACCCAAAGCGCTCATGACATCGGCAGGGATAATAAAGGAGTCTTGGGCTAATCCGCCCTGAGCGCGGGAGATAACTCCCCCTTGCTTCCACCCTCCATACCCGTACCCACCTGCGGCATTTCCACCCCCGGGGCTAACGCCACTATCGCCTACGCCACTAGACCCCGAATAGCTACCGCCACCACCAGAGCTTTCATACCCGCTGGAGCTGCTGGAGTACACGTTAGGGTTACTAGAAGGGGCAGGTGTGCTGCTAATCACACCGCTGGGGGAGTCGCCGTACGGGGTGCTTAAATCAACTACCGGAGCAGGAGCTTGCGTTTCGGGGGTGTAGCCTAAGAAGTTCAGTCCTTGCGCTGCGGCGGTTGTTAGAGCGTCTAAGTTACGCGCACCCTGCGCTTGCTGCGCGGCAAACTGCGCGTTTGTCATAGCCCCTTGGCTACTGCCACCACCATCTGGCTTTTGTTCGGGCGTAGCCGACGGGGTGGGAGCAGCTTTCTCGACCTCTGGCAAGTACATACGTATGTATTCCCCGGTAGTTGGGTCGTACTCCATAGTGTACTTTTTGCCAAACTCATCGGTAAACTCTTGCGTACCTCGACCTCTACCCGCCCCTACGTCCGTAACGGGAGCAATGACTGCACCGCCAGTGTTGGGGGCGTACTCGCCCTCGTACCCACTCATACCGCCGGGAATTTTAGTAACGGTTCTAACGGGGCTCAAATACTGATTGATGAACTCATCAGGTGTAATACGGGTTTGCGCGGGGCCACCAACAGCTAAGGACATGATGCCGCCTTGTTTAGCTTCACGAACTGGACCTGCACGGTATATATCGTTGAAATACAACTTCTCGCCGGGGCCGGTATCTGTGTACGCATCTTCGTTTACACGACGCTCCATTGTGTAGGGGCGAATATTAGCGGGGGGTTCAGGAGGCGCAGTTAGTGTTTCCGGTTGCTCCATCAACGCACCCGCCATTAGCGGGGCGCTCGCATACAAGTATGGGGACATGGAAGACAGCGCGGACTTCTTGGCCACTTCCGCAGCGGCCTCTTTAGCAATAACCTGCTGGGCAACTTGCTGTTTGGCACCTTCTGCGGCGGCTTGTGTACCCGCGGCTTGGGTAAGAGCACCCGCACTTTGAACACCTGTAGCACCTGCAGCAGTAGCAGCTTGGGCCCCTGCAGCACCGGCCCCTGCCGCTGCGCCACCAAAACCCATAGCACCGCCTATTTGAGCGCCACCATACGCGCCTAGACCCGCCAGCAGGCCTTGCCCCAAATCACCGGATGACAACGCAGACACGCCGCCGACTATCGCGGCTGAACCTAACGCGCCTAGACCCGGAACAAACGCATTAAGCGCTGCGCCAGCCACCATAGGTAGAATCTGCTTCAGGAACCCAGCTTCGGCTAGGCCGGTCTCGGGGTTGATTGTGAGTGAGCCGCCATGCTTCATAGCAAGGGCTTGAAGTCCTTGAACTTCACCCGGGGTCATGTGGACCAGCATGGTGTCGTCGTCGCGGCCCCTAGACTGTACTTGGTAGGCTAAATTTTGCAGGCTCATATCTGCCTCATGTATGTGGAGTTAATCGAGTTTATCATGTCAGTCTTTATAAGGCTACTGTTGGACTTGCGTGACTTCTAATAGCACCGCTGGAGCGGCAGGGGCGTAGGCGGTAGAGGCCACCGCAGTCAAAGATATATTAGTGCTATCTGCTGCAAAAACCAGCTCAACGTAATCATCTGCAGCTAGCGATACGGGCTGAAGAAGGGCCATGGTCACATACCCACCACTGATGTCTGATGTCACAATCCGAGCTGAATTGGCCAAATTAGTGCCGTTCTTCCTAAACCATACCCGCATGTCTTTTTTGGACGCATTGCCGCTAGATATCTGGCACACGCAATTGAACTGATACAGCCCCGATTCAGGGACCACGATCCTAGATGTGGGCGTCCCGATGACCACCCCGTTGCTAATATCGGTTGTGGTGAACGTGATGGGATATGCTGTGTTAATGGCAGCAGGCGTCTGGCTTGTCGTCTTGGAGAACTTGCCGTAGTACTGCATCTGGGTGATGACGGGGCGTACAAAAATAACACCCGCTGTTGCATCCGACACAATGCACGCA
>Ga0222630_1000405_pt1 | contig 22575 bp, 14 predicted proteins | sample AntAcemetagenom3_FD_179842 | JGI IMG/M metagenome (GOLD analysis project Ga0222630, IMG submission 179842) | Saline water microbial communities from Ace Lake, Antarctica - #3 | ecosystem: Environmental > Aquatic > Non-marine Saline and Alkaline > Saline | place: Antarctica: Ace Lake | collected...
CGACGAAGACGCCGCGGCGAAAGCCGCCGTGGCGCGCGAATCCATCGTCGCCGGCGCCGGCGCCGCCGCCTCGCAACCTCCCCCCCCCATTGAAGAGCTGAAAGACACGGAAACGCTGCTTCGCGAGTTTTTCGCGGACGTTTCGGACGCGACAAGAGATGCGGAAGTTGAGCGCATTTTAGGCTGTTTCAAGTTGAATCCGTACGAACACCTGGGTCTAAAATTCGACGCGGAGGAGAAGGACGTAAAACGCGCGTTTCGCAAGGTGTCGCTGTTAGTGCACCCCGATAAGTGCCAGCACGCAAACGCGAAAGCGGCGTTTGATGCGATCGGACAGGCGCAGCAGTTGCTTGGCACGCCCGAGGTGAAAAAAGAGCTGGACTTCAACTTGGAACGGGCGAAAGAAACAGTGACGAAGGAGTGGCGCAAAAACACGCGAAACGACGTCGTGCTCCGCGTGCGGTTTTCCGGAAATCGCGAAGCGCAGCTCGCCGCGTTTCTCGCCAGCGACGAGTTCCACGAGCTGTGGAAGCTGGAGGCGCGGAAAATCATCGTGGACATAGAGTGGCGGCGGCGCAAGCTGACGCTGCGGATCAAGTCCGAGGAGACGCGCGTGGAGAAGGAAGAGGCGGAGGAGTTTGCCGAGCGCAAACGGAAAAGCAAAGCGGCGAAAGAGTGGGACAACGAAAACGCGCGGGAAGGGCGCGTGGGGGGGTGGCGCGACTTCACGAAAGCGGCGCAGAAGGGTGGGAAGAAGCAAAAAGTAGCGGGGGGGTACAAAGGCCCGAAGCTCAAGAAAGAAGAGCGGTCAACGGAAGAGGAGTACCACGGGCTTGATAGGAACGGGAAGCGAGTAGCGCGGCCCGACGAGGTATCGAAAGCTTTTTGAAATTCTTGTTGTGACATAACAAAGCGTCTATTCTGTTTTTTCATCCTCCTCGGGTGGCTGTTTTTCAGCATCGGGTTCCGCGTCACCTGGGTCACCCTCTTTTTCTTCATCACCCTCGTTTTCCGGTTCGCCGGACTCCACCCTCTGCTTTTTACCGCCACCCTCCGTGTCTCCCGCGTCCAGCGCGCGTTTGCCGTTCGCCGCTCGCGCGACGTCTTCGCCTTGGTCCGCGGAAACGCCGGGTTCCTCGGTGGTTCGCAACTCAGCCGCGCTGACCATGGGAATGAACCGCGCGTCAGACAACGCCACCTGCGCGGGCAAGACATCCGGCGGCGGCGTGTCGTCGTCGTCCCCTTCGTTGAAGTAATCCTCCTCCCGGCTGTCCATGGACCCGTCGCGTCGTCGACGCGCGCTTTCGATGGCTTGCTGCGCCGCGACGGCTTCCCTGCTCGCGAAAATGCTCCCCGCGTCGCCCGAGTTCGTGTGCGAAATCAGCCCCACGAGCTCGCGGCCCTCACCCGACGGCGCCGTGCCGGGATCTTGCTGGTTCCGCTGTTCGTACCGCGTTTTCAAAAGCTTGAACGTATCCACGTACGTCACGGACGCGAACATGTGTTCGTACTTCTCCACGACGTGCGCGACGAGGGCTTTGATGTTTTCGCGTCGAATAAAGTCCATCAGCTCCAACACTGTGCTGTTCAACAGGTTGTACGTATCGCCGTTCGCCATGAACACCTTCATGACCGGCGCGAAGAGGTTGTTTTTGATGATGTAACGGTTGTAGAACTCGTCCTTCAAACCGACGCACGCGCGGAGGAACCGCACGGACGCGACGACTAAATATTTCTCCCGCCGCTGCATCAAGTTCAAAACCTTCTCCACCACGTTGTTTCGCAACACGTAGTACTTGATTCGGAAGCTGTGGTGCTGCGCGCAGAAACACAGCAGTTCGATGGTCTTTACTAGCGTCCACGCGGGGACGGGGGAGCCGGTGTTTCCTCGGGACAGATCCGTGGATGTCTTCTCCGGGGTTCCCGAAAACGGCGGCGGCTCGTCCCGCACGCCCGCCGAAATCGAACCGATCAACCGGTCGACGTATTTATCGTAAAACAGCTCCAGAAACCCGCTTTTCTCAACCGGTTGGTCCATGGTTTCCGGGTCCAGCATTAACTTCAACAGCTCGAACAACTGCGCCTGGACACCCTCTTCGCTCTCCACGAAGAGCTGTACGATTCGCGTGAACAACGCGTGATCGTCTTGCTTGACTAAAAACGCGCGCAAAGCGCTCGGGTCGTTGTGCAGCGTCGACATCAACACGTCCGCTCCTTTCAGCTGCGACGCTTCCTCGTCCGTGTCCAAGACATCCGTGAGCACGTGAAACAAGCCGTGCTGCACGAGCGAGGCGAACAGTGCGCCTCGTTGCTGGACTTGAAGGTGCTTCGCCAGCGAACACAACTCTTGAAGAAAACCCACCAGGTCGCCCCACTCTGGGCTGGTGCGCTGGGTTTTGCGCAGACGCGCGAAGAGTTCTCTGAGGAACGAGGGATCCGCCTGAAGCGCGAGAACCACCTCGACGTTGTTGAAAAGCATGATGGATGTCAACGTGCCGAACGTCGCGTCATCGAGCGCGCGTGGCAGGATGACGTCCTTGAGATACCCGATCCTGTACGTCTGGTGAATCTTAGCGCAAATCGCCGGATCCTGAATGGGCACCACTTGCTTGAACACCACCGAGTCACGCAGAAACGCCCTGTGTTGCGGAGGAGGAGGCAACGGAGGCTTGGGCTGCGACGCCGGAGCTTTCTCAGCCTCACCCGCGTCTTCGCCCGCATCCGTGGTCGCTTTGGCACCGCTCTTTGTTCGCTCATCGTTTTGCGCAGCACCCGCCTCGGTATTTTCCGCGCCGCTAACACCCGCGGCGCCCGCCTGTTCCGCCTGCTTCGCCTCTTCGTCTTCCTTTTCGCGTGCGATTTCCTCACCTGCGTATTCGTACTCCAGTGCCCCGACGACGTCCATCACGTTTTCCTCGCACAGAAGCTCGTCGAAGAGCGACGCGTCGTTCAGAAGCACCAAGCCGCGAACGAGTCGGTACATCAAATGCAACGATTCGCGGTCCTCCAGGTCCTCGCATACCTTGAAAAGGTCCAGAAGCTGACGAAGATACCCCTTACCGAGCACCAGATTCGCAATTTTCTCACGCGCGAAGGGCGAACAGTCCGCCACCACCTTGACGAGCTCGTCCAGGTTACCCAACTCCGCGGCGGGAAGTTCTTCGGGGCCTTGCCTGCCCGAGTCCTGATAATAAAAGCTGTCGCCGGGGGCGCTGCCGAACTCATACTCGTCCACAGCACCTCTTCGCATGCGTCCGGGAAGCTCACCTTGCTCCTGTTCTTTCTTGGCGTACTGCAACTGCACGTTTTTGATCTGTTCCCAGATGTAGTTGCACCCGACTGCTTCTTGGAAGGAGAGCGCAATGTCTGTGTTGATGTCGGGATCGCTCCAAGTGATGATTGTGTCGCCACCTTGCCTCTGGTATATGGCCTCCCGGGAAATGCGGTGCACCAGCAGCGGCTGCTGATCCTCTTCGGATACCACGACCAGTCCGACGGAATCGGATTGCTGCGTTGGGAAAGATGAGGGGAAGGGGAGGTATGTTAGGAATGAAATCCAACCCTAAAATAAAATGGAGGAAAATGAAGCGAAATGCGAGCGTCGAGGGAGGGGCGCGCGCTCGAGATCTCTTCACGTCGAAACTTCAAGTGCGACACGAGCGCATCTCCCGGATAATTCGTTTGTAACTCGTGGAAATACGTACCTCCATGTACTCGCACGACACGTGGCCGGTGCCTTTGTCGTCCCAGTGCCCGTTCTCATTCAGGCGGTACACCTTCACCCGCTGAAGATTGGCGAAGTCATCTTCATCCGGTGCTTTCTCCGGCGCGGCACCCTGCTCCCGGGCCTCGTCACCGCGTACGTCCTCATCCGCGTGCATCACGCCCGCGTCTCCCGCGACCCGAGTGAGAACCCCGGTGCGGCTGCGCGGCACGCACTGACGCGCGGTGACGGTGACGACGGCACCCTGGCACCTTCTCAATTTCGAGGACAGACAGACTGTTTTGGCGGGAGAAAGATCGAGAGAGTTAAATTCTTGGAGTCATGGCTGGTATAGTTTCGCTCCTCGACACCCTTCTCACTCACTTGGCGGCAGGGCGGGCAGCGCTAGCGGTCTCGCGGTTGTGCAGTGTTTCTCGACCAGTTTCGCCATCAGCTCAGGAAACGAAATCTTGTGGTGGTCCTTGGTCGCCTGCTTCAGGACCTTGAACCGACCTTTGATTTGGCTCAACGTGCGTCCGCGCACGAGCGACTCCCAAACGACGTGCGCTTCAATCGCGACGCGTGATTTCTGAATTGCGGCGACCATGGTGGAATCATCCCCCTCGCCCCACCCTCCCGCCGCAATAGCGTCTGGCGCGATGCGGTACCACTTCTGTAAACAAATGTTCTCGCTGCGGGTTTTCATTTTCAGCGAGATGGCTTTCCAGTTGATGTTATCTCGCACGGGAAGATGTTCGACGCCTTCGCCCGGCCCGCGGCCCGGAGCGCTACCCTGCGCCGCGAATTGTTCATTCACCAGGTGTTTCAAACGGATCAACTCCTCCGAGGTCCATTCACCCGCAACGTACTTATCCCGCATGGTGCGCCATTTGTCTCGGCACGCCCCTCCCGGGCGTTCAAGCACCGCGCCGATATCCTTCCACTTTTCACCCTTCTGCTGCACCAAATCGCTGAGTCGTTCCTTCTCCTCCTCGCTCCATTTTCCTTTGTAGTTGTTCGAATCGTAGTGCCGCGTGATGAACCCATACACCTGCTTGGGGTTACGCGTCCCGAATTCCTTGGCAATCTCCAAAAAAGCTTTCCTTTCCGAGTCGTCGAACTTCGCGCCGCGTCCGCCTTGCTTGTGTCGCCGCTTGAAGAGGAACTCGTACTCGCCCTTTTCGAAGCTGTCCGAATGGCCGTGCGCCGCAGCCCAGTCCTTGACGCGTCCCCTCAAATCCAGTTTCTCAGCCTTGCTCCAGCCACCGAACAACTGACCGTCAAATTTCTTATCCCACAACTCATCCTTGCGTTCCGCGTCGGTCACCGCTCCGCCCCTGGCGCTGCCGGCGAGAGCCAATTCTTTGCCCCCTTTTTTCTGCTTCTTCGCCTTTGACGGTCCAGCGCCGTCGGTGACTTCCACGAAGCCGCCCTTGCGCTTACCGGCCAGTCGTCCGGCGTCACCCTTACTCTTACCGGTAGTCATCCTCGCAGCCTCGGTCAAAATTTCGTGGACGTCTTGGTGTGACACGCCTGGACGATTGCGCGTATAGCGTCCAATTGCTACGAGGTCGGCGGGGCACCAGCGAAAAACCGTGGAGAAAACGCGCGGTAGTGCCGTCAGACTCCCCACGGATGCCTGGAACGCAACGTGATATGCTACGGGTAAAAAATCTGCAAATAGAACGGCGGGCTTTCAAGTTCCGCACGCCGCCTCCGCCGCGCGTGTGAGTTTGTTACACAAATCGGTTTCGTGCGTTGCTTCGCTTTTGTCAAAAAACGCGGACGTGGCTTGGAAAAGCGGATAGCGCGTCTTCGTGTTCCGGCACTCCGCGTGCGCCGTCTCAGGGTCGAGTACAACTAGCAAAATGGCGGCTTCCATGGCTTCCACGTCTCTCAGCTCTCGCCAGGGCTACGCGCCTGCTCGCGTTGCCGCTCGCGCTGGTGCCAAGCCTGTGTCGGCTGCACGAATCCCGCTCCGTGTGGTCGCCGGGGAATCGCGCATCGGCAAGCACCCCGTGCCGGTGCCGCAGGGCGTCACCTACACCCTCAAGGACAACTTCCTCTCCGTGAAGGTGCGTGCACGGACTGCTGAATACTCCGATAGTATCGACCGAGTGTAGCGCGTCGACATTCCGCGGTCGCGTCGTCTCGAACCTGCAACGCGCGTCGTACGTGTCGATGCCGCTATCGATAGGGTTTTAGGGTTCTGGCTATGCACTTTTTTCTGACCACCCATCTCCGTCTCGCCTCTCGTTTCACAGGGTCCCAAGGGTTCTCTCGACTTCCAGTTCCCCGAACTCATGATTATGACCGAGGAGGAAGGCGTTATTAGACTTGCGAAGGCGGACGAAAGCAAAAAGGCCAGAGAGGGTCACGGTTTGTACAGAACCCTTTGCAACAACATGATGGTGGGTGTGTCTGACGGTTTCCAGAAAAAGCTCAAGCTCGTCGGCGTCGGTTACAAGGCTGCTGTGCAGGGCGATGCCATTAACCTCAGCCTTGGCTACGCTCATCAGGTTATCCTCGATGTGCCCGCGGGTCTCAAGTGCGAGTGCACCAGCCCCACGGAAATCATCGTCAGTGGCTACGACAAGGTGGAGGTTGGTAACTTCGCCGCCATCATTCGCTCCAAGCGCAAGCCGGAGCCGTACAAGGGTAAGGGTGTGCGTTACGCGGATGAGGTGGTCCTCATCAAGGAGGGTAAGCGTAAGTAAATGTGCGGCTGCGTTAGGGGGATACCATCGCGGTGTCCGTCGAGTTTGTTGTCTAATATTTTCTTTGCTAAAAACGCTGGTCTTGTCTACGCGTCTACGGTGCGAATCCAGGCGTGACGAACGCAACACTCGTCATCCCCCACCGCTTGGAGGTTTCACCCCACCGGATTTCCTCCTCAGCCCCATTCCTTCTAAATCTTGCGTCGCACTGTTTGACCTTCCGCGAAGCTGCGGAGGCAACAGCGTATTGCGCGGCTTGCCTCCGGGCAACGCCCGCGCGTCGCTGCGATTGCTTTTTTGAGCCGTCCCTGAGATGGGGAACGACCCGCTCGCACTTCGTTTGGTACCTAAAACGGAGCCTCCGAAGCTGGAGGCGGCCACTTGCGCTACCGAAATACTTCCCACCCCCCCTACTTTCGCACCAAACAGCGCCGCAGCACTCGGAAGTGCGGACACGCGAGGCGTTGGCACGGTGCCCAATTCCGCGTGGGCGCCATGATTTTGCGTCCCCGGGTCGCTTGCCGTGTCGACCGAGGTAGGCCCTGTAGGCTCGACGCGCGCATCCCCTCCCTCATCATCAGAGCTCCCGTAACCGTCCAAACCCAACATGTCTCCCTCGCACCTTGCCCCGAGGAGGAAGGCGTTCCAGCTGCGACGTCTCGGACTGATGAGCCGAAAGTTCGTCCCCGCTTTTTCTCCAAAGTTTGACTGGGCGAAGCCGCTCTCAAAAACTAGCCGAACTGTTAACGATTCAGGAACGCGTTGGCCGATCACACCTCGCGAACACGCTCAGCCCGAGTATACGCAAACGAGGCAGCCAACATGGCCGCTCAAGGGCAAGCTATGGCGTCCCAGAACGACGAGCTGGTGAAATGTGCGTATACACAGCGCGAGGCTTTCGCGAACACACCCGCATGACAGCCATTTTCCAACGGGCCCAGAACGCGCGCGAACAATGTTCTTTTGAACGTTGCCCGCCTCACTGTCGAGGGTGATGGGTCCAGCTCGTCAACAACTTGTCCAACCGTTCTCTTTATTCGCCACACCGCTCTCCCGATGTTGCCTGTGAACGTATGGCTCGAACGACGTGAAGGCGCCGTCTTGCCTTGTGGCGTTGTCTTCGCTCTGACAAAATCGCAAAATCTCGCTCACACGTTTCTTCCCCGCGTCCCGACGACCACAATGCAGGCATCGAGGACCTCCGCGAGAAGCGCGAGGAAATCAACCAGCAGATCACCGACGAGGAAGACGAGAAGTCTAAGGTTCAGAGCGATCTGACCGTCCTTTCCAAGCGTCTGACCACGCTGAACGACTCAATCGCTCGCAAGGTGCGTCCCGAGAAACTCCCTTCCACACATTCACGTCACGCAAGGTGGTCACAATTTTCCGTCGGTAAAACGCGCGTTTGCACGACGCTTACCTATGCACCCCTTTCATTCAATTCAGGTCGCCGCGAGAAACGATTACGATAAGACAATCCACGAGACGGAAGCTGCGTACCTGAAGATTCTCGAATCCTCTCAAACGTTGCTCACTGTGCTCAAGCGGGAAAGCGTGGGGCTTTCAAAGAAGGGTGGGGACAAATAATTCTTTTAGAAGCATCCCGCGCGTTAACTTATAAAATGACATTTCACAACTCGTCCGGTGCATTGGAAGCCTCTCCCTTCGCACTCTCCTTTGATTGGAGGAAGAGAGCCCTCACCTCTGCTGAAGGCATCTGCTCGGCCAAATCGTGAGCCGTCAACTGCTTGGCATTCTTCACCGTATCGTCCCCGCCGGCCACGAGAACCGCTCTGACCATCTTCGGCTTCTGAGATTTCACCGCTAAATGCAACAGCGTGTCACCGTGCTGCCTGGTCTGTATGTTGGGATCAGCACCCACATGAAGAAGTGCCTGTACCATTTCATCCCAGCCTCTCTCCGCAGCATGATGCGCCGCTGTAAATCCGGCTGCGTCCAAGGCGTCCGCGTCTACGGCGCCGTCTTGCACCAGAATTTTTGCAGTTTCGATGTGGTTGCTTTTCCCTCCCCATACCGTGCGATGCAGAGGTGTGTAGCCGTCCTGGTGCGCCTCATCCACTCGAATATCGTGTTGAATCAACACAGAAGCGGCTCCTGGTCTGCCTTGAAAAGCAACGCCGTGTGGTGGGGTGTATCCATCCTTTTCTGGAATCGAATAGTCTGCTCCGAGCGCGAGGAGCGCTTCTACGACGAGATGTTGGCCCGCCAGCGACGCAGCCATGAGAGGCGTCTGTCCGCTTCCCGACTCACGCGCATCAAGCTCCTGAACATCGAACTCACTACCGGAGAAGTAACCTACGTCACCCGCTCTCGCTCTCTGATGCGACACGCCCGCTTGTGCGCCAGGAAGGAAAAACGAAATGCACAGCAGAAGCGTGCAAGTCACTCGCACGTGACGGGACATCGTGGGAAGCACCAGCAACCGTGCGCTTCGTTCTGGGGAGCACCAAAAAAAAAAATCGTCTTTTCGTCCTCGAGCGTCTGCATCGTGGAGCCATTGTTACGTGCCCTGAATCCGCCCACCACTTTCGAGGGCCGAGACTGGTGTGTAGAGATGGGCACGAGGCTTTTGAAACTCGGTATGTGGAAATCCTGTCTGCTCGCTTCTTCTTACTTGCCTTCCTCCAGCCATTACGTTCTGACTTCTGTCTTGCGTCACATCTGAAATCCACAGGATCGATCGTTGGAGCGTTCCTTGCCGTATGGGTACGCCTTGCCTCTGACGAATCTTCTCAAACCACGTATTTCACCGTCCTCGCGTACATCTCTGCGTATCCAATGCTTTGTATTTGACCATCGTCCTCTCCTTCACGTCCATACTTCGAACAGGTTTACGCGTTGCAGAGCGGACTCCCCGAGCAGTACCGGAAAGCTGTTGAACTGGTGCCTCTTTGGGCGCTCGTATCTTTCGGTTGTTACTCCTTGTGCGTAATAGGTTGGAGTTTAGCGCACTTTCCGACGTGTGAGGAGGATGCAGCAACTCTTCGTGTCGAGATAGACAAAGCTCAGAAGGAGCTGCAGGCACGGGGAGTACTCACCGCTGCGGATCTCAACGGCGACAACGATTGATGCGGCGGGTGTAATTTTCCTCATACTGTAGTCTAGTAATAATCGGCACTACCTGCCTGCTATCCAACATCTAATTCGTCACCCGCTTCGCGCAGGCGCATCATCACTCCCATGACCATCGGCAACACGTGCAAGGATCGAATGGACTCGGAGTAAAATCGGGCCCACCTCTGGGTCGTTCATGTAGTCATGTGCGGAGGAAGGGTCCTCGATCATCGACTGGAAAGCCTGCAGCACGCGCTCGGACCGCATGCCTTCTTGGATGGTCGGGTGGCTGAGGATGTCGCCGAGGAGCATCTGCATGCTCTCGGGGTTCCCTCGCGCGCCCATACCTCCATCAACATCCTGCATTGCCCTCAATCTCCCACCACCCCTTTCACCGAGAAGCCAGGCGCACGCCGCGTCGTGGTCGTTGTGTGTCGCAGTGAGCGCGGCGAGCACTTCGTCGCGCGGGAAACCCATCTCGACGAGTCGTTGCACGTTGGCTTCATCAGGTTCACCTGCAGGCTCTCGCGGACCACGAAACATTGTCTGTGATGTTCCGAGTGTACTCATCACCTGTCTAATCTGTACGTCCGTCAGCTCAGCATCCGCCTCGGAACCATCCCCGACTTCCAGGAGCCATTCCATCGCCGCTCCGGGGTGATTACGGTGAAGGAGAAGCGCCTTTTTCGCGCGCGCCTCTGCGAACCCCATATCCAGCAGCGTCGCCATCGCCTCTGCGTTAGGTTCAGGAAGGGTAATTCCTTCGATCAGACCTGCTCGTGACGCCACTGTGGCGTACGCTTCAGGGCTCTGCCCATCGCTCGTTGGCATCAGCGCGGGTGTTCCGACGCGCAAACCCTCAAAGCTCGAGTTCAACCCACGGGAGCCAACCGATGGTGGCGACGACGCGCTCGTCGTGGCGCCAGCCTTGGCCATGACTCGGTTGATGTGCGCGGTATCCGGGCCTGATTGGCTAGATTCGCACTGTTTCCAATTTTCTCCACCTCTCTGCTTGACGACTACGACGATGTCCCCTTCCACGACTCCCGCATCGGACAACAGCTCGTCTCCGTTTGCGAGAGTGCGCCCCGAGTGGATTAATCGTTGCCGCGAAGGCAACAGGTCCACCAGACTGGACTCAAACAGCCTCGCCTTGAGCTTATCCACGGTGTCATGGGCCGCGATGTTGTCAAGCTCCTTGGCTCCGTTCTTCAGATTGAGGATACTCAGCCTCATCTCGCGCGCTCGCCTTCCCCGAGATCCAGGCGAGGAGGTCGGCGAGGACGAAAGTGGGAACTCATATGAATCGAACCTCGCGAGACCCAGAAAAAAAACAATTGCTCCTAAAAAATCAAAAATCAGTAAATCACCCGACCTTGGGATTTATACATAACTTTGTGGAGAAGGCTTTCCGAGACGTGAAAGAGCGCCAAAAATGATTCAGAGGTAGAAGGCGCGATTACCTACCAAACACGAGAAACGACACACAAATTAAAGCGCTGAATCATTGTAAACGAAAAACCAAAGTGCCCGTGTTACCCAGAGCCTTGAAATCCGCATGATCCGCGGCTTTTACGTCCTTCTCGAAAGATACGAAGTGACAACCTACCTTCTCTGTGAGTACGGAAACATCCAGAGGAACTGATTCATGCAAAATAGACGGTGGATGCGGGTAAACTGCAACACCTATTGAAAATAGAAAACAACGCTTTATCGGATGATTTAGCCGTGGTACCGTGCCCATATCAAACATCGTGGTGCGTACCGTGTTGACTGTCCATCCCTGCAGGATGTATTAAATAATTCGAATCGCGGGGATATAGGTGACCGATTTCGTATTTCTCCGGTTCAGACAGTTCTGAAGTGCCCAGTCGTGAAACAATATCAGGCAGTCATTAACGCCGTAGATGTTCAGCGCAAACACACCATCTACGTGAATTGGACTTCAACGCGTGTCAATATCGAGTACATGCTCGCAGAACTTGGCGAATACGCGCACGTTATTGACGGTTTCCGACGCAAAGGGCCATCGACCCAAAACTCAACGAACAAAAGATTCAAGTAAAACGCTCCTGAATACATCTTACAAGCAGAGAACCACTTCTTTTCTAAGCGCTTTGAATTCTCTTCTAAGCCCTTTCCTCGTCCTTCTAATATCATTTGAGTGAGCATATTTCACAAGCGCTTGTCGAAGTCTTTCGGATGTCCATACACGCATGCGAGTTTGTCGCTAGATCATGGAGCTTACGGGTTGTTGTTCTTACAACGTCAACTCATCGCTGTCCATGCATTGGCGTTGCAGGGTACTACTATCTGTGGAGCGTGGAGAGCTTCCTCTTGTCTTGATGATACGGACATTTTTGTTGTTGATTTCGTCGCGTGATGCCAACCAGAGCTCTACGCGCTAGCTCAAGGAATACAAGACTGCCCCTTATCGTGGCTCTTTGCTCTGGGGAAATGGCAAAAAAATCGCTGAAGCGTCAGTTGCAGCTTCCGCTGCTATCGTCAGTCCGCTCACGGTACGTTTGAGACACTTGTAAGTGCATTCAATGCACACGAGATACTCAGTACTTCGATATCTTCGGAGGATGATGTTCTTTCCACCGTCAAGCGTTTTTTTGACAAGTCCTGAAGAAGGTGTCTCGATTGGCGTTACGTGCGCAACCGCGCGAGTCTCGTCAAAAACACAGTGTTGAGAATTTGGATTCAGTCCCACCGCCTCTGATGTGCTCTCCGAGCTTACCCATCGTCGGTTGATTGAAGCCGATGCTAGCTAGCTTATTTAAGACGATTTTCGTTGTGCGTTGTCAATTTTTCTTTACCGCCTCTTTGCTCTGTTCCTTCGCTTCTTCCCTTCGCGTCTGGGATGATGGCTGTTTCATTGTTTTTTTTTGAAGATTGATAAACGCTTTTGCGCAATCTGCCAAAACTCGCGAGCCCGATTTTGGCAACGGTCACTGCATCTCTCGGAACGTGAGCTGCGTGACGGCAGAGCTTGGTTCCCGCGGCACGTGTCGTGGGAACAAGCGTGTAGGATGGGTCGAGGGGACGAGGCGTCGCGTCCCAGGGCCGCGCACGTAGCGCACATGATATCTGCGCGGGTGCGTTGTGGCCCCGGTGCTTGTGGCGACATCGTTTTCTCTCGGGACTTGTGCCTCTCTCTTTCCTTCGCTCTCCTCTCTCCCACCAACACTGTGACCCCTGACCCTTTCCAAACCCACTTGGACGCCACAGATGGACGCCTTCACGGAGAATCTACAGAGCGCGAGGGAATATAACGATGCGATAACCATGATGCTGCAGGATGAGCTGGAGATGCCCCGTGACGTTGCTGGTCGCCTCGCGGCACCCAACCTGTCGTTGGCACGGAAAAACGCATTCGAACAGGATGTGGCAGGAAGCTCAGGGTTAAGGCAACGAACCTCATCCGAAATGAATGTCGCACGTTCTGGGATATCCTCACAAAAGGCCAGCATTCTCGAGGATGAGATTGAACGCTTGCAGCGTGACGTGGAGCGCCATCGTGAGGTGGAGGCTGAACTCGAGGCGATGATGTCAGCTGCATCCGAACACTGGTTGCGCGACACTGCGAAAAAGAGCGCCGAACCAAATAAGCAAGTTGAGGTTGAGGATGCGAGACTCAAGGCTGCCACGGACGCAAGCGCGAAAGAAAATCTCGCGGTTGAGGCGCGATACCGAGGGTTGGCTGAAGAGGAACTTGCGATGGCGCGGAAAGAACTTGATGCCGCAAGCAATAAACTAGTCGCAGCGGCTGAAAAGGGAGAACATCTTATTCGCCGAATAGCCACGTTGGAGGCGGATCTCGAGACTCGGAACCTGGAAGCTGACGAGCTCAGGGCAGAACTTGTCGTTTCCAGAAACCAACCATCGACATCAGCTGCAGTCATGGATGCGCCGAAGACTACTACGCCGGATGCCAAAATAGCCAAGGTGGTCGCGTCAGCGGAACTCGAACAAGCTTTACAGGAAAAACAAATGGCCGACGACGCACAGGCGTCGATGCTGCGTTCTTGTTTGGAGGACACGGAAGAACTCTTGGAGCAGTCAAGGTCCAAGGCGAGCCTGCTTGAAAAGAAGCTGCGGGCTCTCAAGTCCGAAACTACAACAGAAAATGAAGACGAGATCGAGCGACTTCGAAATCAAGCAGCTGAAGCAGAGAGCAGAGCGAGCACTGCTCTTCGGAGGGTTAAACAAGCCGAGTTGGAGGTAAACCTCGCGAAAGAAGAAGCACAAAAAATACGGCTTGCTGCTGAAGCCGAGCGCGACTCTGCCATCTCTGCGCCTCAGGAGCAGAAAAAGGTACTTTTAGCGACAACTGCAGGGCTATCGGGTGATGCCGTACAAGCCTTGGAAGGGCGCTTGCAGACGGAGTCACGTCTCAGCGCGCAGCTCAAGACGGACCTGGCTTCCGCGGAACGCAGAGTTTTGGAGAAGGAAGCAGAGGTTGCCGAGTTACGCGCAACGTCCGAAGTTCAAGCTCATCGCATCGAGAGTCTCGAGTTAAAGTCGCAGGCTTTGCAGGGTGAATCGTCCTCAGAAAAAGTCGACGCCAATGCTAGGCTGACACGCCTCACAGCGTCTTTGGAAGAAACATCTGGGAAGGTTACGGCTGCCGAGAATCGAGCAAAAGCTTTGCAGGCGGAGGTGAAATCTTTGACGCAGTCGTTGCAAGAAGAACGCGCCGGTGTGAAACTGCTGGTCGGTGCCGCTGATCAGGCTGCTAAAAACTCTGATGTGCAAATTAAAATCCTCGAAGAGAAGCTCGAAAACAAGCTGCGCGAGTCAAAGCGGCTGACAGCTGAGCTGGCAGCTTCGCAACTACGCGTCTCTCACATGCAATCTGACGCTCAAGTTGCTGCGCGTTCGTCTGCTGAAGTCGAGTCCAAGGTGGCAGAGCTTGAGACATCATTGGCCACATTTCGATCGGAAGCAACGGCAGCATTACAGCGCAAAACAGATGAACTTATTGAATCGTCCCGTGCGTCGGCTGAATTTGAGGCAAGCAACCAAGTCGCGGACGGCGAGATTCGGAAACTCAACGAGGCTCTACTTGAGCAGATAAAGACGTCCACTGGTGAATGTTCATCATCATCATCCGAGGCTGTGAAACTGCGTGAATCGCTCGCTAAATCAGAGGCTTCAAAACAAAGCTTAAGACTTGCTGAGGCTGATATCAAAATGAAGCTAGCGAGTGCGGAGGCCTATGCAGCGGAGCGAGAGGCTGATTACGCCGCAAAACATGAACAGCTCACCGCGAAGCTTGTGAAGTCGGAGGCGTGCTTGCAAGCGGCGCGCGCCGAGACGTCAACGATTGAGTGGGCTATTTCAGAGGTGAAGTCTCAACTTCAAGTAGATGAATCGAGAGCCCAGAATAAGCAGGCTGAAATAGACAACCTGGATGCGTTGCTTTCGGAAACCCGGACGAAGGCATCTGGCGAGAGAGCCTCGGCATTGAAAGAATTTAGCGAGAAACTGGCTGCGTCTGATGCCAAGTTTGTTATTTCTCAGCAGGAATGCGCTAATCTTCGGGGCGAACTTGCGGATGCACGACTGTCTGTGAAACATATTTCTGACGCTGCTGATTCTGCGAAGCGACGAGTTGAACAACTCTCTTCTGAATCAGCATTAATGACACAACGTATTGTTGAGGTGGAATCCAGGTGTAAGGAAGCTGAAGATTGCGCGTCAAACGCGGAGAGGGCGCTTTCGGCACTTAAAGAGGAATCGAGGAGTACGCTCAAGCTCAAATCTGAGGAGCTTGTCGTTGCGTTGTATGCACTCTCACAAGCTGAAGATGCAAAGACTGAGATTGAGGATGAACTCAATTCGCTTAAGGCGATCGTGTCGAGGGACGAACCTCTTGCAGCTGATGAGATGCTCCGCAAACAGGTTGTTGAGCTTCGCGAAGCGCTTTCAGAGGCGCGAGATGCTCAAGCCGGTCAACAATCAACGCAAACAGAATTTAGACTTTCGCTCGAAGCCACGGAAGCTGCCACCGCGGACCGTGAAAGTGAGTTTGAGCTTCAACGCAAAGGATTTCAGGACCAACTTGAAAGTGCTAAATTACGAGCGCAAGAATATCTGGCTGAAAATGCTAAGATGGAGTGGTCAATGTCGATACTCGAAACGCGTGTACAAACGGAACTGTCGCGCACTTCTGCAAAACAGGCCAAAATCGACGGGTTGTTGAAGCAAATACAAGAGCTCAATTTACTGGTGGAGACGACTAGGGCCGAAGCTGATGCAAGGGTCTCAGCATGCGAGTCAGAGACACTCGAACTAAAGGAGCTGCTCGCATCTACCCGTCACGAACTTCAAGAAGCTCAGGACACATCAGCTCAGCTCGTCGGTGAATTGAAATCTGCTGGCCTTGATCGCGAGGAGTCGGCCAAAACCGCAGCACGTCTCGCGAGCGAAATCGAGTCCAAACGTGCTATTGCGGAAGGGCAGGTTGCAGAAGTTGAAGCTGCCCTATCCGCGTTCCGGATTCAGGCGAATCAGACTTTGGAATCCAAGACGGCAGATCTGCTATCGGCGACGCTCGCTGCTGCAGATGCCGAAACGGCAAAGAAATCCGCCGGCGCGGAGGTTCAGCGACTGAAGGTTGTCGTGCAGAAATACGAACAAGACAAGTGTCTTGATTCGGCGATAAAAGCGGAAGTTACGGAGCTTCGCGGTGCCCTTGGGGATGCATTAGATGCCCACAAGGGTCAGCAATCTTCGCTAACTGAGTTGAAGCTTCGTTTGGAAGCTACTGAGACCTCTACAGCGGAGCGAGAGGCTGATTATGCCGCAAAACACGAACAGCTCACGGCGAAGCTTGTGACGTCGGAGGAGTGCTTGCGAGCGGCGCGCGCCGAGACGGCAAAGATGGAGTGGTCTGTTTCGGAGTTAAAGTCTCGACTTCTGGTTGAGACCACCAAGTTGAAAGACGCCCAAGAACGGAGTTCCTCCTCCTCTACCAAGCTAATGAAAGCTGAGCAGGAAGTTATAAGCACTGGAATAGAACTTGCTGAAGCTAAGCGACTTTCGGAGCATTCTTTGGTTGATCTCGAAAACGTTCGGAGACGGTTGGAAACGCAAGTCGTTTTGGCGGCACAGCTTGAATCCAAGTGCGCGGATGCAGAGCAGCGAGCATCAAACGCTGAAGGAGCTCTTGCGGCCTTCAAACGTGAAACGATGCTTGTCGTGGAGCAAAAGATCGAAGAAATTACGGCGGCTAAACAGTCCAACGCCGAGCTGATGCACGCCGACTTTCAGAAGATGGCGACAGTCGCCCTCGAGAGTAAAACGGCTGAGCTCGCGTTGGCCACCCATGCCGCGGCGGAGGCAGATTCGGCGAGTGCGTCGTCAATTGGCAACATCGACAGGGTTAAACAAATGTTAGCTAAGGTTGAGGAAAATGCCGCGAATGCTGCTGAAATCAGGGTCTCCGCGGTTAGACGGGAATTTGCGTCGGAACTGGTTAGCTTGCGGAAACTTCTCGACAAGGCACCAGACTCACGCGCTTTGGAAGTTGAAATTTCGAGCCTTCGATCCGAACTGAAACGTGCAAGGGAGGCTCACGTGTTGCAGACGGCTTTACACGACGATATGCGCGCGCAACTAGATACATTCCAAGGACTGTACGAAGCGTACGAGTCTACCGCCAGAGAAGAGCTGTCAAGTCTGCGCGATCGTCTCGAGGAGAAGGAACGAACTTTGCTCGAAACGAAGCACCAACAGGTTGCCAAAAAAGCTGAGATTTCTCGCCTTGAAGCGAAGTGCAAAGAGCTGGAGATTGTCAACGAGGCGGCTAATTGTGCATTGACTGCCGTATCCAGCGAGACACAAATTTTCATGACAGCCCACATCAAGCGAGCGACGGAGGCAACCGAACGCGCAACGCAGATGGCTTCGTCGACTGCCGCCGCGCAGGCAGAAGTCGCTCTTTTGAAAGTACGTTGTGTTGAACTCGAACGTCTTCTCGAGTCTGAGCAGACCCTTTTTGCGGCCGACATGGAAACCATGAAAATTTCCATGGATTCCGAGTTAAAGCGCTCCAAAGCGCGGTGTGCTGAACTGGAGCAGGCTCACGACCGCGACGAAGTCCAACGTCTGGTTACTGAGATCCATATCCTTCAGCGCGAAAATGCCGAAACTCTCGGCGTGTGCGAAAACCTCAAGGAACAGCTGAACAGAGTCGCGGAGGCGGCGGAGATATCGAATGACCTCAACAAACGTCACGTAGACGAGACACAGGCTGCGAGCCGTCTGGCTGAATCGGAACACGACGTGTCCCGTACCCAGAGCGCTTTGCTGGCGGAGGAGATCTCCATCGCGCGCGCGAACGTCGCCGCGCTCAGCGCCGTGAGGGATTCGCTTGAAAGCGAGCTGTGTGCCAAGGAAGACGTCGTGATCAACGCAAACAACGCTCGCGACCAGGCGATCGACGAAGCGCAGGAGCTTCGTCTCCAGCTCACGTACTTGCAGCGGGATACTCAAAAGCTCGAGATGGATGTCATTACAAAGTTAGAAGAGCCATTTGGGGAGGCGCAGATAAGCGCCGCGTTGTCCGAGGAGCTTCAGATAAAGCTCGTGGAGATAAAATCGCGCGCTGAGAGCGCGGCGCGTGACGCGAAGCTTGCGAGCACAGAGTTGAAGGAAAAAATAAGGACTTCCAGAGCGGAGCTTGCCGCGTCACGTAAAGAGGTCCAGCGGCTGTTCACGGAATTGGAGAAATACGCTGCGGGACGTGCGAGCAACGTTGAACGAGCAAAGGAAGAGTTGCGTGAGGAGACTGAACTTATGATTCGGGGCACGCAGGAGGAGGTTTCGAAAGCGTTGTTGGAAAGCGAGCGCTTAAAGCGACGTTTGGGAGCATCCGGCGCGCGTGTCACGCAGCTCGGAAACGAAGTCATACGCTTACAGAAGCACGAACACGCGCTGCATGCAATCCTAGGTGCAGCTGACGCGTGACATTTGGTACGGTAGAAATAGACTATTGAATAGCTTCATATTTTTAGAACTCGACTCCTTGTGTCGGTGGAACCAGCAGGGTCCCCGAGTTCCATCCCTCCGTGCTACACACCTGCGGCTCTCTTCGCGCGGCATTCCAAATATCCTCCATGCGTGGTTTGATATCGCGCACTGCGAGCCATCGCGGGTCGAGCTGCTTGGTTACCATCCGCTTCGCAGTCTTCGGTGGTTCTTGGGGGATAGCCGTCAAGCCTTCAAATCGCCGCCCGTTTCGCGGCAGCGAAAGGTCCATGTTCGCCGCCGCCATCGCCCGCACGTGCGTGTCCGCGACCGCCGCCGCCTCTTTCTTCCCAGTCACGCCCAGCGGCGCCATGTGATGCTGCAGCTCGGCATCTTTATCGAACACAGCAAACGGGATGAGTGCGTTGCGGTGCAGCAGAGGCCTGGACGACATCAACGACGGCTTTGCTAAGTCTGTCTCAGCGCCGGTCACGCCGCCGAGCATTTCGTCGCGGTCAAAATCATCAAACTCCTCCTCGTCTGAATCGTCATCTTCTGGCGCTTCCGCCAAGACCTTCGCAGCCATCTTCGCCACTACCCGTGTGGCGCGCTCAGACGGCGTGGTATCTGGCGCGTGGTGGTACTTCCCGGAGCGGGTAAACGCCGGGCGCATCACGCCTGTTTCCTTCGTCCTCTCCACGGCTTTCGTTTTAGCGGATGGCGTCGGCGGCGGCGCCGCGCGAGGCTCTTGCTCTGCCGCGGAAGCGTCATCGTCATCCGCGTCGGATGTGGAGACCTGGACGTCGCCCACGTCGCTTACGAACCGAATACCGGAACCGTCCCTGTTTGTCCCCGACAGCAGCGGGCCGTGACCGAGCGGTTGCGGGGGAATATCCGCCCCCAAACCTTGCTCTCGAAGCAGCGCCGTTACGGACGGCGTCAACCTGCCCTCGAACATCCGAGGCGCACCCGCGGAGCTACACACCATCGCAAGGTCAATAATCACCGGTGATTGGCTGTATCCACATCCCACGACTCCGCTCGTGTACGACGAGCTCGCGATGGAAGTCCATTTCTCTGTTTCGAATAAGCGCGCTTCGCCGCGCCCCGCGTGGTGGGGTTCTCCCGACCCCGCGAGAAGCGACGCCCCGTCGCCGCGGAAGGAAAGTTGTGAGATTTCCGCGCCAGCCATGTGATGCAACACCGCCTCCGCGCGCCAGCCGCAATCCGTGGAGTTACCTGACGCGTCCGCGGTCCAAGCGTACACCACGCCGTCCGCGGAACCCGCGGCGAGGAGCCGCTTAGTGCCGTTCGCGTCGGCGCTCCACATGGCGAGCGCGGTGAGAGGCGCTGGCGCATCGCCCGGGGTCATTCTGTGTAACATTCTTAATCGCGGATCGTCGCTCACCTGCCACACACGCACTGAACCATCGTTACCAGAGGACATTACGCACGTGGCGCTCGCGATGGCCACAGCGCGCACGCTGCCTCGGTGCGCGGCGCTGATGCTGCCCACCTTTTCGCCGTCCGCCACGCGCCACACCGCGAGGGAGCCGTCTTCGGCTCCCGAAACCACCATCGTGCCATCCGAGGAGACTTGGAAAGCGGAGACCGCAGCGTTGTGCGACCCGAATAGAAACACCATGCTGCCTGTCTCGCCGCCGTCAGCCGGAAGAGTGGAGTACAGGAGATTCGGTGAGCCCATCTGCGAAATCAGGACGGCGCCCGCTTGTTGTTTGGGGATGAACTCAAACTGACGCCACGCGCGGTGCACGGGCTCGAGTTCGCCATCCTCGGCCTCGGTGTGGAGCTGAAACCGCTCGACACCGCTTCCCGTACGTCCTCCTGTGCGCATGGAGCGAACCACACCCCCTCGCTCGACCGCAGCCGCGTGGCGCCGGTCCTCCGGGTCTAATCTGGCGCAGTCTAAACGGCTTTCGCCGAGGGCAGCCAAAGGCTTTTCCGCCACGACGCCGCCTCGAAGACCGGCCGTTGAGGCGGCATCGTCGACGCGCGAGCGGTCATCGAGCTTCGGGGGGAGGCGTACGAGCCACGTGTGGCTCATCGTATCGCGTGCGCTGGACCTGCGTCCGCGTCTTGCGCGAGGCAATGCCGGCAACTGTCTCGTTTTGAAATTTACAACGACTCTTTCATTCTGCTTTTGACTGCCTGCTGGCCAAAAGCTGTCGTTGTTTTTGACTTTCGCGAAGGTACAGGACGCAAAGGCTGGCGAGTTGACCTGTTGTACAACGTTATTAGTATAAAAACGACGCCTATCCCACGACCCGTGATCCGAAAGCCCCCCGTCAGTCGTCGTCCTGCGCCGAGTCGTTGAACGAACTCCAGATGGAACTCGTTTCGCAGTTTGACCCGGTTTCGTCGTCGATGACGATTTCGAGGGTTTTTTTCTCCCAATTCGCATCCGAGCGAAGCGCGTCTTTCCGTGCGAGCGCCGCGTTCCTCTTCGCGGCTGCTCTACTTTTCACGTCCCACCGCCACATTAACAGCATCGCGCGTACAAACCGAAATCCCATCCAAGCCTCGATGCACAGCACGTGCCATGCTATTAAAATCACCGCGTAAACCGCCATCGTGGCTTGCACTTTTTCGTGACAATCCATCCCAGCTTTGAAGTGGAACAAATCCGCGACTTGGAGGCCTTGCCGCAACGCGGCGTTAAGGATTACTTCGTCGTTTTCGCAGTATACTCGCGTGGAGTACACCTTTTGGTTGTACATTGAAAGCGCGAACAGCGCGATGACGGCGAGGAGGGCGAGGAACCGCCCGAGGTACCGCGCGTTTCGCACGACCCTCTGTCGGAAATCCGTAGTTTCACAAGCCGGGCCGGGTCGCGGAGGCTGGGGATCGGCGCCGAACTCGGCGAAGTCCTGTTTTCGTTTGTGGTTTTGGTTTTCGAATCGCGCCTGGGTACTCGCGGAAGGCTCTCCCCCCGCGGACGTGTCCGTCGCACCGGCATCCCCACAGTTGATGTGTTTTACGTACAACGCCATGAGTCCCCCGCGTCGCATCTCGGGATCTCTCACAAACTGCTCGGCGGACTCCGACATGTTCACGACGGGTTCGTTTCCCCTCTTCGACGACGCTGAATGCAACGCGGTGACCTCCAAACGAAGCGTTTCGTTTTGCAGCTGCAAGCCTTGGTTTTTCGATTTCAACTTTTCGTTCTCGTCGCGTAAAGCGTCGTAATCAACCAAAACGTTCATTAAATACGCGTCGTCGTCAACCGCGAGGGTTTGTTTCGCCTGCCACGCGTCAACCGCAGATTCAAAAACCTTGGGGTCAGGCTTCGTCGCCGCGCCGCCGGTCTCTGATTCCACCACGGCGTCCCCCGCGCCTGTCATTCGCGCGCTCTTTATCAGCTCCACCGCCGCGAGCGTAGAGGCGGAAACAGGCGGGGGCTCCTCGCCTAGGTACGCCGCGTTGCGAATCTCCAAAGATCGGCGGTCCACCACCTCCTTCAAACTAGCGTTCACCTGGCGCTTGCGCCGGGCATTCGAGGCGTGGCACGCGCAAGCGCCGCCGACGCAGAGACAAATGCCGTTACACTTTATTTGTGCGAGAAAGGAGTATGACGCAAGAAAAAGGGACAGGGAAGGGTCAGTCATCGGTGCGAGTGGTTACGCAACACCAACTTCTATCGGTTTAGGGTACCGCCCAAACCTCGGAGGCTCCGCGAGCACGAGAGCACGCACCTTGGGGCATTTATTGTGCATGTCTGTATACCCCGCGTCCGCGAGTTTTCCACCGCAGTCGGACCCGTGAAATCGCGTCCCGCAACACACGCACTGCATCGCCAGCGCCAAGTTACCTCGCGACAGTTTGCCACCGCATTTGTGGCAAGCGCCTTTCGCACAAACCTCGCCAACCAAGAGCGGGGCGCATGGTTGGCAGGGGAGCGAGAGTGCCGTGGAGTTACCACTGTTGAGTCCCGTGGAGTTCCCGCTGTTGGACCCCATCCGAAAGGCGTCGCGAGGGCTAGCACCTGGGGGATGTCACCGGCTGTGGAGTCTCGCCGCCGACCTTTCGATGTGACAAATATCCGGTTAGGGGCTCTCTGTGGTCGCCTGGCTCGGGACAAAG
>Ga0222630_1000408_pt1 | contig 22443 bp, 17 predicted proteins | sample AntAcemetagenom3_FD_179842 | JGI IMG/M metagenome (GOLD analysis project Ga0222630, IMG submission 179842) | Saline water microbial communities from Ace Lake, Antarctica - #3 | ecosystem: Environmental > Aquatic > Non-marine Saline and Alkaline > Saline | place: Antarctica: Ace Lake | collected...
TGAAGAACGCAGCTATCTGTTACCTAGGGCCTTGAATACCGCCCTTACCCGCTTTCAAGTTACCGAAAGTGTGCAGTTTGCCACCGAAGCAGTAAGCAGTGTCTGCGCCACAGAAAATGATCGCCTTGACTCAGAACTCTCCATGGTGCGTTACATTACTTGGGCTATTCCATCCATTGGCTTTATTGGCACCGTGCGCGGTATCGGCGCGGCGTTGGGCCAAGCTCACGAAGCTATTGCCGGCGATATTGCTGGCGTCACCAGCAGTCTCGGCGTGGCCTTTAACTCGACGTTTATTGCCCTGTTAATCAGTATGGTCGTGATGTTTTTCATGCATCAGTTACAGCTATCGCAAGAGCGACTAGTACTCGACTCCCAGTCCTATTGCGAAAATAATTTGCTGCGCTTTTTAAAAGCGAAATAGATCATGACTATCGCCATCTTGGAATTAAATGACCAGGCTCTGCTCATTCAAACGGAGGAGGGTCGATCACATATCGAGCCCGGTTTTGCTCGCGTTACCCCATCAGGCATTGAGAGTGGCGACGTAGCCTGGGCCATGGCTTGGCAAAACCCGCAAGACAGTTTTAATCAATACTGGCGACAACTGAACCAGCTGCCTCTGCCGAGAAAACAAAGCTGGGCGCGGCACCATGGCGACATAGCCTATGCCCAGATCAAGCATATGCTCGAAAGTGTTGGTTCCCCCAGCAATATAATTCTGGCGGTTCCCGGCTGCTTTAATGAAGACCAGCTAGCGCTGCTGGTAGGTTTGGCTCAGGCTATTCCGGTGCAAGTGGATGCGGTTATCGATAGCGCTCTCGCCACGGGCTTATATGCGCAGGAGGAAACCCTCCTGCTTGACATACAGCTGCAGCAATCTGTGGTGAGTTTCATTAGCGAAATAAACGGCCACCTGGTCGTCAGTGAGCAAGAAATTATTCCAGATCTCGGGATCCTATATCTCTATAACGGTATCGCCAGACATATTAGTGATCGCCTTATTGATGACTACCGATATGATCCATTGCATACTTCACAGGGCGAGCAAACCATCTATGATCAGATGCCAGCTTGGTTAAAACAGCTAGGATGGCAGAACGAACTTTCGATCAATCTGCCATCGCCCCGCGGCGATCTGCCTATGATATTGCATAGAAAACAAGTGGCCATGATTATTGAGCAGCGTCTTGAGAGTCTTAACGGCATTATTGAAAAATATCCCAAGGCGCAAATTACCTTGGCTCATAGTGCCAGTTTACTGCAAGCGATAATGCCAAGATTTGCCGGCGCATTGGTCATGTCGCAGACCAGTGGTGTTGATAACTGCCTGATCGCTCATCGAGAGATAATCGCCAGTAGTGAGACATTGCACAAAATAACCAGTTTAGAAAAAGCCGATGGGAAATCAAAAAATCTCAAACGAAAGCCTCGTTGCGCAACCCACCTGCTGTATCAAGATCAGGCCTGGCCGCTCGACAAGCCGCTCAGTATAAGCCCGCAAGACGGCAAGCTGATTCTGACCAACAGTATTAATAAAAATGCCGCACTAGTGGCGGTTATTAAAGATCAGTCCCTGTGCATAATCCATCAGTCAGCCGTCATTGATATGCAGCTCCCGCGAAACTGTGAGCCGGGACAAAGACTGATAATTGGTCGGCATAAACTGAGTTTTATTGAGGTCAGCAATGCCTAAGAAGCGCCGCAATATAGCCTTTAGTTTGTCCTTTTTGGACATTATGGCCTGCGGTTTTGGCGCGGTGACTCTGCTGTTTTTAATTCTTCGCCACAACGCTACCGAAATCCAAACACCTGATGTGCGACTGTCTACCGAAGTAAATATGCTGCTTATGGATATCCGTCAGGCCGATGCGGAGAAAACTCTACTACTCAACAGCCTTGAACAGATAGATTTAGAATTGGTTAAGGCTCAGGGCCTTTCCGATCGAGTATTAACCGATTTACAGGAAACTGAAAAAAGTATCCAGTCCGATCCCAATGAGATGGATAAACTGCGACTTCAGGTCGAAAAACTTGAAGATGAAACTGCCCAGATGGAGGAGATAGAATTCGGCGATAGGGTTAGAGAGTTTGTTGGTGATGGCAATCGGCAATATCTTACCGGCCTCAAATTAGGTGGTGAGCGAGTCCTCATATTGGTTGATGGCTCCGCCAGTATGCTTGCCGACACTGTTGTAAATGCAGTGCGTAGACGAAATATGGATGATGAGCAAAAAAAGCAGTCACCAAAATGGCAGTGGACATTGCGCACGGTTGAATGGTTGGTCGCGCAGCTTCCCGCGAGTAGTCGTTTTCAAATCTATATCTTTAATATCAGTGCCGAGCCCGCCCTAGCAGAATCAGAGGGAGAATGGCTTGATGCGGCAGACTCCCTAGTCATGGAACAGGCCATTGCTGGGCTTAGACAGTATTCACCAGGATCGGGTACCAGTTTAACCAATGGCTTTGGTGCCATCGCCGATTTTGAAGATCGGCCAGATAACGTTTTTTTACTCACTGATGGTCTGCCAACACAGGGTAAAAATCCACCGAAAAAATATATGGTTAGCGGCGGCCAGCGACGCAGTCACTTTCTGGCGGCAATGAAAGAGTTTCCTCGGGGAGTACCGCTGAATACTATTTTATTTCCCATGGAGGGCGACCCTGAAGCTGCAGCGTTATTCTGGCAGACAGCCCTAGACACCGATGGTGCCTTTATTGCGCCATCTAGAGACTGGCCATGAGAAAGCAGCGCAGGGAATTACAGGAGGCGAACGTCTCATTTCTTGATGTTATTAGCTGCGGCTTTGGCGCTATTGTATTACTGTTGATAATCGCTCGAGTCGGTGACCCCTCAGCATTAGAGGAGGCCGACAACCAATTGATGGGGTCGGTAAAAGAGTATCAGGAGCGACTATTCGAAATACGTGGTGAATCGGTGGTACTTGACGAGCGTTTAAAGTCGCGCCAAGAGCAGCTCTCACAACTGATTGAACGCATTGCGCGACTCAAAGCAAAACTCGCCAGCGTCTCGAAGCAGTCCAGTCAGCTATCTCAGTCACAGTCTCGAGAAAAACAACAGCTTCAACTTGTTCTACAGGTGCTATCAGAAGAAATGGAGCGGCTGCTAGGGCCCGATTTCCAGCGTCAAAATGATCTGGTTGGCGGGATCCCGGCAGACAGTGACTATATTATTTTTGTCATAGATACCTCTGGTAGTATGCAGGTAGCGGCGTGGGAAAAGGTCAAAAAAGAGATGCTCAATATTTTGGATATTTATCCAGAGGTTAAAGGTATTCAGGTGCTCAATGATATGGGCCAGTATATGTTTAGCGGCTATAATAAAAAGTGGATCCCCGATAGCCCCGCCATGCGTAAGAACATTATTAAGACATTGGATAGCTGGTCGCCCTTTAGTAATTCTAGCCCAGTAGAAGGCATTAACACTGCTATTCAAGCCTTTTACAAACCGGGCCGAAAGATCAGTATTTATACTCTGGGGGACGATTATCAGGGGCGCTCCATACGCAGCGTCGTCAAGGAGGTGGATCGACTGAATAAAGCTAACCGCGGCGCTAAACGGCTAGTACGTATTCATGCGATTGGGTTTCCTGTGCACTTCCCTCCAGGGGGGACGCCCAGCGCATCAGCAATAAAATTTGCCGCACTGATGCGCGAACTTAGTTACAACAACGGGGGAACCTTTATCGGCTTAAATAGCCTCAACTAAAGGACTAATAACGTATGCTAACGATCACTATGAAATCAGTCACCGCGCTATTTGTTTTATCCATCCTTGGTGGTTGTAGCTCCTCGGCCTCGGTGCAGTTAACCGGCGACTTTCCAAAGGTCCTAGCAAAGCCAAAGCCGCTCAGCGCCGCGGTGGTATTTGAACCTAGCTTTGCCACCTATATAGCCAAACCCAATGCTAAAACAGTCATAGATATGGGTGCAGCTCAGGTGCGACTGCTGCGCAATGCTTTTGCCGGTTTGTTTGGCCGCCTCGAGTTTGTCGGCAGCAGAGACGATATTACCATCGATAATGCTATGGTGATTATTCCCTCCGTCCGTGAAGTACAGGTGTCCACGCCATCTGAAAACTACCAGAATGTCTTCGAGGTATGGATTAAATATAACCTAGATCTTGAGTCCACAGCGGGCGAATCTATCGACAGTTGGTTTATGCCCGCCTACGGCAAAACCCCAGATGCCTTCATGGCCTCAAAAAGCGATGCTATTGAACAGGCGGCAATCATCGCGTTGCGCGATGCAGGCGCAAAACTGCTATTGGATTTTTATCGTATCCCGTCAGTCAACAACTGGGTGACTGAGGAGCAAGAAAGGGTCAGACAGGCTAGCCTTACGCAGGCAGACAAATCAGAGGTGTCGCCATGAGCCCAATTAAAAGACTAATCTCTGTCCTATTTAGTGCCGTCTTAGCCGGCTGCAGCGCTACCACAACGATTGATGAATATAGACCAACCGGTGAAGCCATTGAGTTAAATGCCAATGAGCAGGTGGTGATACTAGGCCGCAGAGATGCCGGGCACTATGAAACTGACCGTGAATTTATTGGCTGCGTCGCTAATAAAATGCGTGGTGCAGATATTGGCGTCCTGCCCGAGCAAGAGTTTATCGATGCGATCTATCCATGGTTTGAACCGCGCACCGCACCCAAGTCTCTGTCGCGCCTTAAACGCTTAATGCAGGACGCCAGTGTCAAAGCCGAGGTGGATAAACGAGCCGTGCGCTATCTGGTCTGGCTAGACGGTTCCACCGAAACCCAGGATTCTAGTGGTTCTATGAGCTGCGCAGTCGGCCCGGGTGGTGGTGGCTGTTTTGGTTTTGCTCAGTGGGATAAGGTATCGGTTTACGAGGCCATTGTCTGGGACCTCCAATACCTCACTGAAAAAGGTCGGCTGCGCGTCGATTCTGAGGGTACGTCTTATTTGATTGGCGCAGTGGCCCCTATTCCCTTTTTATCACCGGTGAAAGATGATGCCTGCGCTAGCCTCGGCAACCAGCTTAAGAGCTTTTTCTCCATTACACCGGCAACCCAATAATTAGGCCATTACCATGACTTGTATTCCTCGCCAGATAATTGCCGCCCTACTCACCAGCTGGTTTGTGGGTGGTGGACTGGTACTTTCCGCAAATACCTGGAGCGCAGTTTCTGGTGCCGACATCTACAAGGAGGTACTTGAAGGTACCGCCATTTATGATGACCCAGTGCTGGATGCCTACATTAAGGAACTCGGGGCGGAGATTATTGCAGTCTCCGAAATGGCGGGCGAAAAATTCACCTTCACATTACTCGACTCACCTGATTTAAATGCTTTTGCCACCCGCGATAACTACATCTATGTCAATCGAGGTCTGCTCAATTATGTTAGCAATGAAGCTCAGTTAGTCTCAGTACTAGCCCACGAAGTGGCCCATATCACTAGAGGTCATGTTACCGGCCAAGAGGGTAAAGCTACCGGTGCCCAGTTGCTCTCAGCTATTGCCGCAGTATTATCGGGCAGCAACGAGGTTTATGAGGCCAGTATGGCCTATGCCAATTCAATCATTCGTGGCCACGGCCGACGCAACGAACTGGAAGCGGATGAAGCGGGCGCGGAGTATATGGCCAAATTAGGGTATGCGCCCACCGAAATGCTGAGCATGCTGTCAATCATGAAAGATCGTGAAACTCTGCAAAAGGACCGAGCCAAAGCCAAGGGAGCGTCCAAGCAGACCTACCATGGGGTTTTTTCTAGTCACCCGCGCAATGATAGTCGTCTGCGCACGGTAGTGACTAAGGCTAATGCTGTGAAGTCTAAGAAAACAAGAGACAATGGCGCCAACCGCTACCGTAGGTTGACCGACGGCCTAGTCTGGGGCGAAAATTTTCTGGCCAAAGAAATAAAGGCAGAGCGATTCTCGAATATGCGTCTTAGAGTGCGCTTTGACTTCCCTAAAGACTGGGTCAAAAATGCCAACCCCAGTCCGTTTATGGCCAGTGGTATGCCCGCAGATAAAACCGCTGTGTTAACTATGCAGCCCATTGCACGCACGAGTCAAAGCCCAGAGGAATACCTGTATAACTATCTAAAGGTATCTCAACTGAGCGATGGTAAAGCTATAGCACCAGCCCGACTGAAAGGTTTTAGTGGCATTTTGCCCGGCGACGCAAACCGATCCGCTAGTCGTATCGCCGTAGTCTATTACAAACTTAATGCCTACCTGTTTCGAGGCGAAATCTTGGAAGAAAAGGTCCCTAGCAAAACAGACTCGGTTGCCAAGGAGGACACCTTGAGCGATAACAACGCAGAGGGTGGCAAAGAGTCTTCAGCAAACGGCAAATCTCCTCAAACACCAAAAACTTTTATCGAAAGAGACGAGCAGTTCGTTGCCGCAATTAACACGTTTCGACCTATCTCAAGCCGTGAAATTGACGGCCAAAAGCCAAAGACGGTTCGCTATGTTAAGGCCACCAGCGCCACCACCTTCGCCAAGCTGGGTCCAGCACTTAAACTCAATGCGGTGGACATAGAAGATCTGCGTATAATCAACGGCCACTATCCCAGTGGTGAACCCGAGGCTGGGGACTGGATTAAAATTTTTAAACAGTAATGAGCTATTCACTATGAGTCCATCGCCGCAACGCCCTGTTCGATTTCTGATTCTCACGGGCGCCCTGCTGGCGGCCATACTGGGGTCGGGGCTCTATAGTCTGTTCATAGAGCGGGACGCTCCTAGTGATACGGATTGGGATGCCAACCGCCAAAACCTGCCAGATATCAGCGCACTGGAACAGCGCATCGAAACCGATCTATTTGGGGTGGAAGCGCCATCGTCAGAGGGTATGGGAGCCGATATTTATCAGGTAGTTGACAGTGAGGCCATGGCAGCCAAATTGTCAGGGCTAACCAAGCATGTCACTACTCTCAGGGTACCGACTAAGGCTGAATTAGAGACCTATTACAAGAAGCATGGCCCCAGGTACCGCGACCCCTCGCGCTTTAGCTTTCAGCACGTTGTCTACACAACGGCCAGACATGGCGGTCAGGCGGATTTAGTGGCTAAGAAGGCACTGGCCTTGGAGGTAAAAGAGGGCGATGAAACCGCATTAGCCCCGCGCTATTTTTCGGTGAATTCCAGTAAAATTGATCGCTTATTTGGCAATGGTTTTGCCGACAAACTGTTTGAAATGGCGAAAGGTGACAACCTACCCTGTTGGGCTGGCCCCATAACTTCCCGTCATGGGGCCCATCTAGTGTGCATCGATAATGCGATTTTGGGTACCGTCCCCGATTTAGCGCTGGTTCGGTCGCAGGTCATTAATGATTGGCGCTTCTCTGTGGTAAAAGAGGCTAAGCCTTAGGCCATTAATTCAGCAAAGAACTTTTTCAGACCTGGCGCGCCTGACTCCTGCCAAGTTTTAAGGGCCGCAGTGCCGACGATTGCGAGATCAGCGGAACCCCTTAGAAAGTCCATATCCTGCTTGCCACTGATACCAAAGCCGACACCAATCGGCATATCAGTATGCTGCCGACAGCGCTCAATCAGCGCCAAGACATCGTCACCCATTTTGGTTTTGGACCCTGTTACGCCTTTTCGCGCGACCACATAAACCATACCACGACTCAGGGCCCCCAGTTGCGCCAGACGCTTATCACTGCTCGTTGGGGTCATGAGAATAATCGGCTCAATACCCGCTTTCTCAGACAACCGATGCAGATTAGCTGATTCCTCCACCGGCAAATCAGGCAAAATGTAACCGACTCCGCCCGCGTCCTTGAGACGCTGTACAAACCGCTCTTCGCCCATTTTAAAAGCGGTGTTGTAGTAACCCATCATCAATACTTTAAACGGAAAACGGGTACTGACCTCGCGCATAAACTCAAAACACTGGTCTACAGTGGTGCCCGATTTCAACGACTGTTCGTTGGCATGGGCAAACAGGGGGCCATCGGCGCTGGGTTCAGAGAAGGGAAACTGTAATTCCACCAGATCAACACCAGCTGCAGCCATTATTTCTAACGCTTGCATATTGGCCTCAAAGGAGGGGTAGCCACAGACCACGTGGGCCATCACCAACAGATCTTTGTCTTTTTTGCGCTCGGCAATAAATTGTTGCAGACCCATTAGCCTCTCTCCGCACGGTACTGGTCCGACTTACCTTCAACAAACGACTTCCATTTGGCATCATCTAGAGCATCAGCAATGGTAAAGATATCTTTATCTCCTCGTCCTGACTGATTGATCAAAATAATTTCGTCCTTAGCCATAGTTGGAGCCTCTTTAAGCGCCGTTACAAAGGCGTGGGTGCTTTCTAGCGCAGGAATCAACCCTTCGGTGCGCATAGTCAACTTTAACGTTTCCTTGACCTCCTCATCGGTTGCCGCTTCAAAACGCACCTTGCCCTGTTCCCAGAGGTGGCTAAAAATGGGATTAATACCAATATAGTCGAGGCCAGCGGCGACCGAATGTGTCTCATTCATATTGCCGTCATCGTTTTGCAAGAAATACGTTTTATAACCCTGTGCCACACCCACTGAAGCGTCATCGTAAGCAAGACGGGCTCCATGCATGTAGGTTCCGACACCCAGACCACCAGCTTCGACACCAATCAATTCGACATCATCATCGAAAAAACCCTGGAAAATCCCCATAGCATTAGAGCCCCCACCGACGCAGGCATAGACACGATCAGGTAATCTTCCGGTCTGCGTCAACATCTGTTCCCGCGCTTCGAGGCCAATAATCGATTGGAACCAGCTAACCATTTCAGGGAAAGGATGCGGGCCACAGGCGGTACCCAAAATATAATGGGTATCTTCCATATTGGTCACCCAGTCACGCATGCATTCATTAATGGCGTCTTTAAGCGTCTTCTGGCCATCCTGCACGGCGATAACCTCTGCCCCGAGGTTTTCCATCCAGAAAACATTGGGGCGTTGCCGCGCGACATCGACGGCACCCATATAGATTTTACAGTCAAAGCCAAAGCGCGCGGCCATTGTTGCCGTGGCAAACCCGTGCTGTCCGGCACCAGTCTCAGCTATCACCTTGCGCTTACCTAGGCGCTCACACAGCAGGCCCTGACCCATAACATTATTAATCTTGTGCGAGCCTGTGTGATTCAGATCGTCACGTTTGACATAAATCTGCGCGCCACCCAGTTGCCTAGACAGATTTTCCAGATGCGTTACCGGAGTCGGGCGACCTGAATAGTTTTGCAGTAACCTGACATAGTCCTGCCAAAATTTAGGGTCTGCTTTGCATTCACGAAAGCACAGTAGCAGCTCCTCGATCGTTGCATGCAGAATCTCAGGCAGGAAAACACCACCATATTCTCCGTAGTAGCCCTCGCGGCCGTCGGAGAAGTCAAAAATATCCATGAAAATCCTCAATAAATCTTGGCAGCTTCACTAAAGGAAGCCCGGTTGTGGAATAAATAACGTTAGAGGCCTATTTTAGCCAACTCCTTGCATTGGCACAATGTTACCGCTGCGGCGTTTCCTCGAATTAGGTCGAATTGAAGTATATACGGCCATAATCTGCAATCGGCTTGTCGTCCCTAGAGAGTTATTTTATCAACCCCAGAAGTCACGTGCACTAGGGCGGGTTATCCACATGTTTGCCACCGAGTTACCAACGCTCAACATAGGCAGAATGACAAATAAACACCACATATAGTGCATAAAGACTTGCAAGACACACCATGTAGGATAAACTCTTCACCGTTGCCAAGAATAAAAAAGCATCAAACAAGGGTAGATTTAGCTATAGGGATGTCGTAAATATACTTAAATATGGCCTCAGAACCGCTAGGTACCTGAGCTGAAAAAGAAAAAAGGTCAGTCAATGAGTAGTGCACCCAAGCTTAAAACTGTTAATGCCGTGAAGAAAAAACCACAAATTCAAATGCAAGATGCGTCTCTCGACATCTGGGATAAGAAGTATCGCCTCAAAGATAAAGAGCAGCGTCCTGTGGATGCCGACATTGATGCAACCTATCAACGGGTAGCCAAGGCATTATCCGATGTAGAAGATGCAGAGAAGCGCGAAGAATGGTCTGAGCGTTTTGTTTGGGCACTCAAACAGGGCGCGATTCCAGCTGGACGTATTATTTCTAATGCCGGAGCTCAAGCCTATAAGCCCGCGACCTCTACGATCAATTGCACCGTTTCAGGCATTGTGCCTGACTCCATGCAAGGGATTCTTGAGCGCAACCTGGAAGCGGGACTGACGCTGAAAGCAGGCTGCGGTATTGGCTATGAATTCTCCACATTGCGTCCCAAGGGGGCTTATGTTTCTGGGGCTGGCGCCTACACCTCAGGCCCGCTATCCTTTATGGATATCTATGACAAGATGTGTTTTACCGTCTCGTCCGCTGGCGGCCGTCGTGGTGCCCAGATGGCAACCTTTGATGTAAGCCACCCTGATGTTTTTGATTTTGTTCGCGCTAAACGTGAAGACGGACGTCTGCGCCAGTTCAACCTTTCACTCCTGATTACCGAAGAATTTATTGAAGCGGTACGCAACGATGGCACCTGGGATCTGACCTTCCCTATCAGTGCTAAGGAAATCGAAGGCGGATTGGACCTAAAGGGTGACAACGTAGTTTGGAAGCCATTCCCAACCAAAGAGAACTACATCAGTAATGATGAGGGCCTCGTCGCCTGTCGCATCTACGAGACCATCCGTGCACAGAAACTGTGGAATGCTATCATGTCGTCCACTTACGACTATGCGGAGCCAGGTTTTATTCTGATCGACCAGGTAAACAAGAATAATAACAACTGGTTCTGCGAAGATATTCGTGCAACCAACCCCTGTGGTGAGCAGCCTCTACCTCCCTATGGTAGCTGTCTTTTGGGCTCAGTAAATCTGACTAAGTTTGTCCGCAACCCGTTCACGCCAGACGCCTTCTTTGACTGGGAAGAGTACGCCGAGGTAGTCGCCGTATTCACTCGTATGCTCGATAACGTGGTAGCAATAAACGGACTGCCACTTGAAGGTCAGCGCGCAGAAATAGAATACAAGCGCCGTCATGGCATGGGGTTTCTAGGGCTAGGATCTGCTATTACTATGTTGTGTATGAAGTATGGTGATGACAACTCTCTAGAGTTCACGGATCGTATTGCCCGTGACATGGCTGTAGCTGGCCTGAAAGCTGGTCTGGAACTAGCGCGCGAGAAGGGCCCTGCGCCGATTATGAATGATGAGTTCGCCGTCACTGCGGCCATGCTGTTCAAGCAGCCAGACATGGTTAAAGATGGCATTAAGGTAGGTGATAAGCTAAAGGGAAAGGTCCTGATAGCGAAGTATAGTCGCTATATGCAAACCGTAGCCAAGGTTGCACCGGAACTAATTGAGGCATTGATCGAGGAAGGTTGTCGTTTTAGCCACCATTCATCGATAGCGCCGACTGGCACTATCTCTCTGTCTCTAGCAAACAACGTCAGCAATGGTATTGAGCCCAGTTTTGCTCATCACTATTCGCGCAATGTCATCCGTGAGGGCAAGAAGTCAAAAGAAAAGGTAGATGTTTTCTCTTATGAGTTACTGGCCTATCGTACATTGATTAACGAAAAAGCCATGCCCTACGGCACGACAGAAGAAGATACGCTACCCGATTACTTTATGAGTTCTGAAAATATTATGCCCAGAGCCCATGTGGATATTCAGGCCGCTGCGCAAAAATGGGTTGACTCTTCAATCTCAAAAACAATCAATGTACCTACAGATAGTGACTACGAAGAGTTTAAGGATATTTACCTGTATGCGGCTGAAAAGGGTCTTAAAGGTTGCACGACGTTCCGCTTTAATCCAGAGGCATTTCAAGGCGTATTGGTGACTGAACAAGACTTGGAGAAGACGACCTACAGCTTTACGCTAGAAGACGGTTCCACTGTTGAATTTAAAGGCAATGAAGAAGTTGAGTACGATGGCGAAACCCATACTGCTGCCAACCTTTTTGATGCACTAAAGGAAGGTTACTACGGTAAATTCTGATCCAATTAATAAAAGCCGTAGAACGCTTAGAGGACGAACATGAACAAGAAGATTTCACAAAAAATTGTTTCTTACAAAGTAAGCACAGAAGAGCAGATGCAAGAAACCGCAGCTAAAGAAGTAGAGTCTAATATCATTCAGATGCATGAGAAAGTTTCGCGTCCTGAGGAGTTGGCTGGCAGCACGTACAAGATCAAGACGCCGATGTCTGATCATGCGCTTTATCTGACTATTAATGATATTATTTTAAATCAGGGGACCAATCATGAATTGCGCCGCCCTTTCGAAGTGTTTATTAATTCCAAGAACATGGATCACTTCCAGTGGATTGTGGCATTAACACGCGTCATCTCCGCGGTCTTCCGTAAAGGCGGGGACTGCACCTTTCTCGTCGAAGAGCTCAAGGCAGTATTTGATCCACAGGGCGGTTATTTTAAGCCCGGCGGTCGATTTATGCCCTCGCTAGTGGCGGAGATTGGATGGGCTATCGAAGATCATTTACAAAAAATTGGTATGATGACCAAAGTGGAGATCCCTGAACATCAGCAGAAAATTATGGATGAAAAGCGCGCAGACTTTGAAGCTGCTGCCGCCCCCGTAGCTGAGGCCGGTGATTTCCCACCAACTGCCGAACTGTGCAAAAAGTGCAGTGTGAAAGCGACAATACTGATGGATGGCTGTATGACCTGTCTAAACTGTGGCGAGTCTAAATGCGGTTGATGGCAGAGTGAAAATCCCGAGTAATAAAAAAGCGACACTAGGGTCGCTTTTTTATTACCTGAATATTCTAAACGAAGGTAGCGCAACTAGAATCCCACGCTAATCTTCCACTGCCGAAAGCCTACCGGATTTGACATCAAAAATGAATCCATGAATCTTAATATGGCTAGGTACCAATTCATGGTTGCGAATCAGGTTCATATCTTTCAAAACACTCTCACGTAGATCAGTGAAAGTATGCCATGCTATTGTTTTGCCCAGCGATGAGCCCGGCTTAGTATTCTCGCTCTGTTGGCGTTCAGGATTTACCCAACATTCACCATTGTGAACCGCTGTCTCCAAATCATGCTCAAGCAAATCACCAATCGCCTCATCGGTGACCAATGTCATGCCGCAGTTAGTATGGTGAATAACAAACCATTCTAATGTACCTAAAAATTTATGAGAAATAACCAAAGACTGAATTGCATCGTCGGTGGCACGGCCTCCAGCATTACGAATAATATGTGCCTCACCATCGTTAAGGCCGGCAAATTTATAGGGATCCATGCGCGCATCCATACAGGTCAGGATGGCAAAATGCTTAGTAGGGGCAGGCTTTAGTTCAGACTGATCAAAAGTCTTTGAATAATGTTGATTCGCGTCCATCAAGGCCGCTAAGTTTACACTGGGGGGGCTTTTATCCGTCATGATTTAGTCACTTTTTCTATGCAGTTTTCGGGTGATTATAAACTTACTCGCTCCCTTTGTAATGCTCTATCAGTCGCTGGGCGGCCACTGTGGCGGGCAATTCACCCTTTAAAACAGCCGACTCCAATGTCGGTACAAGCGACTTAACGACACTGTGGTTTTTTAACCCTACAATCAATAGCTCGGCCGTTTCAGCCCACATCCATGCTCGGGCCTGTTGAGCACGCAAAATACCTAACTCACCAGATTCGATTAGAGCCTCACGAAAAGCTTTAACTATCGTCCACGCCTCGTCCATACCTTTATTATTTAATGCCGAACAGGATTCTACCTGCGGAGTCCAACTCGGCGTTCGCGCCTGCATAAAATGTAGCGCACCGCGATAATCAGCCACCGTTTGGCTTGCTAGCCTTGCCTGGTCGCCATCGGCTTTATTGACTAAAACTAGATCGGCCAGTTCCATAATACCGCGTTTAATACCCTGCAGATCGTCACCACCGCCCGGTGATAACAGCAGTAAAAACATATCAGTCATATCTGACACTGCGGTTTCCGACTGGCCCACGCCCACGGTTTCGACAATAATGACATCATATCCGGCAGCCTCGCAAAGTAACAGAGACTCTCGAGTACGACGCGTAACGCCACCTAATGTCTTACCGGCAGGTGAGGGACGAACAAAGGCTTTAGGATTCACCGAGAGGGTTTCCATCCGCGTTTTATCACCGAGAATCGACCCGCCGCTCACCGCAGAGGTTGGATCGACCGCTAGTACCGCGACCTGATGACCCCACTCTGTTAGGGCGTTTCCCAGGGACTCGATAAATGTCGACTTACCAACCCCAGGCGCGCCCGAAACGCCCAGCCTGATGGAATTGCCGGTATGAGGCATTACCTGCTCTAACAGCGTCGCAGCTTGCGCGCCATGATCGACACGGGTCGATTCAACCAGCGTAATAGCCTTGGCCAATGCCCTGCGGTCGCCGTCAAGAAGCCGTTTAGCTAATGCCCTATCCATCATTTATACAAAATCCTTATGGGAACTCTTTACTCGAATTCTAAGATAGTCTGATCCACCATCAAACTATCACCCGTCTCAGCAGAGATCTTCGCCACAATACCATCCTGAGTGGCCCTAAGACTATTCTCCATTTTCATGGCCTCAACTACGGCAAGCTCTTCTCCAGCTTTAACCTGATCACCCACTTTAACAGCCAATTTGACCAGTAACCCGGGCATTGGTGACAGTAAAAATCTGGAGAGGTCTGCCGGGATTTTTTCTAACATCAACTTATTAAGTTTAGCCGCCTTCGGCGATAGCACCAGCGCATTGATTTCGGCACCGCGATAAAACAACTTATATTCGGAACCATTGCGAGCAACCTGCACGCAGACTGATCGACCATTAATACTCGCCTCAAACAACGGTTCGCCCAGAGTCCAGTCAGTGGCCACTTCATAGTCTTGGTCACCAATAGACACTATGAATCCCTGCTCGCTCAAAACCGTCGTGACCGAGGTCTCAGTATCAGAGGCAATAACGACCCAGTCGCATGGCACATCATATTGTTGACCACCAGTCTGCCCGGAGATCAGTGCTGAACGTTCACGGTATTCTTGATGCACTGAGGCGGCAACGACCACTGCAACCGCGGGGTCATTCTGTGGCACCAGGTCGGCATTAAAGCCATCGGGAAATTCTTCAGCAATAAAATTAGTGGTTAGTTCACCTGCCACGAAACGCGGGTGCACCATCAGCGCATTTAAGAAGCTGATATTATGATTTACACCGCGAATATAATAGGCGTCCAGGGCATCAACCATGCGATCTATCGCCTGAGTACGGTTGTCGCCATAGGTAATTAATTTTGAGATCATCGGGTCATAGTGCATAGACACTTCGCCCCCCTCATAGACGCCACTGTCTACACGCACCCCTTCGCCCACAGGTTCACGGTAGCCTGTTAGTCGACCAATTGACGGCATGAAATTGCGGAAAGGATCTTCAGCATAGACGCGGGACTCCATCGCCCAACCTGTCAGAGTCACCTGATCCTGGGTGATTGCAAGCTTCTCACCGGCAGCAACTCTGATCATCATCTCGACGAGATCCTGACCTGTTACCAGTTCTGTCACTGGATGCTCAACCTGCAGTCTGGTGTTCATCTCAAGAAAGTAGAAGTTCATGTTAGCGTCGGCAATAAACTCTACTGTGCCGGCAGATTGATAATCTACAGCTCTGGCTAGAGCACAGCTCTGTTTGCCCATTTTTTGGCGTGTGGCTTCATCCAAAAAGGGCGACGGCGCCTCTTCAATGACTTTCTGGTGACGACGCTGAATAGAACACTCTCGTTCACCCAGATAAATGACATTACCATGAGCATCCGCCATTACCTGAATTTCAATATGACGCGGCTGCTGAATATATTTTTCAATAAATATTCGAGTATCGCCAAAGCTTGAGCGCGCCTCATTAGTGGCACGTTCAAATCCATCTCGGCACTCTTCCTCATTCCACGCCACACGCATACCTTTACCGCCGCCTCCAGCGGAAGCTTTGAGCATTACCGGGTAACCAATCTCAACGCAGATCTCCACGGCATGCTCTGCATCGCGAACCACATCAGTGTAACCTGGGATGCAGTTGACACCTGCTTTACCGGCGATCAGTTTCGAGGTGATTTTATCTCCCATCGACTCAATGGCTTTTTTACCTGGGCCGATAAAGGTTATGCCGGCGGCGTCTAGCGCATCGTGAAACTTACTGTTCTCCGAGAGGAATCCATAACCTGGATGCACGGCATCCGCGCCAGTATCTAGGCAGGCTTGGATGATTTTATCAATAACCAGATAACTTTCTGATGATGATGCCGGGCCTATATTGACGGCCTCATCTGCCATTTTTACATGCAGTGCGTCGGCGTCAGCATCGGAATAAACCGCCACAGTGGCGATACCCATTTTCTTAGCCGTAGCGAAAACACGACAGGCGATCTCCCCTCGATTGGCTACTAGAATCTTTTTTAACATAATCTTTTCTTCTCTTTATAACGGGCTAAAATCGAGCTTAGAGTAATCTTAAAGCGGGATGTTGCCATGTTTACGCCAAGGGTTTTCAATACTTTTATTCTTCAACATAGCCAGCGAGCGCGCCACACGTTTGCGCGTAGTGTGAGGCATAATGACATCGTCAATATACCCACGCTCGGCTGCGCTAAATGGGTTGGCAAACTTCTGACGATACTCTTCAGTGCGAGCGGTTATTTTTTCTTCATCGCCAATGTCCTTGCGGAAGATAATTTCTACTGCCCCCTTGGGACCCATGACCGCAATCTCAGCTGTTGGCCAAGCCAGGTTGACGTCACCACGCAGATGCTTGGACGCCATAACATCATAGGCACCACCATAGGCTTTGCGTGTAATCAACGTGACCTTCGGCACGGTACATTCGGCATAGGCGTATAGCAGCTTGGCGCCATGCTTAATAATGCCACCGTATTCCTGACTGGTCCCGGGCATAAATCCGGGCACATCCACTAGCGTCAGTACCGGAATATTAAAGGCGTCACAGAAACGGATAAATCGCGCTGCTTTGCGTGAGGCATCAATATCTAAGCAACCTGCCATAACCATAGGTTGGTTGGCCACCACGCCAACTGTTGAGCCCTCGATACGAATAAAACCAGTAATAATATTTTTCGCATAGCTGACTTGGAGTTCGAAAAATTCGCCCTCATCAGCGACTTTGAGAATTAGCTCTTTCATATCATAGGGCTTGTTCGGATCACTAGGCACCAAGGTGTCTAGTGACATCTCAACACGATCGGCCTCATCTTCCGTTGGCCACACTGGCGGCTTCTCACGGTTATTGGCCGGCAGATAATTCATAAAGCGTCGCAGCTTATGCAGGGCATCGACATCATTATCAAAGGCCAAATCAGCCACGCCTGATTTTGTGGAATGGGTGGCCGCACCGCCGAGCTCTTCCGCCGTGACGGTTTCGTGGGTGACGGTTTTAACCACATCGGGCCCAGTGACAAACATATAACTACTGTCCTGAACCATAAAGATAAAATCGGTGATCGCGGGCGAATAAACCGCGCCCCCAGCACAGGGCCCCATAACCATGGAAATCTGTGGAATCACGCCGGAAGCCATAACGTTGCGCTGGAAGACCTCAGCATATCCGCCGAGTGAGGCAACACCCTCTTGAATACGTGCGCCGCCGGAATCATTGAGGCCAATCACAGGTGCCCCGACTTTCATGGCCTGATCCATAAGCTTACAGATTTTTTCGGCATGGGCTTCTGAGAGAGCGCCACCAAATACCGTAAAGTCCTGACTGAAGACAAACACCAAACGACCGTTAATCGTGCCATAACCAATCACCACACCATCGCCGGGAATATGCTGCTGGTCCATATCAAAATCAGTACAGCGATGCTCGACCAACATATCCCATTCTTCAAAGCTGTCTTCGTCCAGCAGTAGATCGAGGCGCTCGCGAGCGGTCAGTTTGCCCTTCAAATGTTGGGCATCAATACGTTTTTGTCCACCGCCCAATCGGGCGAGGCTGCGTTTTTTTTCAAGTTGGGCCAGTATCTCTTTCATGTTTTTTCCTTATGCACCCTGTTCTTTGTCATTTACCGCTTTGTTAATAATGGCTAAAACATCTTCTGCCGCCTCGGGAATATTGGTGCCGGGTCCAAAGATCGCGGCCACACCATCCGCCCTAAGCTGTTCGTAATCTTTTGGCGGAATCACACCACCGCAGATAGTAATAATTTCTTCAGCTCCCTGGGCCCGAAGGCTTTTGATCAGCTGAGGCACGAGAGTTTTATGACCGGCGGCCTGAGAAGATACGCCGACCACATGGACATCATTTTCTATAGCTTGCTGTGCGGCCTCTTCAGGGGTCTGAAACATAGGCCCCACATCCACATCAAAACCCAGGTCGGCAAACGCCGTTGCAATAACTTTGGCCCCGCGGTCATGACCATCCTGGCCCATCTTTACCACCAGCATGCGCGGTCGACGGCCATGGTCGTCGGCAAAGGCTTCGACTTTTTTCTTAATATTCATAAATCCCTCGTCCCCTTTATACGCGGAGCTGTAGACACCGCTAATAGATCGCTGGGTAGCCTTGTGGCGACCCCACTCAGTTTCCAGCGCATCAGAAATCTCGCCCACTGTTGCTCGGGCACGGGCAGCATCCACTGCCAATGCCAATAAATTGCCATGACCACTTTTCGCAGCCTGCGTTAGCACTTCTAAAGCTTGCTGACAGACATCGCTATCACGTGAACTGCGCACCTGAGCAAGTCGGGCCACCTGTGATTCGCGCACAGCACTGTTGTCAATATCGAGAACATCTACCTCAGGCTCAACTGCCATCTGGTATTTGTTGACCCCAACGATCACCTCTTCGCCTCGGTCAATACCTGCCTGGCGCAGCGCCGCTGCCTCTTCAATACGCAGCTTAGGCATACCCGTTTCAACCGCTTTAGTCATACCGCCCTGCTCTTCAACTTCATCAATAATCTCGCGGGCAGCTTTGACCAATTGATCGGTAAGCGATTCCACATAGTAGGAACCAGCCAGAGGATCGACCACATTGGTAATGCCCGTCTCTTCCTGAATCACGAGCTGCGTATTACGGGCAATACGGGCGGAGAACTCGGTGGGAAGCGCCAGGGCTTCATCAAAGGAGTTGGTATGCAATGACTGAGTGCCACCGAGAACCGCAGACATAGCCTCGATCGTGGTACGCATTATATTGTTGTAGGGGTCTTTACTAGTCAGACTCACACCTGATGTCTGGCAGTGGGTGCGCAGAACTAGTGAGCGATCATCTTGTGGCGCAAACTTCTCTTCCATCAGGGTCGCCCAGAGAATGCGAGCTGCACGCAGTTTGGCAATTTCCATAAAGAAGTTCATACCAATGGCAAAGAAGAACGACAGCCGCGGCGCAAACTTATCCACATCCATACCGCTGTTAATGGCCGTGCGCACATATTCAATACCGTCAGCAATGGTGTACGCTAACTCCTGCACGTTGGTCGCGCCGGCTTCCTGCATATGGTAGCCGGAGATCGAAATAGAATTGAATTTGGGCATGTGGTCGGCGGTGTAACCAATAATATCTGAGACAATGCGCATCGACGGTGCCGGCGGGTAAATATAGGTATTACGCACCATAAACTCTTTCAAAATATCATTTTGTAATGTGCCCGCCAGCTGGTCCGGCGCAACGCCCTGCTCTTCCGCGGCAACAATATAGCTGGCCATCACCGGCAGCACTGCGCCGTTCATAGTCATAGAGACAGAAACCTTATCCAGCGGAATCTGATCAAATAGAATCTTCATATCTTCGACAGAATCAATCGCCACGCCAGCCTTACCCACATCGCCAACGACACGAGGGTGATCCGAGTCATAACCGCGGTGGGTCGGCAGATCAAAGGCCACCGATAACCCCTGCTGACCGGCTGCAAGGTTCCTGCGATAAAAAGCGTTGGATGCTTCGGCGGTAGAGAAGCCCGCATACTGGCGGACAGTCCAGGGACGACCTGCGTACATAGTGGCCTTAGGGCCGCGCTTATAGGGCGCAAAACCCGGCAGGTTATCCATATGATCCAGGCCCACAGTATCTTCAGCGGTATAGATCGGCTTAACCTCGATACCCTCAGAGGTTTGCCACAGCAACTCGTCAGGCGAGGCGCCTTTACGCTCTTTGGTGGCGAGTTTTTCCCAGTCATCAACAGTTTTACTGGCTATAGATTTTTTCACATCAGTCATAGGATTCTCGGCTAAAAACAGCGGCTAAGGTTCAATCGCATCACTATGCAGCACCGCGCGGTGTAATAGTAGGTCTATTTTTACCAGACAAACACACATTTATTGCCAAATATATTCCTTAAATACCCCTAAATATGCTATAAATCGAACATTAACTCACAAATTATATCTTTTTAGAGGCGGTCAATGGCGACAATTTGTAACCACCACGTTATCTCCTGTATGCATGGACTCAGAGAACAGAATCTGCCACAACAGCAGGCACTGGAGCGGGCTGGCATCAATCCCTCAGTGATAGGTAATCATAGCCAGCGAGTGCACACAGATCAGGTCGCACGTCTATTTAAGACAGTGCAGGAAACCCTGAACGATGAGTTTATGGGTTTCACTGAAAATCACTGCAAGGTAGGCCTATTTGCCACCATGGGCGAGCTGGTGAGTCATTGCAGCACCCTGGGCGAATTATTAGATAAAGCAGTCAATTTTTATAATTTGGTGAGCAATGATATTCCCATGCGCATGAGTCGATCCCGGGGCAATGCAGTCTTCAGCTTTACGATGAGCAGGCCCCACCTCGATCCAGAGCACTTTATGGCTGAGTTTTGGTTAGTGATTTGGCACCGCTTTCCCAGTTGGTATATCGGCGAGCCTATTCGCCTGCAGGAAACCCACTTTACCTTTAGCTCCCCCCAGCACCACGCCGAACTCCAGATCATGTTTCCCAGTCAATTACAGTTTAGCCGCACTGCTAACCGTCTGATTTTTGATGCTCAATATCTAGATAAACCGCTGGTCCGCTCAGCCCAGGAGTTAGCGACCTATGTGCAGAATGCGCCGGCAGATGTTATGACTATCCCCGGCTCAGACAGCACCTTAGAAGCCAAGATAGAGCGAATGATTGCCCTGCGCGATCCAGATCGCTTAGTCTTTGTACCCATTCACCAGCTAGCGGCAGAGCTTGGTATTAGTAGTCAAACACTGCATCGACGGCTCAAGGAAAGTGCCACTAGCTATCAAAAGATTAAGGATAACTTGAGGCGCGAAGTGGCGATTCAAAAGTTGGTTAATGAGCGCCTGAGTGTCGATCAGGTAGCCGATCTTATCGGGTTTAGCGAGTCGCGGTCGTTTACACGGGCGTTTAAACATTGGACTGGGTTAACGCCGAGTGAGTACTGCAAGCAAAATCAACCAATGACCTCCCCCGTTAAAACAAGTACATTGGGGTGCTAAATTGATAACCCACAATAGAGCCCATGCCCACAGATAACATTAGACTTACCCAATACAGCCACGGCGCCGGTTGCGGCTGCAAAATTGCACCCAGTGTACTTGAGACGTTTCTCAAAACTGACTATGTGCCACCGAATGACCCTCGCCTACTGGTGGGCAACAATACCAAAGACGATGCCGCAGTCTATGATCTGGGAGATGGTACTGGCGTTATCAGTACCACTGATTTCTTTATGCCTATCGTCGATGATCCCTTTGAGTTTGGCCGCATTGCCGCCACCAATGCCATTAGCGATATCTATGCCATGGGCGGCACGCCAATGATGGCCATTGCTATTCTAGGCTGGCCGATCAACCTGTTAGCCGCCGAAGTTGCGCAAAAAGTCATCGACGGTGGGCGTCATGCCTGCGGTGAGGCTGGAATTCATCTGGCCGGAGGTCATTCTATCGACTCTCCGGAACCGATCTTTGGGTTGGCGGTAACTGGCCGTGTAGCACTTACCAATCTGAAACAAAACTGTACCGCCAAGGCAGGTGATCAGCTATTTTTAACTAAGCCGATTGGCGTGGGTATTCTCACGACTGCGCAGAAGCAGGACAAATTGCAACCTGAACATATGCGCCTGGCTGTCGAGAGCATGATGAAGCTCAATACTATTGGTGCAGACCTCGCTAAAATCGATGGCGTTACGGCCATGACCGATGTTACCGGATTTGGTTTGCTGGGCCATCTGCTTGAGATCTGTCAGGGAAGTCAGCTAACCGCTGTGGTTCATTTAAACCAGATTCCCCTGCTCGACAGCGCAGTCATTGATTATCTGAAGCAGGGCTGCGTCCCCGGCGGTAGTACTCGTAACTGGGAGAGTATCAGACAACATATTAACGGTACCGATCTGCAGAGCCAGACACTGCTTTGTGACCCGCAAACTAGCGGAGGGTTATTGGTAGCCGTTGATAGCGATAGTGCGAGCGCGGTCGCTGACCTGCTAAAAGCCTCTG
>Ga0222630_1000410_pt1 | contig 22401 bp, 19 predicted proteins | sample AntAcemetagenom3_FD_179842 | JGI IMG/M metagenome (GOLD analysis project Ga0222630, IMG submission 179842) | Saline water microbial communities from Ace Lake, Antarctica - #3 | ecosystem: Environmental > Aquatic > Non-marine Saline and Alkaline > Saline | place: Antarctica: Ace Lake | collected...
CCACTGCCATCAGCTACAGGAGTCATGGCAGTATCAAGAGGCGGACGGCACTGTACTGGGCCAGAAAATAACCCCGCTGGAGCGTGTTGGTATCTATGTGCCTGGCGGCAAGGCCAGTTATCCCTCCTCGGTCTTGATGAACTGCATTCCGGCGCGCGTGGCGGGCGTCAAAGATGTCATTATGATGGTGCCGGCACCTGACAATGAACTGAGCCCTATAGTTTTGGCTGCAGCGGCTATTGCTGGCGTTGATCGGGTCTTTACTTTTGGTGGTGCTCAGGCAATCGCCGCGTTGGCGTACGGCACAGAAACTGTCCCTCGGGTGGATAAAATTGTCGGCCCGGGTAATATTTATGTGGCGACCGCCAAACGTATGGTATTTGGATCAGTAGGCCTAGACATGGTAGCCGGGCCCAGCGAAATACTGGTGGTCTGTGACGGTAAAACTGATCCTGACTGGATTGCGATGGACTTATTTTCGCAGGCTGAGCACGATGAAGACGCTCAGTCGATTTTAATCGCCTGGGATGCAGACTACATAGAGGCTGTTCAGCGGAGCATCGACCGCCTGTTGCCCGACATGGAGAGGCGTGACATTATTTCCCAGTCGCTGGCTAACCGTGGTGCGCTGATCAAGGTTGCTGGTGTTGACGAGGCTATCGACCTTTGCAATCGTATAGCGCCTGAGCACCTAGAACTTTCCGTTGAAGATCCCGAGGCTTGGCTGCCAAAAATTCGCCATGCGGGGGCTATTTTCATGGGACGCCACACCGCCGAAGCACTGGGAGACTACTGTGCTGGCCCAAACCATGTATTGCCGACTTCGGCTACGGCTAGATTTTCATCGCCTCTGGGCGTTTATGACTTCCAGAAACGCAGTTCACTGATCTTCTGCTCTGAGCAGGGTGCATCAGACCTAGGCCGAGTGGCCTCAGTATTGGGGCGCGGGGAATCCTTGACCGCTCACGCGCGATCGGCAGAGTATCGCATTAAAGATTAAGGTTTTGATGTTAGTCTCAGGCATTGGATAGAGAGTCGTTACATGAGTAAATATTGGAGTGATTTTGTCAGTCAGCTTGAGCCCTACGTTCCGGGTGAACAGCCAAAAATTAGCAATGTTGCCAAGTTAAATGCCAATGAAAATCCCTATGGTCCTTCGCCACAGGCGTTGGACGCTATGCAGTTGCTCGCCAACGATGATTTGCGGCTCTATCCGCCGATCAATGCAGATGACCTCAAGCAGACTATTGCTAATCATTATAATCTTGTAAAAGAGCAGATATTTGTCGGCAACGGCTCAGATGAAATCCTTGCCCATGCATTCAATGGCTTATTTAAGCAGTCAAAGCCGCTGCTGTTCCCCGATATTAGCTACAGTTTTTACCCGGTTTTCTGCCAGCTTTATGGTATTGAATATGAGCAGGTTCCGCTGACTGGCGATTTTTCGATTAATCTTGACGATTACCAACGTGCCAATGGCGGTATTATCTTCCCTAACCCCAATGCACCGACCGGCCGTGTCTTGGGGCTGGATGTTATTGAACGGCTGCTGCGAGCAAATCCTGACACTGTGGTCGTGGTCGACGAAGCCTATATAGACTTTGGTGGCCAGAGTGCCGTGACATTGATTAACCAGTTCTCCAATTTGCTAGTCGTGCAGACAATGTCCAAATCTCGGTCTTTGGCTGGCATGCGTATTGGCTATGGTATGGGTTCGGCTGAGCTAATTGAAGGGCTGGAACGCATCAAAAATAGCTTCAATCCGTTCCCTCTAGGCCAGTTACAAATTGCCGCAGCCATAGCCTCAATCAACGATACCGAGTATTTTCAGCAAACCTGTGAACGTATTATCATTAGCCGCGACCAGGTGACGGAGCAGCTGCAGGCTCTTGGGTTTGAGGTGCTACCATCGGCAGCCAATTTTGTTTTTGCTCGTCACAAAGACAAGCAAGCGGAGTCGTTGGCACTGGCGCTTCGTGAGCAGGGTCTAATTGTCCGTCACTTCAAGCGGCCAAGGATCGATCAGTTTTTACGTATTACCATTGGCAATGAGCAACAGAATGTCCGCTTACTTAGCGCTTTAAAGGCAATTCTTATCGCTTAATTCGAAGGCCTGGCGCCAGCAACCGCATCTATCTCAAAAGTTTTACCTTGACGATATACCCCTAATTTAATCGTTTCGCCTGGCTTCACATCGGCAATTTGACTCATATTGCTCTGTGGATCCGTTATGACTGAGCCATCAAAGCTAATAATAATATCGTTAACCTCAATACCGGCTAGCTGCGAAGGCCCATTAGCAGCGACAGCTGTAATGAGAAAGCCTCTGGTAATCGGTAGTTTTAATTGCTTAACCTGACGCGAGCTTAAATACTTGGCGCTCAGCCCCAGCCAGCCGCGAATGACACGGCCGTACTGAATAATGTCTTTGAGGACTTTTTCAGCCGCATCTGCAGGAATCGCAAAACCGATACCGGACGTGCCGGATTGATTAAGCGTGGCAGTATTGATGCCCAGCAGATTACCAAAGGTGTCGATCAGTGCACCCCCGGAGTTACCGGGGTTAATGTCGGCATCAGTCTGAATAAAGTTCTCAAATACATTCAGGCCAATACCATTGCGATGCATGGCGCTAACAATACCCTGAGTCACTGTCTGGCCAACGCCAAGGGGGTTACCTATGGCTAAAACTACATCGCCAATACGCGCCTGCGACGGTTCACCCACCGAGATGGGGTATAGTTGGTCGGTATCGATTTTTAATACAGCCAAATCAGTATCCGGATCGGAGCCTACCAGCCTTGCCGAAGCCTCCCTGCCATCGTAGAGCATCACTAAAATACGGTCGGCACCTTTTATTACGTGGTGGTTGGTCAAAATAAAACCGTTGGCCTGCATAATAACGCCGGAGCCTAATGACGACTGGCTGCGCTGTGTCTGTCGATTGTAGAGGCGGTCAAATATAGGGTCCTTTGACGGCGACTGGGCTGTCTTAGCGACAGTAAGTGTATAAATACTGACTACTGAGGGTGCAGCGCGGCTTACTGCTGAGGCGTAGGAAACTGGGCCAGACCAGCCTGCAGCGACATTACTATGACGCTGATCCATTGATTCTGCGCTGTCACTATCATTTATGTGGCTACGGAACTCTGGAAATATACCGAGTAAAACAGCCGCCACAAACAAACCCATTAACACGGGCTTGCCAATAAAGGTGATAATGGAGTTTAGCTTTTGATTATCTCTCACGACAAATCCTCTGGAGTTCCTGTGGATTATGGCATAAAGGCAATATTGCCGCGGCCACAAGCACTGACTTATTGGCGCAACAGGTTAGAAAGTTTTGGGTTAGGTTTTTTGGCTTTGCGAAACAACAGCACAATATGGCCGATTGCCTGGACCACTGCCGCGCCGCTGGTAGTGCATATTTCGTCGGTAACCGCTTTTTTGGCTGCGCGATCGCCAACGGCTAATTTAATTTTGATCAGTTCGTGGTCAGCAAGGGCACGTTCAATCTCTGCGCTTACAGTTTCAGTCAGGCCTTTTGCCGCAATGGTGACTACGGGCTTAAGATTATGACCCAATCGGCGTAAATATTTTTTATCTTCGTTAGAAGTTGTCATAATGCTCAGCTCTGTAAAGTAAGTCGGCCATTCTAGCGAAAACCATCTCATGACGAAATCTAAAAATCGGGATTGGATCAAACAACATATTAATGATCCCTATGTTAAACAGTCACAAAAGGACGGTTACCGTTCCCGAGCCAGTTACAAACTGCTCGAAATAGTCGAAAAAGAACGCATGATCCGACCGGGCATGACCGTCGTAGACCTAGGGTCAGCCCCTGGTGGCTGGTCTCAGGTGGCCTCGCGATTAGTGGGCCATGAGGGTAGAGTGCATGCTTTGGATATTCTACCGATGGATCCGATAGCTGGGGTCGACTTTATTCAGGGTGATTTCACTGAACAGGTTATCTTTGACGACTTGCTTTTACTTATCGGAAATCGACCTGTAGACCTTGTAATTTCTGATATGGCCCCCAATTTAACAGGAGCAAAGGCTGTAGATCAGCCAGCAATGATGTATTTAGCTGAATTGGCGATTGATTTGACCACGCAGGTGTTAAAGCCCGATGGGGTCTTTATCTCCAAAGTGTTTCAGGGAGAAGGTTTTGATCAGTTTGTGCGTCATGTCAGAACGTTGTTTAATAGTGTCAGTATGAAGAAGCCGGAGGCCTCGCGAGCCAAGTCCCGTGAAGTCTATCTGGTAGCCAAAGGCCTAAAGAGTAATTGAGAGGATGAAACGTTGAACGATCTGGCAAAAAATTTAGTTGTATGGCTTGTCTTAGCCGCTATCTTATTATCGGTGTTTAATAGCTTTACACCGCAAGCCGAAGATCAGGAACTCGGCTATTCGCAGTTCCTTCAGGAGGTGCAGAACGACCGTGTCGCCAAAGTTGAGACCCAGCAGCTGCTTATTTTAGGCGTGCGCAAAGACGGTACCACCTTTCGTACGGTTCGGCCGAACATTACAGACCCCGGTTTGATGGCTGATCTGGTCAACCATAATGTAGAGATCGTCGGCAAAGAGGCGGAATCGCCGAATATATTCACCCAACTGCTAGTGGCAGCCTTCCCCATTCTATTGATCCTTGCAATCTTCGTGTTCTTTATGCGACAGATGCAGGGCGGTGGTGGCGGAAAAGGCGGGCCCATGAGTTTTGGTAAGAGCAAAGCCAAACTCCTCACTGGCGATCAAATTAAGACAACCTTTGCCGATGTGGCCGGTGTCGATGAGGCCAAAGAAGACGTGGCCGAGCTGGTAGAGTTTCTCAGTGACCCCAGCAAGTTTCAACGTCTTGGTGGGCGCATTCCAAAAGGTGTATTGATGGTTGGCCCTCCGGGTACCGGTAAAACGCTGCTCGCCAAGGCTATTTCGGGTGAAGCAAAGGTACCGTTTTTCTCCATCTCAGGCTCTGACTTTGTCGAGATGTTTGTGGGTGTTGGTGCCTCCCGTGTCCGTGACATGTTTGAACAGGCTAAAAAGCAGGCACCCTGCATTATCTTTATTGATGAAATCGATGCCGTTGGCCGCCACCGTGGCGGTGGTTATGGTGGGGGTAACGACGAGCGAGAACAGACGTTGAACCAGCTGCTGGTTGAGATGGACGGCTTTGAAGGCAATGAAGGCGTTATCGTTATCGCAGCGACAAACCGGCCCGACGTATTGGATAAGGCGCTATTAAGACCGGGCCGATTTGATCGTCAAGTCTATGTGAGTTTGCCAGACATTCGTGGAAGGGAGCAAATTCTCAAGGTCCATGCCCGTAAAGTACCGCTGGATGAATCGGTGAAACTGGCGATATTGGCTCGTGGCACTCCCGGGTTTTCGGGGGCTGATCTGGCTAACTTAGTCAATGAAGCCGCACTATTTTCAGCGCGCGCGAACCGACGTACGGTAACGATGGAAGAGTTCGAGAACGCCCGTGACAAAATTATGATGGGGGCGGAGAGACGCTCCATGGTCATGTCGGAAAAAGAAAAGACCAACACCGCTTATCATGAATCGGGCCACGCCATTATCGGACGCCTAGTGCCAGAACATGATCCGGTGCACAAGGTCACCATTATCCCGCGTGGACGTGCACTGGGTGTTACCCAGTACCTTCCCGAAGAGGATCGTTATAGCCTCAATCGTCGTCAGATTACCAGTCAGCTGTGCAGCCTGTTTGGTGGACGAATAGCTGAAGAGCTGGTTGGCGGCCTCGATGGCGTGACGACAGGTGCATCCAATGATATTGAGCGGGCCACCCAAATGGCGCGTAATATGGTGACCAAGTGGGGTCTCAACGAAAAGATGGGCCCGATACTCTATGGCGAAGATGAGTCGCAGGCCCCCGGTGGTGGTAACACCCATTATTCCGAAGATACCTCTCGCGAGATCGATCAGGAAGTACGACGTATCCTAAATGACGCCTACAGTATGGCGAAGAAGTTACTCGAAGATAATCGCGATATTCTTGAGGCCATGAAAGACGCATTGATGGAATATGAAACCATTGACGCCGATCAGGTTGATGACTTGATGAAACGTATTAAAGTGCGTCCACCTCAGCAGTGGGACGATAATGATCTTGACGGTAGCGCCGGTGGTAACAAGGCAGAAAAAGAAAAGGCCCGTGACGCAGAGACGAAGCAAGATGATCCAATCGGTGGTCCCGTTGAGGACGTTTGATTTTCAACCTGACTAATAGGAATAAACCTCGAAGCCCAACTAGCTTCGAGGTTTTTTTGCTTCTATGCGCGCATTAAAATGTGGTAGTAAAGTACTCGACCTATCCTGTCCCGCAGTGATGGGTATTTTAAATGTTACCCCAGATTCCTTTTCGGACGCCGGACGGCTGTATACGAGCGGACAGTTGGATCAGAGTAAAACCCTGCAAGCGGTCGAAGCGATGCTTGCAGATGGGGCGGATGTTATTGATATCGGTGGTGAATCGACGCGGCCCGGCGCAACGCCAGTCTCAATTCAACAGGAGCTGGATCGGGTTATTCCCGCGCTACAGGCTGTAAAAGTACGGTTTGACTGCCTGGTGTCGATCGATACTAGCAGCCCACAGGTCATTAAAGCGGCCGCAGACGCTGGGGCCAACATTATTAATGACGTACGCGCGTTACAGCGTAATGGCGCTTTGCTTGCCGCTGCCGACACCCAGTTACCCGTCTGCCTAATGCATATGCAGAATCAACCGAGTTCTATGCAAAATCGTCCCGACTATTCTGATGTGGTTGCCGAGGTGCTGGGATTTTTAGAGCAACGTCAACAAGACTGCCTCGCGGCGGGTATTGCCGCTGATCAAATCCTGCTTGATCCGGGTTTTGGCTTTGGTAAAACACTCGACCATAATCTTAGCCTGTTTAATAGTCTCGATCAGCTCGCCGCTAGGGGCCAGCCACTGCTGGTTGGCGTGTCGCGCAAGAGCATGATCGGAGAGCTATTAGGTTCGCCAGTGGATGAAAGGCTCATGGGAAGTGTTACCATGGCGGTATTGGCCGCACAAAAAATTAATGCTGTTCAGGGCGCGTTAATACTAAGAGTTCACGATGTGAAAGAAACGGTTCAGGCCCTCAAAGTTTGGCAAAATAGCGCACAGGCGCACGGAGAATAAACGAATAATGGCGACAAAATATTTTGGTACGGACGGTATTCGCGGCAAAGTAGGAGAGCACCCCATCACCGCTGACTTTATGCTTAAGTTGGGCTGGGCTGCTGGTATTGTATTGACCCGCCATGCTGAAGGTAAAAAGCGCGTATTAATTGGTAAAGATACCCGAGTATCAGGCTACATGTTCGAATCCGCCCTCGAAGCAGGCTTAATTGCCGCCGGCGTCGACGTCGATATGCTAGGTCCCATGCCGACGCCCGCCATCGCCTACCTTACCAGAGCATTTCGTGCATCCGCCGGTATTGTTATCAGCGCGTCCCACAACCCTGTGTGTGACAATGGCATCAAGTTTTTTGCTGCCGATGGCTGTAAATTGCCCGATCATGTAGAACTAGAAATTGAAGCGCTAATAGACCAGCCAATAGTCACCAATGGCACAGATCATCTGGGCAAGGCGCGTCGCATCAGCGATGCTACCGGCCGTTATATAGAGTTTTGTAAAGCCAGTCTGCCTACCGGATTAAACCTGAGAGGGCTCAAGGTCGTCTTAGACTGCGCTCATGGCGCCACCTATAACGCCGCGCCAAAAGTATTTAAAGAGCTGGGGGCTAGCACCATTACCATGGGTGTTGAACCCAATGGATTTAACATCAATGATCAGTGCGGCTCTACCCACATGGCCCCGTTACAGGCAGCGGTGTTGGCCGAAAAGGCCGATCTGGGCGTGGCGCTTGATGGTGATGGTGATCGCGTCCTGATGGTTGATGAAAACGGCGTCATTGTAGACGGCGACGAACTGATTTATATGATTGCGCAGTATCGTCATGCTTCACCAAAGGGCTGTAATGGCGTGGCCGGTACGCAGATGAGTAATCTGGGACTGGAGTTGGCGCTAACCGAATTAGGCATCCCTTTTACCCGCACCAAGGTAGGCGATCGCTATGTGGTTGAAGCCCTCAAGGCCAATAACTGGAGCCTGGGCGGCGAAGCCTCCGGCCATGTCCTCTGTGGTGGCCATAGCACCACAGGTGACGGCATAGTCGCGGCACTGCAGGTAATCTTGGCGGTTATCGAAAGTGGCAAAACACTGTCGCAACTTAAGCGCGGTATGAGCAAATTCCCTCAGACCATGATCAATGTTCGCTTATCAAAGAAAGTGGATATAAGCGATAACGCCGTGATCAATCAGGCGGTTGTAGATGCTGAGAAAAAACTCGATGGCAGAGGTCGTGTTTTACTGAGGCCGTCAGGTACAGAGCCATTAATTAGAGTCATGGTAGAAGGTGAAGACCCGGTGTTGGTAAATGAACTGGTAGAAGGTATGGCAAAAATTGTCGAACAGCAGGTTGGCTGAGTGTTTTTCGACGATAAAGAGCGTTTCTCGGTTGTATAATCACGCTTTGTCGGGTAGCATTTGCGCCCTTTCGCAGGGCAGCTCCAAAGAGGTTTGAAAGAATGATTAAACCGCTTGTGGCGGGGAACTGGAAAATGCACGGCAACACTGAAAGCGCCAGTCATTTGGTCGCTCAGTTAGTCGCGCAATGGAGCGACCGGCCAGTAGCCGAGCGTTCGGTTGAAATGGTAATATTCCCACCCGCTGTACATCTTAGCCTAGTGACAGCGGCAGTTTTGGATAGCGGTATCGCAGTGGGAGCGCAGAACATGTCTCAACATGTTTCGGGCGCACACACAGGCGAGATCTCCGGCGACATGCTAGTCGATCAGGGTTGCGACTATGTATTGGTAGGGCATTCTGAGCGGCGAGCGTTGTTTGGAGAGACCAGTGCCACAGTGGCAGAGAAATTTAAGGCAGCCCAGAGTATTGGCCTAACCCCAATCCTCTGTGTTGGAGAAACGTTACAGCAGCGTCAGCAGGAGCAGACTGTGGCAGTAGTCACAGGGCAAATCAAGACAGTCATTGATTGCGTAGGTCTACACAATGTTTGTCGCGGGGTTGTTGCCTATGAACCCGTTTGGGCCATAGGAACAGGTGAAACTGCCAGCCCCGAGCAAGCGCAGCAGGTGCATAGAGCCATCCGCAACCAGCTGGGTGAAGTTGGTTTAGGCACAAGGCTACTTTATGGTGGCAGCGTCAAGGCTAGCAATGCAGCAGAGTTATTTAGTCAACCCGATATCAATGGCGGGCTGGTTGGTGGGGCCTCACTAGAGGCAATTGAATTTTTTAATATAGTAAAACGAGCAGAATAGGCAGATAGAAACGATGGAAAAATTTATCCTAATCTTTCACTTTGTTATAGCGGTTGGCCTTATTGGCCTTATCCTTTTACAACAGGGTAAAGGAGCAGAAGCAGGCGCATCATTTGGTTCTGGCGCTTCACAAACAGTATTTGGCAGTGGCGGTGGCTGGAATTTCTTCAGTAAAATGACTGCTATTCTTGCGACAATATTTTTTGTTACCAGCGTAAGTCTGGCGGTTATCGCTAAAGATAAGACCATTATTCAAGAAGTTTTGCTTCCCGAATTGGAGTCGATTTCCTTCCAACCAGAGGCCATGGATATTCCTGGTCTGGATGGTCGCGAAACAACGTCGTCAGAGGACAGCTCTGATATTCCTCAGTAATCCGCTGTTAAGATTGAAAGTCCAAATGGCGACATTGTTAGAAGCGCTATCTTGAGGGGTTGTGGGTTTACGCACTCAGTAGGGCGCGTTACCTCAAAACGGACAAGATAGCTCAGTTTCAAAGACAGTATAGATTTAGTATTGCGCGGATGTGGCGGAATTGGTAGACGCGCCAGCTTGAGGGGCTGGTGACTTAGGTCGTGGGGGTTCAAGTCCCCCCATCCGCACCACTAAATTTCTATATACCAACGCGTACATGACACCATAAGTTGGCCATTTGGGCGTCTTATAGGGTCATAGGCGACCTCATTTGGCTACGTTGGGTTGATTTAGTTAGCGTTAAATCACTATTACACGCTCGAAACAAAGGCAGCTGTCATGGTGTCCCTCTCGCTTGTGTTTCTCAATGAGTACTTAGCACGGACTCGATAAATGCAGACTTAACATCCCGGTACCTATGATGCGGCAATCCTTTACAGTCGAACTTGAGCTGGTTATACCGAGAGACAAGGTCAGGATTTGATCTCAATTTGTCCCTAAACTCGAGAAAATTCTCGTGTTCTGATCCATTAGCTACTAGTTGAACTGCAACATCTTCATTGTATACCGAGCTGGTCATCATACAGAGCGAGTCAGTTCGCAGTGTGTCGAGCTTTTCTTTAAAACCAACGCGTTTGATGTGCTCAATTGCTTTTAAAAAATCATCTTGGGTAACGCCTACAAAGATGTCCAAATCGCCCTTTGAGATAGCACCCGGGATAGCACTAGCCCCAACATGTTCAACTCTAGAGTTCGGCAGAATGTCGATATGTAGTGGTCAAGTAAATCTGGCCACGGCATAAGAGGCAAGTTCATACTTTGCCTCCGCTTTATTGGGTGGCAAGCCACCGTTATATTGATGCGGCCTATGTTGGCTGTAATAGCCAACAATATACTGTGTCATCGAGGCCTGAGCTTCATTAAAACTTGAGTATGCTGTTGTCGGTACCCATTCGCTCTTTAAGCCTCTAAAGAATCGCTCCATTAGAGCATTATCCCAGAAATTTCCACGTCGGCTCATACTTTGCCCTATCTGCAACCGCCACAGATTTTGCCTAAAGCTAATGCTGGTATAGTGGCTACCCTGATCTAAGTGAAACACCACTCCAGAGGGCCGGCCTCGCAGCTCATAAGCCATGTTCAATGCTTGCTTAGTTAGGTTGCTATCAGGCGATCTAGACAGCGCCCACCCGACCGGCTTTCGTGCAAATAAATCCAGCACAACGGCCAAGTAGCCCCAGCGCTGGCCAGTCCAAAGATAGGTCACATCCCCACACCAAACCTGATTGGGGAAACGAACATCGAACTGCCTATTCAGTTCGTTCGGGATGGCCACATGAGGCTGTAATACCTTCTTGTACGCATGCTTAGGGACCTGGCAACTGACTAGACCCAGTGCTTTCATTATGCGTCTAGCTCGGTAACGGCTTAAGCCGACACCGTTCTGCGTCACCATCGCTGCAATGCTTCTTGAACCAGGAGAGCCATTGCTTAACTCATACTTTTCACTGACCAGCGCACGGAGCTTGACCTTGTCAGAATCGATTACGCGCCGACGGCTACGCCAGTATTTATAGCTACTGCGACACACACCAAACTGCTCGCAGATTACGGTGATCGGATAGCTCCCTTGAAGGCGATGAACCAGCTTAAGCTGTTCAGGGAATCCGACATCAAGAGAGCGGTTGTAGATTCAAGTGGTCAGTGCGCCAGCCGCTATTTCGCTGTGCCATAGTCCCCCATGGTTGGCTGGCCATCTTTAAAGCGCCCACTGCACCGATTGGTCCCCATCCAGTAGCTTAATTCAGCCATGTCTTTAATGTCCCAAAGTGCGAAGTCAGCGCGCTTACCCAGTTCAAGGCTGCCTCGGTCGTCCTCAAGACCCAGTGCCTTTGCCGCATTAATGGTTACCCCTGCGAACACCTCTAAGGGTCTTAGCCGAAACAGAGTGCAGGCCATATTCATCATTAACAGCAGAGACGTCGTCGGTGATGAGCCCGGATTAGCATCCGTTGCTATGGCGATGGGCACTCCGTGAGTGCGTAACAAATCAATGGGGGGTATTTGTTTCTCACGCAGATAATAAAAAGCGCCAGGGAGCAAGACAGCCACTACATTATTGTTAGCCATGGCCTTGATGCTGGCTTCAGAGGAATATTCTATGTGATCAGCAGACAGGGCCTTAAACTCTGCCGCCAGGTGACTGCCGCCTGTGTCACTCAGTTGGTCGCTGTGGAGTTTTACCGGTAGCTCAAGAGTCTTAGCAGCCATAAAAACCTGCCGAGTTTGGGCTGAAGTAAAACCAACGGTATCACAAAAGACATCAACGGCATCCGCTAGTTTCTGTTGGGCTATGGCTGGCAACATTTCGTCACAGACCAAATCAATATAGGCTTGCTGTCGACCCTGATATTCCTCAGGTACCGCATGAGCACCAAGAAAGGTGGTGCTAATGCTGACTGGGTGCATTGTTGCAAGCGTTCGGGCAACCTTTAGCATGCGCAGTTCATGGTGGGTGTTTAGACCATAGCCCGATTTTATCTCTACGGTGGTTACACCCTCGTTAAGCAGGTCTGTCAAACGGGCACTGGCGCTGCTGATCAATTCTCGATCGGAGGCTGCGCGGGTGGCAGCGACGGTTGCTCGAATGCCGCCGCCGGCGGCGGCAATATCTTGGTAGCTAATGCCATCAAGGCGTTGGGCGAACTCCTGGGCGCGGTTGCCTGCAAAGACTAGATGGGTGTGACAGTCAATCAAACCTGGGGTCAACCAGTGACCCTGTCCATCATATATTGCCGCAGCGCAATCGGCGGGTGCTAGTGGCAAATCAGACTGTTGTCCGATCCAGACAATACGACCATCAGTCACACCAATGGCGCCATTTTCAATACTGCCATAGCTGTTGGAGCTGTCTGTCATACAGGCTAAGTGGATATTGATTAACACAGAATCCCAGAGGGGTATTTTTGAGCGCATCAGTTTACCTGTGGTCAGTGAGTATCTGTTTGAGCAGGGTTTTCAGCAGAGGTCTGACTCTAGCGGCCCGATCTTCACAGAAATTTTTATGATCATACATATAGGTATCTTGCGATAGCTCCAGTTGTATGGCGTAGATATTCTGTGCCGGACGGCCATAGGTGCGGGTGATGTAACCACCTTTAAAGCGGCCATTAACCACGCTAGTATAGTTGCTACTCCCTGTGATGCTAGCTTGCAGGCGATCAGTCAGCTGGTTGCTGCAGGCTATACCATCTGCATTACCCCAATTAAAATCGGCTAACTTGCCTGAGAAAAATCTGGGTACCTAGCTTTTAATAGAGTGGGCGTCCCAGAGCAATGCATAACCAAACTGGTCCTTTATTCGCGTCAACTCTGCGCGCAGTTGTTGGTGGTATGGATGCCAGTATTGTTCGATACGGTCTGCTATCTGGTCTGAGGTTGGTTCGCAACCTGTTTGGTATACAGGTTGCTGGTCAAATAATGTTGTGGTGCAAATCTGGGTGACATTTTGCCCTGGGTAGAGTGAGTGGCCTGTGTCGGGCGAACGGTTGAGGTCTACCACATAGCGTGAGTAATTGGCCTCAATAGTCGAGGCACCCATTGCTGGCAGGAAGTCATACAGTCGCTCTACGTGCCAGTCTGTGTCGGGTAATGTCAGCGCAGGCAGAGAAAACTGTGCCGCTATTGCTGTGGGTACCTCAAGGCCGACATGGGGCATGCTGACGAGAAGTGGGCTGTCGCCCCGACTGAACTGATAGACCGGCGACACCTTATTCAGCCTCCAGAGGGCAGGATGTCGGCTGCATAGTGAAAGTATACGCCCGACTGTACGAGCTGCATCACCGCCTTTATATCGGGCGACATAACTCGGTCTTCATTGTAAAAGGGTACTTTATCGCGGACCGTTGTGTAGACGCCCTGCAATAAAGTGGCTGTCTTTACGGGCTGGTGAAAGTCGATACCCTGCACTGCAGCCAATAGTTCTATGGCCAGTATACCGGCGGTATTCTCACTCATATCCTGTAAGCGGCGCGCGGCAAATGTCGCCATGCTGACATGATCTTCTTGATTGGCTGAAGTCGGCAAACTATCGACACTGGCGGGATGGGCAAAGGTTTTGTTCTCTGATGCCAGAGCCGCTGCGGTAACCTGAGCAATCATAAAGCCAGAATTTAAACCGCTGTGTGAGACTAAAAAGGCCGGAAGAGCACTCATATTGGGGTCGACCAATATGGCTAGGCGCCGCTCGGATATGGCTCCTATCTCGGCAATAGCAATGGCCAAAGTGTCGGCCGCCATAGCCACAGGTTCAGCATGGAAGTTGCCGCCAGAAATCACATCACCGTTGTCAAAAATAAGTGGGTTATCGGTGGCGGCGTTGGCTTCGATTAGCAGGACTGCGCTGGCACTGTTAATCAAGTCCAAACAGGCGCCCATGACCTGCGGTTGGCAGCGCAAGGAGTAAGGATCCTGTACCCGTTCGCAGTGAATGTGTGAGGTCAAGATTGCACTTCCCTGTAGGAGTCGACGATAGACTTCAGCCACAGCTATTTGGCCCTTCTGCCCACGGACGGCATGAATTCTGGCGTCAAAGGGTGCGGCGCTTCCCTTCAGCGCATCAACAGACAGGGCGCCTGAAACAGTGGCTGCAGCAAACAGATTTTCGGTATTAAATAAACCCGCTAGGGCCAACGCCGTTGATGCCTGAGTGCCATTCAAAAGTGCTAAACCCTCTTTCGGCCCTAGCGTCAAAGGCGCAATGGCGGCGGCGGCCAGAGCGTCAGCGGCAGGCAAAAGGTTTCCGCGATAATAGCAATCGCCTTCGCCGATAAGGCATAGCGCCATATGAGCCAGAGGCGCCAGATCTCCAGAGGCGCCGACTGAACCTTTTTCGGGAATGCAGGGCATAACCCCCTTATTGATGCACTCGATCAAGGTGTGAACAACCACCTGCCTAACGCCGGAATAGCCGCGACCCAAACTGATGACTTTTAGGCACATCAGCAGGCGGACGATACTAATATTTAGATCTTTGCCGACACCCGCGCTATGGGAAGTCACGAGATTCTTTTGCAGTACTGACAACTGATCGCTGGGGATGCGAGTCTGTGCTAGCAGCCCAAAGCCGGTATTGATGCCATAGGCTGCATCGCCCTTGTTGACCACTGCGTTGACGATGTCGGCACTATGTTGCATTCGATGCCAACAGGAGTCCTCCAACTGAATCTGTGGCTCCATGGTATACAGGTTACGCAGCTCGGCGAGCGTTACCAGACCGGGGCTTAACTGTTGAGTGTTTCCATTCATTGTCGTTCTCCGTGCAGGATAGCTTATCCCTAATCCTTTAGCATTGGAATGTTAAGGTGATGCTCCCGAGCACATTTAATGGCCGACTCATAGCCCGCATCGGCATGACGCACGACGCCGGTCGCTGGATCATTCCATAGCACGCGAGAAATTTTTTCGGCTGCTGCGTCCGTGCCATCGCAGACAATAACTAGCCCCGAGTGTTGAGAAAACCCCATGCCAACGCCGCCACCATGATGCAGTGACACCCAGGTTGCGCCGCTGGCTGTATTGAGTAGTGCATTGAGTAGTGGCCAGTCAGAGACTGCGTCGGAGCCGTCCATCATCGATTCAGTTTCCCGGTTGGGACTGGCGACAGAACCGGAGTCAAGATGATCTCGGCCCACCACGATAGGCGCCTTAAGTTCGCCGCTGGCAACCATTTCATTGAATGCCAGCGCGAGTTTATCGCGCACCCCAAGCCCGACCCAACATATTCGTGCAGGTAATCCTTGAAACTGTATACGTTCGCGGGCCATGTCTAGCCAGTTGTGCAGATGCTTGTCATCCGGAATGAGTTCTTTGACCTTCCGGTCGGTTTTGTAAATATCTTCAGGGTCACCGCTAAGAGCGACCCAACGAAAGGGACCAATACCTTTACAAAACAGGGGTCTTATGTAGGCGGGCACAAAGCCGGGGAAATCAAAGGCGTCGTTCACTCCGCCTTCATAGGCAACCTGACGGATATTGTTGCCATAATCAAATGTGGGAACGCCACGTCTTTGAAATTCAAGTAGCGCTTGGACATGGATAACCATAGAGGCTTTTGCGGCTGTCGCAACGGCCTGCGGGTCACTACTCTGTTTTTCCAGCCATTCCTCTGTTGTCCAATCTATAGGTAAATAGCCATGAATCGGGTCGTGGGCGGACGTCTGGTCGGTCACTGCATCGGGAAGAATATTACGTTTTAATAGCTCTAGAAGAACCTCTGCTGCATTGCCTTGGAGCCCAACTGAGATAGCCTCGTTCTTGGTGGTAGCGTCTTGGATAATACTGAGTGCATCATCCAGATCAATAGCTTTTTTGTCTAGATAGCGAGTACGCAGACGAAAATCAATATTACTTTCTTGACATTCAATGTTAAGGCTACAGGCGCCAGCTAGGGTTGCTGCTAATGGCTGTGCACCGCCCATACCGCCGAGGCCTGCAGTTAAAATCCAGCGCCCAGATAGGTCTCCATCGTAATGCTGGCGACCCATTTCAATAAAGGTCTCATAGGTCCCCTGAACAATACCCTGACTACCAATATATACCCAGGAACCGGCGGTCATTTGGCCATACATCATAAGGCCCAACTTATCGAGCTCATTGAAGTGTTCCCAGGTGGCCCAGTGAGGGACGAGATTAGAATTAGCAATAAGCACTCTTGGCGCATTTTCATGAGTTTTGGTGACAAATACAGGTTTGCCACTCTGCACCAATAACGTCTCATCTGACTCTAGATCTTTTAATGCCTCAATAATTTTGTCGAAGCTCTCCCAGTTTCGTGCGGCTTTACCCCTGCCGCCATATACCACCAAATCAGCTGGGCGCTCGGCTACCTCCGGATCTAGGTTGTTCATCAGCATACGCATGGCCGCCTCAGTGAGCCAACTCTTTGCCGTTAACTGAATACCTCTGGGTGAGCGGGTAACGCGTTTTACTGTGGGATTTTGAGTCATATAAATCATCTCTTTGAACCGTACTAACACTTTAAAGGCATTAATATCTATACAATTAATAATCGTTTTTACTACTTTGAGCGTTTTCATGCAGTCATTATAAGAAAAATTATTGTAGCTTGTTTTTAAATGTATGTATATTTATAATATTTGTATTATTTCCAAGGGCATGGTGGGGCACGATGAAGCAGTATTGGTTTAAACAGGCCTATATTGACTCTGATTGGGCGTTTGGGGTGACAGTGGTCGTTGATGAGCAGGGTGTCATTGATGCCGTGCGCATTAACACCCTTCCGCAGGGTGCTCAGGTCATTGATGGTCTAGCTGTTCCAGGTATCCCCAATAGTCATTGCCACGCCTTTCAACGTGCGATGGCAGGTCTTAGCGAGAAGATAAGTGACACTAATGACTCGTTTTGGAGTTGGCGAACAACGATGTATGACTTTGCCAATCAGATGACGCCAGACAATCAACGGGCAATTGCTGCCCAGCTATACATGGAGATGCTTAAATCCGGTTATACCTCAGTTGCTGAGTTTCACTATCTCCATCATCAACCTTCTGGAGAGCCCTATGAAGACACGGCTGAGATGTCAATATCCATTATCGAAGCGGCACAGCAGGCGCAGATTAACCTGACCCTTTTGCCGGTTCTTTATACCTGCTCTGATTTTGGCGGTATCGAGCTACAGCCCAAACAACAGATATTTGCCAACACTACGACTGAGTATCAGGAGCTGTTAGCTACATTAGTTAGCCGTTATGGACAGCTGCGGGGGGTTAGGCTCGGAGCGGCCTTTCACAGTTTACGTGCAGTAACAGCAGAGGCTCTCACTGAGACGCTTAAATTCTTGGCCTACCTTGATGACGCTATGCCCATCCATATTCATATTGCTGAGCAGACTGCGGAGGTGGAGGCTTCAATTCGGTGGAGCGGTCAGCGTCCGGTCGATTGGTTGATGTCCAATCATCCGGTTAATAGTCATTGGTGCCTTGTCCATGCAACGCATCTGAGCGACCGAGAGATCGCGCAAATTGCAGAGTCAGGCGCCACAATTAGTCTATGTCCCACTACCGAGGCGAACTTGGGCGATGGTTTTTTCCCATTGATGCGATATTTAGAACTGGGTGGCAATATTGCGATTGGCTCCGACAGCAATACATCGGTCAGCCCGATTGAAGAGCTTCGCTGGCTTGAATATAGTCAGCGCCTACTAACCCGACGCAGAAATCTTGGCGCAACAATTGACAGTCCTCATACAGGAACACGGCTCTTCGACAAAGTGTTGGAGGGCGGCGCTAGGGCTCTTGGTACTCAACTAGGGAGTATCAGCCGCGGCTGTATGGCCGACCTTTTAGTGTTGGATGGCAACTCGCCCCAACTCTATAGGAAAAATACGGATGACATTCTCAATGCCCTAATTTTTTCTGGCAACAGCAATATGGTGCGAGACGTTATGTGCCGCGGAGTTTGGGTGGTGAAAGACTTCCGCCACAAAGACGAGGTAGCTATAACGGCGGCATACATGCAGGCGCTTGATCGTTTGCAGTCCGGATGCTAGAGGATACTTTGCTATAGGGCTTTTAAGACTGAGGCGTAAAGTAGTCGCTCAACTCATAGCTGTTGCCAGGATGATAAAGGGTTGCGATTGAGGCGATTTGACCGCGGCTCCAGGTCCGCCTCAGCAGCAGGAGACAGGGCTCTGCGTTTTCAAGTGCTAGCCATTTTCTGTGCTCAGTCGACGGCATGCGGGCCTGAACGGTATGCTCCACCTCTTGCAGAGGTGCCGCTTTAAGAAGGTACTCTGATGGCGTTAACTGCGTAAAATCCTGAGCCCCGAAGTCGGGTACCACTTCAGGATTTACAAAGCGGTCCTCGATCTGGATGGGGGATCCGTTTTCCAAATGCACAATAACGGTGTGGAACGCTTTCGAGCCGGTAGGCAATTGCATCCGCGCAGCATTGTCACTATTTAATTTGTCGAGATTATTAATAATCAAATTTGAGCTATAGACGTGGTTCCTGTCGCGGATTTCATCGGCAATATTGTGGATCTGTAGGAGATGGCTGCGACTTTTAGGTTCAGCAACGAAGGTGCCTGACCCAGCCGTGCGAGTTAAATAACCCTCGTTAGCCAGCTCGCGCAGGGCTCTGTTAACTGTCATACGGGACATTTTTAAGGTGCTGGAGAACACGATTTCAGTGGGTAGTAAAAACCCGGGGGTCCAAATGTTACTACCGATCTTCTTGAGGATATAAGACTTGAGCCGCTGGTATTTTGGTCCCTGCTCATTGTTGACGTCGGTCTGCATCTGTTGCTCGTTTGTCTGGAGAGGATTTTGTTGAACAAGTATACCCCAGTTTATTTAGCCATCAAAGAATAGCTTGGAAGCTAATAGATTGACCGTTATAGGGCTCGACTATAAACTAGCAATGCAAAAATTCCGGCTGGATTTATAGGTCTTACCATGCCCGGTTCCATCGATCAAAGGGGCTTGATGGAGGCGGTTAAGATCCCTATCATAGCCGTCCAAAAGTACTTCAATCTAATTGGATAAAATAAGCCCGATGAGTGATTTAATCGACCAACTAGAGTCCGATCTAGATGCCTCCTGTCTTTTGCTTGGCGACGCTATTAGTGACAAATATTATGCAGATTGGAGTGGTGCCGAACCCTGTCCGCCAGCGGCCGTACTAAAGCCAAGAACCACTGATGAGCTCTCTACGATAATGGGGCTCTGTCATCAGCATAATCAGCCTGTGGTTGTGCAGGGCGGTTTGACAGGTCTGGCTGGAGGCGCAACGCCGAAGTTTGGTGAGTTCGCTATTTCACTTGAGCGTATGAGCGGTGTTACGGAGGTCGATGTCACGGGTATGACCCTGACTGCAGAGGCGGGTACGCCATTGCAGCTCATACAGGAGGCCGCCGAAAAACATGATTTATTTTTGCCACTAGACTTAGGCGCCCGCGGCAGCTGCATGATTGGCGGTAATATTGCCACCAACGCTGGAGGCACAGAAGTGCTTCGCTATGGTATGACGCGTGCGATGGTAATGGGGCTCGAGGTGGTACTGGCCGATGGTACGATTATTAGTAGTATGAATAAGCTGCTTAAAAATAATTCAGGCTATGATCTAAAACATCTTTTTATCGGGTCCGAAGGTACCTTGGGGATCGTCACGCGGGTCGTACTGCAGCTGCAGCCAAAGTCTCTCGGTTCACATACTGCGCTTTGCGCGTTGAATAGCTATGAGTCAGTGACTCAACTTTTAATTACCTTAAAACGCAGCTTGGGTTCGGGTCTTACTGGCTTTGAACTGATGTGGGATAACTATTACGACAAGGTAATGGAGGTGATCCCTGACTTGACGAGTCCATTTAATGATTCCCACCCTTATTATTTGCTTGTTGAATATAAAGATAATGATCTCGTTTCGGGCGCCGAGCGTTTTGAGTCTGCGCTGTTTGAGCCGCTTGAGTCGGGATTATTGACCGACGCTCTCATCGCCCAGTCCAATCAGGATGCGGCAACCTTTTGGCAGATACGCGACGGTATTGGTGAGCTCTTTCAGGTGCTTGGCCCCGTTTCCAATCAGGATGTCAGTCTGCCTATTGTCGAGATTGGCGGTTTTGCGGTTGAAATGGATAGACGTCTGAAGGAAAAGTACGAAAACATAAATGTGCTCTTGTGGGGCCACATTGGCGATAACAACCTACATGTCTGCGCCTATACCGGGCTCGCGGAGGATAAGGTCAGAATTAATCAAGATATTATGCTCATGATTGGTGAATACGGCGGTGCCATTACGGCAGAGCACGGTGTTGGCGTGCTGAAGCGCGAATTTTTACCGTTATCGAGAAGTGATAGTGAGATCGCACTGATGAGAACCATCAAGTTAGCCATGGATCCCAAAAATATCCTCAATCCAGGTCGCGTAATCTAGGCCTTCGCATCTCTTGCTGCGGGTTAAGGGTTGTGACGCTCGATGGGTGAAAGTGCAGAAAATATTATGTTTTTGGGTGCCACAGGAGAGGGTGTTTTATGACAGAGTCCGATGATATGCGTAATCCATCTCGGAGCGAGGATGATCCGTTAAATATCGCCATGCAATCCCCCCATATTTTTCTCAGTGATAGGCTTGCGCAGAGTTATACTTGGGCGGTGGCGAAGCGGGGCGCTGGAGATTCAACCAATATGATCTCCATGATGGGCTGTATTTTTTGGACGTTTATCCGCGAGTACATTTTCCGGGGGCGAGTTCTAAAAGGTAGGCAAGGGCTGGCTTATGCGGTTTTCTGCACGCAAGATGTTTTTTTTAAATACGCTAATCTCTACACCCTAGAAGATAAAGAATCATGAAAAATGTAAGTACTCTGTCGGTTGTTATGATCGTTAAGAATGAGGCTAAAAACCTAGGTGACTGTCTGGCCACAGTTGCTCGCTTGGCAGACGAAATCATTATTCTCGACTCTGGTAGCACCGATGACACTGCGACGGTTGCCGCTAGATATAAAGCGAAATTTTATACTAATACCGATTGGAAAGGTTTCGGCTATCAGCGTCAGTTGGCGCAGTCCTACGCCAGCTGCGACTATGTGCTGGCTCTTGATGCTGATGAGAGGCTTGATTCACAGCTAAAAGAATCCGTTGCCGAGGTATTACAACGCGCGGTAAATCGTGAGCGACCTTTTGCGTTTATGCGGCGTAATCTGTATGTGGGCAAAGCGGTTCATAAGTTTGGTTATCGAGGCAAACTGGTCCGCTTGTATGCGCGTCAAGACTTTGGTTATAGCGATGCGGAGGTTCATGAGACAGTTGACTGTGATCGCTCACAATCGATTACGCTAAAGGGCAATCTGATGCATCATGTCTGCGATAGCTTTCATCATTTAATGGAGAAACATCTTCGTTACAGCAATGATTGGGCTGTCGAGCGTCACCATCAGGGCAAAACCACCTGGTTCATAACGCCATTTCTAAAAGGGATATTCAGCTTTCTGCGTGAATCTCTGCTGCGGGGCGCGATATTGTCCGGTCCTTACGGGTTTATTATGGCCATGATAGGGGCGTTTTATTCTTTTGATAAATATATGCTTCTTTATATCATGAACCATCAGAAAAAAAAGCAGTGACTGCCTCTCCCGGATTATCCATCGAGTCACGGTGAGGTGAGCCCAAAATAGCTAAGGTGTGTGGCTTGATCAATCGTCGCTTTTGGAGCGGTTTTGATTGCGGCTAAGGATGCCAAGGGATGCTAAAATCGCGGCTCAGGGTATTGCCGTGAAGAGTATTTTAAGGTCGGGCATGGGGCTGTTTCCCGCGTTGGTCGATCTGAATGCTGGAATCTTAGCAACATCTGTCTCTGCATTGGCAGAAACACTTACAATGACGCCTCATTTTACTAGGGTTGATCTAGGAGCAGTTGCATGATTACAGGGAAAATTATCGCTGGAGCCTTAGGCTTCATGGTTGGCAACATTCTTGGTGCTGGAATAGGCCTTTATATTGGTCACCAGTTTGATAAGGGGCTGGGAGGGTTCTTAAACCCTATCTCTGCTGCCGAGCAGGAGCGGATCCGGGACGCATTTTTTACCGCGGTATTTAGT
>Ga0222630_1000411_pt1 | contig 22315 bp, 37 predicted proteins | sample AntAcemetagenom3_FD_179842 | JGI IMG/M metagenome (GOLD analysis project Ga0222630, IMG submission 179842) | Saline water microbial communities from Ace Lake, Antarctica - #3 | ecosystem: Environmental > Aquatic > Non-marine Saline and Alkaline > Saline | place: Antarctica: Ace Lake | collected...
GGTGCGTCTAAACTAATAAGATCGTTTGCACTGCGTACCAACACTTCTTGAATTTCGTTAGTGCTCATGCCGTCGTAAAATTGAATATTTGCATTCATTTCAATTTGACTGCTACTAACTCCTGCTAGCTCTAAACAGGCGTGCTCAACAACTTTGTGTATTTTATCTATGTTGAGGTGTTCTTTTGTGCCGTCACGCTTGACGATCATTGTTCCATTTGACATTCTCTCTCCTAGTATTTTCTTATAATTGATATTTATTGCCTGTGCGGCATGCTGTAAATTTTCTGGTCTACCATCGTCGACGGTAATGCATCTACGGAAGTATATGTATCATTATAATATCCTATTGCGCATTTGTCTACCATTAATATATAATAATTAGTAGATTTATTGTAGTCTGTAATGATATGTATCTCAAAATTAGACCTATTAAAACGATCGGTTAACTGTAAGGAATAACACATTCCTAATACGCGAGAGAACTCGCAGTACTGGTTCTCTTGTATAAGTTGCCAAGGGTCTGGCCAGCTCTTTTGATCCCATGCATTAGTATGAATACTAACTGTTGGTGCGGTATTGTAGCAGTCGATAACATCTTGAATAGGGTCCTTCGACCGCTCAAGACTGTACCTGAAGGCAACCCAGGCTACTAGCCTTTGTTCATAGGTTTTGTCAAACATTACTCACCAGTAGCGTCGATTGTTGTTTTTCTATTTCTAATCTTAAATTCTAACTGGGTTAGATCGTCTACTGGCATAGTACTTGATAGTAATATATCGATAGTTTCGTTAACAGTATCGCCGTCAGCATCTTGTACTAAGGCACTAAATGCAATAGAAGTTTCGTAAGTTGATACACCTATATAATCGTATGCATCTGATACTGTTATAGTTTTGTCTATACCGTTAACTGTTAGTGTAGCTACACCGCTGCGTACTGCTGAATAATTTCTACTAGATAATACGTATTCAATTTCAAATTGTTGACTAGCAATATCTATTTCACCTGGAAGTCTAAAACGCTTTTGTGCAGATCCACTAGTGATACTGTTTAATACATGTAGTTCTCCGAAGACTGCAATAACAGCACCTTCAATTTCAGGAATGTATGCATAGTTGGTCCAGTATCCCGGAGTATATGATAGTACTGCTGTTCTTGAGAAGTAGTCACCTATAGACGAGTTTCCTGGAGTTTGATATTTAAGTATAGAATCAGTAGCTAAGTATTCTGCTGCACCTTCTGTACCTACCATAGTATAAAAGTTATTTTCACTGACGTTGCCTTTACCGTACTTTACCCAAGCAGCGTTTTTGTTAATATCATTAAATCTACAATTGGTCCAGACGTTGTTGTAAGGGCCAGTTTCTCTACCAGATCCTACTGCTATGTTTAATGATACAAGCTGTGTTGCAAATGCTAGTCCGTAAGACAGATTAGAGAACTCACAGTTAGTCCATGAGTTGTTGTGTATATCCCAATCACTTATAACTGCATAAGCAAATCCGTTAAGTGTACAATCTTCAAATACGTTATTCTTAGTTTCAACAGATCCACTTAGACTATTCATTTCAATTGCAACATCAGTAACTGCTACCGCGCCTCCACTAACCCAAGGTCCTGAAAACTTAATGTCTTTAAACACACTGTCTTTACAGTTATTGAGAATCAAGGCTTTGTTAGGAACTGTTGTTTCTAATGTCATACCTTCTAGTCTAATACGAGTTGGTTGGTTAATAGTTGTAGTGCTTGCATTACTTGCAGGAGTTCCAACTATGCTATCTCCATTAATCGTAGTGAACATGTTTACACTTGCTGTAAGTGTTCTAATAATAGTTTTATCTGCGCCGGCACCTACAAGTGTTGTGTATGGCGGAATGTAAATAGGGCCGTCAATTACATACTCACCTGGCTCAAGATGTAATATTACTCTACTAGCTGCACTACCTTTGATAGCATCATTTAAGTATAACTGATCAATAGCTGCTTGTAACCGTATAGTTGCAATTTGACTTGGCTGTCCAGTTAATCCAAAAGAACGAACACTTACTCTGTCGTCAAGTCTTGCTTGTAAACTTCTGCGTACTGGACTAGCAATGTCTCCGCCAGTTAATAAAAAAGCATCAGCTTCTCTATATGTATAACTATCAGCAAGAGTAAAGATGTTGTCGTACTGTGTCAATACTTTTGTATTGCCAACTGCCGGCGAACCTTCGGATACGCTGCCGTTTCCAATAAATAATTCTTGCGAGTCAACTGCCCAACCAAATTCACCCGAAGCTAATTGAGGTAGCCCGCTACCTGCGTTTTTTTGTCCTCTACGAATTTGTATTCGACTGATCTGAACTACTGCCATGACTATCTCCTATTATACATATTTATCGAATTAACTGTTCTGTTCGTAGTATGTATATACTCTATTGTACCATTCATTACGCCACTCGGCATACTCATGTGGCCATACATCAAACTGCTGATATGTCTCTCCACCGAGATCTGAGCCATGGTCACCTCGGCTACACATAAAGATATGTCCTTCGCGAATATTAGTTCCAAACATTTCGTTGTGTGCTTCGGCATAGGCTACTAGTTGCAAGAAGTAGTTCTGTACATACTCTAACTTCTTAGGCTTATTTGTTTGCTTGAAGTCAAGAATGCAAGGTTGGCCTTTATACTGTCCAACTAAGTCAGTAGTACCGGCATACATCTGCGGAACATAAAGAGCAACTTCGCTGCCCCAAATCTCATCAACATCTACCATTGCGTTGTCACGCACCTGAACTGCCATTGCGTGTGCTTTGATTGCAAACGGGTTACTACCAGGAGTAGGCCATTCGCCGGTATCTACATAGTCTTCAAGATATTTGTGCATACGTGTACCAACACCGGCAGCTTCTGTTGTAATTTCTTGTGCTTTTACATCACCTACACGTCTGCGCCAAGCGATGAGTCCGGTCTTGTCACTAGTTGCATCAAGGATAGTTGTAACACTAGCAACAGCGTCGCCGTCAGGTGTCATGTATTTGCGTTTGCCGTCTACTTCTTTGCGTGATATTGGTTGATAATCGTATTTTTTAGTTATCAGACTCATCTCGAACCTCCCGGATTGGGATCATATTTTCTATTTCCCATGCCTCTTGCCCGAAAGGATCGTTGTTCATATAATAAGGATTTACATCACTATATCCGTTATCGGCATCTACACTTTGTACTTCGGGTACAAATTGTTTAATCATACTTTCAACACCGTGTTTTAGTGTTGCTGTTGATCCTGCACATCCGCTGCATGCGCCTTGTAGTTCTAACTGCAAATGTCCATCTAGATATGATGTAAACTCAATGTTGCCTCCGTGCTCTGCAACACTAGGTTTTACATGTGATTCGATTAGTTCTTTAATTTGTGTGATGATTTCTTCATCAGTTCTTTGTGTCATAGATATACTCCATATGTTATACGTAGTGTAGCATACAAATATTACAATGTCAAGAAGTTTTTAAAGTTTGTCGCCTATGTCAGTTGCTGACTTGGCCATTTTGGCAACTGTGTTGCTGCCAGCAGTATCACCTTGTGGTGTATCTGTTGCTTGTTTCTTAGTTTTTGGCTCAATACCTTTTTCACTAAAATTTTGGACCATTGCTTTTAATCTTGGATCTGTATCGTATGCTGCTTTAAATGTGCCGTAATCAAATTGCTCTGCACCAACGTTTTGCATAAGTTTATTAAGATCAAGATTCTTTGCATCTGATCTAATATCATTTACTGTTGGTTTGTTGAAATGTAAGAAAACGGAGACGCCTTTTTGATCAGCGTCTCCAATAACAGTTCTTAATACTTGTACTAACTTTAGTGAGGTAGATGCTTGGGGTTCACCTGCTTCATAAAGTTCAAATATTTTCATCTTATTTACTAGTCTTACTTAAAATTGATCCTAGTCTACGTGATGTTTCAATTATTTTCTTTTTAGCATAGGTACGTGACTCACGACGCTCACGTCCTGCTTCTGCTTCGCCGCCAGCAGCTGGAGCTGCTGCTGCAAAATCGTCTGTATCTACAGTTGGTTCCATATCTTCAGCACCTGGTACTGGCTCTTCATCTGGTAGCTCTGCGCCCATATCCATCGCTGGTGCTTCACCTTCGCCAGTTAGCATGCCAACACCGCCTGTTAATGCAATACGTGTTGTTTCCATTGTTGCGTACAGTTGCTCTAGTGCAGGCTTAACTGAATTAGTAAATGCTTCTGATTGCTGGACACCCATTTCGTCGCGGATAGCATCAGCTAGTTCTAGCATTGATTCAGTTTGCATTTCAGCAGTGTCTTCCATCCAACCAGTTAAACGGTCAACCATATCTTTAGCTGCCATAATTAATTCTGCGTTGTCTTCTGCGCCTTCTTTGAGTATTGATGCAAAGTAAGTGTCTATAATAGTTTTACCTTCGTCTACCTTTTTAGCAAATGGATTTACACCTTTTTTAGGCTTGTTACCTTTTGCGTCTTTAGCAGCTTTCTTCATTGGTTCTTTCTTGTCACCGTCTTTGTCTAAGTCAAGGAAGTCCGGCTTACTTTCATCAACTGGCTTGTCAGTAGCTCCATCCGCCGGCGCTTTGCCTTTTTTCTTATCTAACATCTTTTGGAACGCCGCTTTTTGTGCTGCTGTTTGTGCTTCTGAAATATCAGAACGCTCACTAATAGCAGCATTTAGAACATCAAGGAAAAGTTTGTTTTTGCTGTATGTTCTATTCTGCGATAGCCCACTGAAACTTTCATTTGTTTCAATATCAAATTGCTTTGTACGCATTTTGTTTCTTGCATCTTGTAGCTGTTCTAATGTAAACGAATCTACATTAATCGTTGTGCCAAATTTCTTTGCCATTGTTTCGTTTAGTGTTTTTGACGTCAATGGTTTATTCATATCTCTAATGTTCATGTTACTCTTCCCCAAGTAGTTTAATTATAGTTATTTATGCGTTTTATCTGAATATAATGCTATCAAGCGCCGACTTAGCATTAGCAGTTCTTGCCTTTGCAATTTCTAATCTAGTTAATATTACATCTTTTTTAAATTCGTCTTTGGTTGTTTTAATTGTATTTGTAAAGAACAATGCATCCATATAATTCTTTTGAATGGTTTTATCTAAATCCATTACTATACTTATATTGTTAGTACCTTTAGACAAACTCTTAGCAAGAGCAAGTGCTGCTGTTTTACTAAAAGTAATCGCAACCTGTTTATTTTCTTGACAGTTATATATCAAAAATCCTTTTTTGCTGTCTCTTACAACCATTTTACCAATACGGATACTGTTACCCTTTTGATAGGGAAACAAACTAGGATCTAGTTTATCTTCTATTAGATGTTGTAATTCTTTAAGTAATGTTGTGTTTGTCATTTCTCGCAACCATTATAACGTTATTTGATCGTATTTTACTTACCAAACTCTTGCGTATAAGGTTGTTCATTATGACTTGCTGTCTTTCAGTAAGACTGGACATAGGAGTAGGAGCGGAAAGATTCTCAAGCTCGACTTTCTCCTCATTGGTCATAAAGATTTTGAAATCTGTTAATAGCTCGTTTATTTTCATCTAACTGAAGCTAACTGTTGTTGCAAGGCTTTTAATTGATCTTGCGTTTGTTTAATTTGTGTTTGCAACTGTTGCTTCTGCTGTTGCTTCTGCTGATTCATTTGCTGTTGTTGTTTTGCTGCATCTGCAGGATTTGCGGTTGGAGCTGCTACGTTACCGTTGCCAGGTGTCTTTTGTCCTGGAACTGCTGGTTGTCCTGGAACTGCCGGAGGAGTCATTCCCATTTGTTGATCTAATTCAAAAATTTTCATAGTTTCTTTCTTCCTCTGCTTCTCGGCTTATTCATTGATTTTACACGTCTTGACACAGAATTAGTTGCTTTTGTGATACCTGCTTTACGTGTCATCATTCCGCCTTGACGTTTTTTAGTTAATGATAATGATTTACTCTTTTGTATATTTATTGGAGCATTACATGCTGCAGGACTTGCACGAACTTGTCCTTTTCGTGGGCCACTAGTGCATCTAAACTTTAGACTTTGAGATGCTCCAGATTTTGCATATGCTCTAGTAGCTTCTATTACAAATTCGGCTGCTTTCATTTGTTCAGGCCTTTTGATAACCTAATACTTGCTGGATTTGTACGCTTAGTCTTCTTTGCTTTGCGTGCCATCTTCTTGCCTAAGCGTGCTCTAGTGCGTTTCATTAATGCTCGTTGTTTAACATCAATTGGAGCAAAACACTGTGTAGGTTCTGCCACAATACGACCATTACGAGTGCCGCCTGTACATCTGTACTTGCGCACAAGACTTGTTCCCTTGCGGGCCCATACTTGTTTTTCTTCTAGTGGTTTTGTAAACTCTCTTAATAACATATAGTTATTTATCGAGAGCGGAAGGTTACTGCATTAAAATTACAATAACGATGGATAGTAAACTGGCAACTACTGTGCCTGCTGTGCCGATTAGCACTTTTGTGATTGACTTCTGACCGTTGATCATATCGTCATGTATATTGTCGATTTTTGTTTCGACTTTGCCTAGGCGACCTTCTAATGCTTCGTAGCGTATTGCACATAAGTCAACGTGTGCTTCAAGGTTCGTTCTCTCTAATTCAGTAGTAACTGACATCTTATTCTCCGTAAAAACCTACACTCTGTAGGGTAAAGTAAACTCTTAGTTAGCCTTTGTTATGTTTGTAAGATGCCTGTTAGCTTAATTTAAGCTACAAATGTATTTATCATTCTTCAATGATTTTAAACACTATATTAGTGTCATTTGGGTGATTGGTACGGAATATATTGTTATTGATTTTAGCAGTCTCGTCAAGCTCTGTAATAATAGGAACAAGGTCAAAGTCTGACATTAACATGTCTAATGTTAATGCATCTTCGTACTCGACTTCAAATGCAAACTCCCAGTAACGTTGTTTTCCTTTTGTGTTTGATCCAAATCCAAACTTGTCAATGTTGCTTACTTGCGAGCTACAACTAATAGGATTTATATTAACTCTGAGTCCAATAGTTTGTACTAAGGTATAATAGTTTGCTTGTTGATTAATAAGTCGCTTGTCGTCGCCGCGCCGGGCATTGGATTCTGTAATGTCAACAACTGTGGTTAATGTAAATTTCATACTGTATTTACAGCCATAAAAAAAGGGCCCACTTAAAAGTGAGCCCAGTGTGCCGAAGCACGGTTCCTAAGGTAGTTAGGATTTATGCTGCGTTGAATGTACTCAATGTACGTACAACTACGGTTGCTGCTGCAAGATTAACACCGTCTACTGTGCCTAGGGCTTGTAGACGACGTGTCATACCAGCTGCATCAACTGCGTGGCCGTCGACGATTGCAAAAATCTTACCAGCTGTGCCAGTTGATTCATACATTAGTGGTGAAAACTCTCTAACGATAGTTTCAACTGCTCCGCCGATACCGTCTTTTGCTGTTAGGTCAACACCTGCATCGATTTCGATTGCAATGATTTGTGCTGTAGCATATGCTACGCTGTGGTCGAAACCTGTGCCGTTTACTCTTGTGAACTCTGCCATTTTATATTCTCCTATGATCTAATGGACCTTCACACTCTGTGAAGTTCTTGTAATGTATTTAGCCTCTAAGACAAAAATATTGTTCTTAGCCTCTTTTTTGAGCTCTTTTGTGTAACACTCTTAGTAATTGCACAAAACCTGGACCTGCTGATACAATGTCATCTAGCATTTCAATAGCAGGCTGCATTCCTTTAACATACGTTGCTGGTATGTTCTTACCTTCTTTAGCAAGTTCTAAAAATAACCTTACTCGCATTAGATTCTCAGCACCAACAATAAGTCTGTAGTTGATTATGTTTCTACTTTCAACTCTTTTAGCAATTCTGTCAAATGCAGCTTCGTTTATATAAACACTGTCAGCAGCATCAGAAATATCATGCCCGCCTTCCATGATCGCCCATTCACGAGCTGTATATCGCGGTTCATCTAAAATTTTTAAATCTTCTAGAAACTTGTCTACATCTTCGTCAGTGATGAGAGTAGACTCGTTTACAATTGCTCTAATAAAATCCATTATGCTCTTTTAGCTCTTGCTGCTTTTATTGCGCGACTTGCGTATTTGTCTGCTCGCATTGCATTTTTCCCGTCATCTGACGGATCAGCAAACTCATCAGGATCAGTATCGCTTTGATCAGTATCGTCTAGGCCACCTTGTTTATGATCTTTAGTTAACGCTGATTGCTGACTTTGTATTTTGTCTGCATAAGCCAATAGTTTTTTAATAACTTCGGGACTAACTCCGGCTTTCTTTACAACATCTGCTAGATTCTTTGGTCCAAACAATGTACCAAAATCTGTTAGAGAACTACCAACTCGTGACATAGTATTTGATAATGCATCGTCTTTGGTTGACGCTGCTTGACTCATTAGTATACGTCCGAAGTCTGCTAATTTACGCTGTTGTGGCGTCATTTCAAAATTAGCTTCGGCTAATATTTCATTCATTTTCATAATTGCAATTCCTTATCTTTGTACGGCTCTATTGGCTCTTGTAAAAAATTCTCTAGGTACTAATTTAACGTCACCGTCTGGATGTGCTAGTACGTATCCTTCGCCACCAGCGCCGTGCCCTGGTATGTTTGCTTTTACGGTTGCATCGTGTGCATCAAATTGAGCAATCACTTTGTCCTTGATCTGCATGATACCTGACACTACTTGCCATATTGCATCAAACCCTGCTTGATTATTTTGTATGTGCGTTGCAATGTTCTTTTGTTTGTTCGGCGATAGTTTAGAACTTGCCATCCAGTCAAAGAAGTCTGAGCCTAAGTTTTCTAAACCTGTATCAACTTTACCGTTAGTATATGCATAAAGCACTTTTGCAAAGTCTGATATTTTTAATTCTGTTAGTGCTGCAATATCCAACAGTTTATCAATTGCACCTGCATTCTTAGCAACTGCTGCTTTAAGTTGATTAATATCTTCGTCTTCAATCTCTGGTGATTTTTGTACAGTCACGGATGGAAATATTAATACATCATTGCCCTGGAAGTCTATGCCTTGTGGTACTGCACTTTCGTTGCCATCTTCGTCAATAAGTCTGTGTACAACTACTCCAGTTATACTAGACCCAATACGTTTACCTAGGTCGCTGCTAATATCAACTGCATACTCTACTATGTTCGGCTTGAACACAAAGTTCTTATCTTTTACTGGCGGAGTGTTATAATATAACAGATCACCTTTTAAGTAACCGCGGAAGTCTGTTGGAGTTGCACGTTCGTACAAATCAAAGATGCCTCGCATGTTACCTGCAAAAGAAACATATCCCGGATTCTCTCTGTTCTTACCACCACTACGGTTTAAGAACATTTGTTCTAGGTCGTCGCCGCTTTTACTCTTACCGTCGTAACCCTTTGCGCTAAAGCCGCTTTTGTCTGTGAGTACAAACTCGCCGTCAGTGTTGCGGCCAAAGATAATAGCAGGACTGCCATCCCATTTAATAGTAACATTTGTGTGCTTCCCTTGTTCTAAACTCTTAAGGCTTTCTAATGCACGAATTGCTCCGCGGCTACCTTCCCAGAACACAATGTCTTCTGCGTGGTCAATGCGAGCACCTTCTTTAAGGTATACACGACTTTCAACTAGTTTAATATCACGGTATCTCATCTGTTAAATGCTCCTGAACTCATAACAACACTGTTCAATGGTGCACCACTTAGTTCTCTAATTCTACGCAACTGTTTATCAGCCAACGATTCAACTTGTGATTCAGGCACTTCTTTGCCTGCCTTTTCCATTGTTTCTTTCCACGGAGCAATAAGCTGTTCGTAGTCTGGATCGCCTTTGAGTCTTGCAAGTATACTTTCAACTGTGTGCGTGTCGGCTTCTTTAGCACCTTTACCTAATAGCAACGATGCAATTTCATCCCAGTCATCAGCAACAACAGCATCTCCGTTGTTAGGATCAACAACACCAAACTTAGGACTAAACTTTAGTCCACGTCCTCTTGCTAGACTTGACAACAATATTGCTCTGTCTGTTCCGCCGAACTGTGCTGTTCCGCCACGCTTGGCTCCTCTTTGGAATTTAGGATTGTTTGTAAACATAAAGTCTGTTTGCACAAATCCTTTTTGGTCAGTGCCGTCGATAGGTGTACGGAAGTGAACTTGGTCACCAGCGTCCTTGATCCAACCTGCTTCGAACCCCTTGCCTTTGTTCATAATTTCTAAGTCTGGAATGCCTTGTCCCTTGCACCAAGCTGCAAGTTTAGCAATTAGTTGTTCTTTGCTAACTTTAGATGCATCTGTGTTTAAGTCTAAGTCACCTGAGCTATTCTTTTCAAATGCTCCATCTGGGTCATTCTTCTTACCAGTTGTGCCTAGCCAATCTTCTTCATCAAATACTAAGCCTGTAATCTTTTCAATAAATTGAATCGTAGGATGTACATCTTGAGTAGCAATACGTTGTGTTAATGGACCTTCTGTACTTTTAAATACGTTGCCGCCTTCTTTAAGAATTGCTGTCATTATTCTTACTCTCTATAACTTTTTGGATACCGCGTCTAAACTTTTTAGGATCTCCGCTTTTAATAGCATTGATAAATCTACGCTCAAGTTCGCCAGCTGTTACATCATCATATGTACTTGCGATTCTATTAAGCAAGTTAATACTACTTTCGATGATATTATTAGCAGATGTCTCAATTTGTTTGTCGCTACTATATGTGCGGCCAAAGCTGTTGAGTTCTTCTAAAATGCTTCTTGTGCGTTTTTTCATTGCGTTGCTCCGATAATGTATTTAGCGTTGTTATAAATAAGAGTACTACACTTGGGGGAGGGCATAATGTCTATATCAGAGATGAATTTCAAAGAAAGATCCTTATTGTTTGCAAAACTTGCGAGTACTGCTTATAATAACTTAAAGGACGCAAAAAGTCAAGCAAAGAGTTTAGGCTTTACAACTGTAGAGTTTTATGATAAAGATGGTGCTCAGGCATATCGATTCATGAACGCAGACGATTTAGTTATTGCCTGTCGCGGCACCGAACCTACACAGTTTAACGACATTGCAGCAGACCTGCGGGCTATTCCAGTAGTTGCAGAAACTATCAGTAGAGTACACAAAGGCTTTAAAGCAGAAGTAGATGAACTTTGGCCAATGATATGTGACGACCTAGTTCGTACAGTTAATCGAAGCAAGGCAGTTTGGTTCTGTGGGCACAGTTTGGGCGCAGCGATGGCAACTATTATGGCAAGTCGTTGCCGACTTTATGCAAGCGTTCCTAATCCGCAAGAGCTTTACACATACGGTTCGCCTAGAGTAGGGTGGCCTAATTATGTTAAAAGCCTAGGCGTAGTGCATCATCGTTGGAAGAACAATAACGATATTGTTACAACTGTTCCTCCTATGCTGTTAGGATTTAGACATCACGGTATACAGCATTACCTAAATGCCTACGGACAAGTTCGTAACCCAACTGGATGGCAGATGGTTAAAGATCGTTGGCGCGGTATCTGGATGGGACTAAAGCAAGGCAAGATAGATAGCTTTAGTGATCATTCAATAGATGAATACATCAAACACCTAGAAAACTATAACAAAGAGGCTTAACCTCTAATACGGTTATTGTACGCAATAGCTTCTTGAATTAGACTCAGCTCAATGTCACTGCGTTGAGCTGTTTTTACGATTGCGCTAGTGTCTTTAGGAAAGCAATGTCCACCAAAGCCGCGTTCTGTTGTGATGGAAGTATGACTCATACCAATACGAGGATCAGCACCTACTACTGCAACAACTTCGTCATAGTTTAAATTGTTCGCTGCACACAGATCATAGACTTGATTAAAAAACGCAACCTTAGTAGCAAGGAAACTGTTGCGCATATACTTGCCTAGGATAAGACTTTCAACGCTTGTTGCAGTACTAGTAAAGTCTTTGAATACTTTTGCAAATGCACTGTGCCAAAACTGTGTATCGTCTCCGCCAAAATACAAGTGAGAAGTATTCTTAAAGTCTTCTGTTGCAGTTTTAGCAACAAGGAACTCTGGGCTAAATGTTAAACTATGCTTAGGAAACTCTGTTCTAATTGCATCCCAGCCTTCTAAACTAATTGTACTCTTAATTAGAATAGGCATATCTGAACGTGTGTTTGATATTACATCGTACACGTTATTTACATTACACGCACCACTTTCATGCGGCGGAGTTGATACACATACAATTAGTGCATCTGTATCTTTAGGCATAGGATGGCTATACTCAGGAAATGCTGGGTCTGATACAGTAATTAAATGACGGTATTGCATAACTTCTGCGTGAGCTCTGCCAACAAAACCGTATCCTGCTATTGCGATATTCATATTTTTTCCTATACTTTTATACTAACACGACTTTATTTAAATGTCAATCCCAATATTTAGAATAATCCATATTATCCCAGTACTTCTGATTGTTGCGATTTAAAAAGTTCTTAATAAGATACCAGGCCATGCCAAAGTATCCCATCTTTTGAAAACGTCTGCTGTCTTGTCCAAAGTAATGGTTAAGTAGTTTAAACTTCTTAACATCATACATTTTACTTAGAAAGAAGTCTTCGCTAGTTTGAAACTTACCAGGAAAGCCGCCTAGCTGTTCAAACTTATCTCTACGTGTGAGCATGAATGCGCCTACTGCAAATGGAACAAAGTGTTGCATCACACTGTTGATTACGTTGAATAACGTAAACCCTACCTTAGCTATAACGTCATTGTCATAGCACTTGATATACAGCCCTACTAGATCTAACTGTTGCTGTTCTAGTGCTTGCACACTGTCAACGATAACACTGTCTGAAAAGAAACGTACATCACTATCAATAAACAGTATGTAAGGAGTCGTTACTTGCTTGGCTCCGTTGTTCTTTGCTTCGCTTACAGGGCCACCTTGTATAATTTGTACGTTTAAGTTGCTCTTCTTTTCGTTGATCACTTTACGAGTATTGTCTGTGCTTGCATCAGCAATGATAATCTTGGTGTTACCTATGCCTTGTTGTTTACGTAGGTCGTTTAATAAGTGTTCAATATAATCTTCTTCATTCTTACAAGGGACTACTATGGTTATTTTTTCTGAGAGCATATTGCCTCCAATTTAAATTGTTTAAATTTTATATCGTATCCAAGAGTGTCAGCCGCTGACCGGCATTGTTGTTCACTTGGAAACTGCATCGTTAATCTCGCCTGCTGATCACTTGGATCGTTTATGTGTACTGCTAGTATTATCAATAACCACATCATCTGACTCCTAAGTTGGGTTGCTGTGAGTGTAGATTTCAAATGTTCCGTCTAGGTGTTCTAGCAAAGCTGTAGCACTTTCTACCCAGTCGCCGTCATTCATATATTCTATACGGCCTATCTTCTTAATCTCTGCATGGTGTATATGACCACAGATGATTCCGTCGTAGCCTTTATTCTCGCAATACTCTGCTACATATTCTTCATAGCGGTTGATAAACTTAACTGCTTGTTTGGTATTGTCTTTGAGCCATTTACTTAGGCTCCAGTAGTTCATGCCTATTAGTTTTCTAACACGATTAAACTGTATGTTAAACCATATCGTGCTATCGTAAAGCGTGTCACCAAAGTGCATTAACCACTTCTTATCTTTCATTAGTACATCAAAGAAATCGCCATGTATGACTAGATACTTTTTGCCGTTTACTGCTGTGTAGTCATACCTGTTTAGGATTTTAATACGTCCAAAGCTAATGTCAAACTTTAAAAAAGTTCTTAATCCTTCATCATGATTGCCCAGGATATAATATACTTTGGTATTGCGTTTAGCTGCTGTTAATATGCTGCGTATTACGTTAGCGTGACTTTGCGGGAAGTACCAACGTTTGCGTAGTCTCCAGCCATCTAGTATGTCGCCAACTAGGAATAGATTATCGCAGGTGTGTGTTTTTAAAAAAGCACAGAGAGCGTCTGCTTGACACCCCCGTGTACCTAAATGTATGTCACTTATGAATATACTTTTATAATGCATCTTGTTTTATTTAGTAGTACATATGTTACAGTTTGATTACAAGTCTATTAATTTTTCTATTTAATCCATGCAAACACCATAGGAAAATTACTCTAATGAGTGTATTATTGTATAAATAAAGATGTTAGTAAAAACCATTAGTGGTTAATACTGATGACACAAGGAAAGACTTGGGCGATTGCTACGCCTTACAACTGACTGACACTGGCAAAGACCAGGGATAGTTGATTCCTAAAATCACACACACATATACAAGGAAATAAAAAATGTTTAAGAAACTAAAAGCACTCTTACAAGGAGTGGTAACTCGGTTAGACACATCTAATCAACGCAAACTTGAACTCTTTATCAAGAGCAAGAACCCTACCTGCACAGCAGACCTAGAACAGCTAGTACGCACATACGAGCGCTCACTAAGGAGCTCACAGTATGGTTACTAAAATTAAAAACTCCATCAAATCGTTCGGTTGTGCATTGTTCAATGCAATGATCATCAGTGGCGAAAGCCGTACTCAGCAAGTATCTAGATGGTATGTATAATTTGCTAAAGCAGCTTGTTGCAGTATTCTGCGACAGCAAGTACGATAAAGAAATTATGCGTTATGCCAAGTCTGAATATTCAAAAGACTGGGAATACGCATACCATATGTTAATGCAGGGCAAACAGCCCTATACAAGGTTTTAAAATGTTTAACACAATTATAGAGTTTTTTGAAGCACTAGGTAGAGCAAGAGCAGCTGCCACACTGGCTAGGTTGGGACATCATGAGTTGGCAAAAAAACTTATGTCTGCTGATACGCCAACGTTTGATGATCACCCATTTGAGGTTCATCCATAATGTGGCCTGTGTCTGACGAAGAATGGGAAGCATGGTTCAACCAACCCAGTAAGTAGTGCGCATCACGCAACTATTACAGAATATAAAGGAAATATTAAATGTTAGTTAATATAAGAAACTATTGGAATCTATTACCAGATTTTAGCCTAAGCCATATTCTGCTGCGTATCCCACTAGCGCTGATCTTTATTCAGCAGGGTTTAAGTAAAATGCCGTTCGATCCTGCTGGCGGTGAAGCATTTGGGTTACCAGCATTGATATGGTGGGTAGTTGTATTTGGAGAAATTGCTGCTGGTATAGGACTTTTATTAGGCGCACTAACCACACTGCCAGGACTGCGGGACAACTATGTTGTGGCAGTGACTGGCGACTTGATCACACGATTCTGCGGCATCACCATGTGCTGTATTGCAACCGGAGTGATTTGGGTAGTAATCAGACCTGACGACCTGCTGACATTTGTAATGACCGACTACATGCACTTTTCTTTGTGGTGCGGCGGGCTATATTTTGCCTTGCGTGGCAACTGGGCAGTAGCAACCAGAATTAAATCTACGTAACAAACACGGATATATACAGTATGACAACAATAAATCAACAAGAAGACACTGGCACAGCGTCTGACCCAGAAGAAAAAGACATAACAGAAGAAGTAGTGCATGTAATGCACATTGTTCTACCCATTACAGGCGCTATCTTGATTTTCTTAATAGCATTTATTGCTGTGTTCATGGCATAGAGTACCTGTCGATTCAACAGTTGGCACATAGTAGATAAATGTAAATACACTATGAAAATAGTGTACATACATGGTGCTAATGCTACCGGTGAAAGTTTTAATTATATAAAAAACAAACTAGGTAGCGGCATAGACGTCAATTACGACAGTAGCAATGGGTTTGAAAATAATCTAAAAGACATGCAGGCAGCACTAGACGGGCAGACTGATCTAGTGTTTGTTGCTCACAGTCTAGGTGGCATCTACAGTTTGCATCTAGCTAATAGCATGCCCAATGCTGTTAAAGGTGCCATAACACTAAGCACCCCCTATGGTGGTGCAGCATCCGCAGACTATGCCAAATATTTCTTACCATTTAGTCGACTGATGCATGATATTGGCCCTAGCAGTTGGGCAATGAAACAGGCTGATAAGATTAAGATACAGCATCAGTGGACTAATGTAGTAACAGTCAAAGGACAAAGTCCATTTATGCACGAGCCCAATGATGGTGTAGTGACTATTGCTAGTCAAAAGCACCACGCAGATATGGAACTAATAGAAGTAGATTTTAACCACTATGAGGTTGTGCTTAGTGACGTAGTGGTTGGGCTTATTCAAGAACGAGTAAACAAGTTCAAGAAATAAGTTGACTTGTAAAGACTAGGCATATATAATAGTACATAGAGAAAAACAAATATCTATGTAAACACAGACATTAAACACACAGGAGATTATTATGTCAAATTTCGAAACACCAAAATTGCCAGAAGTTAAATTTAACAAGAACGGATATGAAATCCGCACAGATATCTTAACCATGGCCAAGTCTATGGTAACTGAAGACTTTAACGCTAAACTCTATGGTTGGGAGCTCGCGCAGACGCGCAATGAGCAGGGACAGATTGTTACTACAGTAGGTATGCCGCAGTTTCCAGGGATGGAAAAAGTGCTCGAAGCTGCTGAAAGAATGTACGGATTCGTTAATAGCGGCTTGAAGAAATAAATTATTGGCGCATAGCGCCTTATATATTGTAGTAATAGATTGGACTCTTCGGAGTCCTTTCTGTTGACATCCTAGCAAAAATATAGTATAATACATGCATGAACATATATTTAGACATGGATGATGTGGTTGCCGCTTGGCATTACCGCGCACAAGAGATCTTAAAACTACGTGTTGCTAAAGACAGTGACCGTATCCCCCAAGTAGAATGGGACAAGCTCAAAGAGGACCTACGTTTTTATCGAGACTTGCCCTTAATGGAGGGCGCACATGAACTAGTTAATATGTGTAAGCAGTATATTCAGCGCAATCCCCAATATACACTACGATTCCTTACAGCATTACCGCATGACTACTCTATGCCATTGGCCGTATATGACAAGGTTCATTGGGGAGATAACCACTTCCCCGGAATACCAGTTACTATTGGTCCTTTTAGTTTTGACAAATGGCGCCATTGCAAAACCCCAGGCGATATCTTGATTGATGATAGACACAGTAACTGTAAAGAATGGGAGGCAGCAGGCGGAGTAGCACATATCTATACCACCTGGGATAACTGCAAGCCTTGGCTTGAGACAGTACTCAAATAAAAAGCCCCGCAAGGGGCTTTTTTAATGAGTCTATAATTTATAGACCGCTTGCGCCAGTGCTTGCCCATTCACGAGCACCATTTGGAAGTGTGCGCTCACAAGCTAACTGTGCTACTAGTGTTGTTACAATACCAGCAACGACCGCAGCACAGCTTTGCGGGATAACCATTGCGCCTGCTGCCGCATCTATTGACTTAGCAAGCGTAAATGCAATAGCATCTGTTAAGATCTGTTTGTTCTTGTTACCAATTGCCTTGCGTACATCTGCTGAGATCCAGATCAATTCAACAAATGCCTGTGCAGTCAAGTCGACTGCGGTGCCTAATGCAACAGCACCAACTGTTTCTTTAGCAGCCAAATACAAGATTGCAGTTGCGCTTAGTGGAGCAGTTGCCGCAGTAGTTGTCGCTACGCTAACTGGCTCTGGACGATATAGCAGTGCTGCGAAGATAGTACCAAGAGCAATGCTAACACCAATTTGACAGTAGTTGGCTTCTGCCCACTCTGCAATCAATTCACCGGCGTCTGCTACAGCATACGCACCTTGCTCAAGGCCGTGAACAGCAAGTTTACTGCCAGCCTCGATATCATTCATAGCAGCAGCCGCTACGTTAGCAGTTGCCATTGCGCCTTTTGTTGCTGCAACTTTTGCCTGGCCAGCTGCACTAACTGTAGTCTTGTTAATAGCATTTACTGTGTCTGTCGCGGCCTTGGCTGTTTTAGCAGCAGCATCGGATGTGGCCTTAGCGGCAGCATCGGCCTGACGTTTAGCTTCAGCAGCAGCGTCCTGTGCTGCCTTGGCAGTTGCATTAGCTGTGTCTGTTGCAGTTTTAGTGGTTGTATCTACTACTGTGTTAGTAACCTTAGTAGTTGTATCGGCTACTTTGTTAACTGTCTTGCTTGCACTTTTTATAATTGATTTCAAACTCATGATATTTTTCCTTTATTCGTTTTTAGATGATTGTTTTCCGCCTAAGTATCCGCCAATAATTCCTATTAGTCCTGTGATACTCATTTTCATTAGCGTGATGATTTCTGGATCTAGAACTCTGTCAGTTCGCATGGCAATCATGTAATCACCTAAAATAACTATGCACAGCAGAATCATTATTCCTGTTGCTAGCATACCAACTATATAATCTGCAAACTTCATTGTACTCTCTTATTAACTATTAGGAATATTTAGTGGTTAACAATCAGTTGGAACACAATTGTGATAACTGGTATAATAATGCCAAATGCTCCTAGAAATATCATACCGTTTAGTATCGCCTCTGCGGTGTCTTCTTTCTTCTTCTGTTTTAACTTGTCCTATTATACGCCGCCAGCCCGGCGAGTATTCTTAACTCCAATACCTAGATGAATCCAAGCTATCCCAATAGGCCTTGTTGTTGCGGTTGACAAAGTTCTTGATTAAGTACTTGGCCATCCCAAGATAGCCCATCTTCTTGAACCTACGACTATCCTGTCCAAAGTGATGGCGGAGGATTCTAAACTTTCTTGGACTGTACTTTCTAGATAGGAAGAAGTCCTCGGAAGTTGAAAACTGTTCAGGAAAGCCACCGAGCTCTTCAAAACGATCTTTACGAGTAAGCATGAATGCTCCGACGGCAAATGGAGAGAAATATTTTATTGTGTGGTTGATTAAGTTAAATGCGGTGAATCCAATCTTTGCTCGTAAGTCATTGTCATAGCATTTGATGTTTAGTCCGATGAGATCTAGGTTCTCAGACTCGATTAAATTGACAGCATCTTTAATCACAGTGCCTTTAAAGAACCGCACATCGGCATCAATGAATAGAATGTAAGGAGTAGTCACTAGCTGTGCTCCGCTGTTCTTGGCTATAGAAACAGGACCACCTTCGATGATTTCGACCTGCAATGCGCCTTTGTTATCTTGTATAACTTGCCTAGTACTATCAGTAGAGCAGTCAGCTATGATAACTCTGGTATCACCTATATCTTGGTCGCGTAGAGCATCTAACAAATGATGTATATAGTTTTCCTCATTCTTACAAGGTACCACAATGGTAATGGTATCACTTAATTTCATTGTTTCTTGCATTGACCTGTTACCTTAAAATTTTTAAACTTTAGTTGCCACTGGATCGTGTTTAGAGCTTGCTCGCAACTCTGTTGGTCCGGAAATTGCATCTCCACTCTCCCTGGCTGATCGGTTGGGTCGTTTACGTGCATTGCTATTAGTATCAGTATCCACATCGTCGCTCTCCTTGGTCCAAGTTACAATTTCCCAACGGCCACAGTGATGTTCTACCAATGCTGTGCATGATTCAACCCAGTCGCCGTCATTCATATACACAATGCCATCTATCTCTTTGATCTCTGCATGATGTATATGTCCACATATAACACCATCAAATCCTCGCTTCTTGCAGTAGGCCACTAGGTTCTTTTCAAACTGGAATATAAAGTCCACAGCCTTCTTAACTCGTGCTTTGAGATATTGGCTAAGGCTCCAGTAGCCAAAGCCCATACGATGCCGGATCCAGTTAAATTTACTGTTAGCAGATAGGATAAAGTCATATGCCTTATCGCCTAAGAATGCCAACCAGGGCGCTAGTCTAGTAATACCATCAAACAGATCGCCGTGTGTGACTAGGTAGTGTTTGGTGTCTACACCTATGTGTTCAAATTGATTAACAACTTCTACATTACCAAAGTTAATACCATAAGGCATAAGAGGTCTTAGAAATTCATCGTGATTGCCTGCTACGTAGATTACTCGTGTGCCACGTTTAGCGTGTCCAAGTATACGTCTTACAACGTTGGTATGACTCTGCTTCCAACGCCATTTGTTTTGTTGTATACGCCAAACATCTAATATATCTCCCACGAGATAAAGTGTTTCGCATGTGTTGTGTTTAAGGAAATTGTTGAGTTTGTCTGCTTGACTATCTCTAGTGCCAAGGTGAACGTCAGAAATAAAAATACTGCGATAAGTTTTTAGCATAGTGCTAATATTTATCGCAGCATCGATTACAGTTTGATTACAAAATTAAATTTATTTTGTAGCCGTAAAAAGGTGCTCACTTTAAGATATCATTCCGGAGCACGACTTCCTTAATATCTAGCCCAGCAGCCGGGCAACCCAAAAGCAACGCAAGCGTTCCTAAGGTAGGGTATTCTATTTTATAATAACAGTGGTGTTTTCACGCATTGTATTTATATTGCTTTCTCAGTGTCTTCGCCTTTCTTCCAACCTAACAGGTATTCAGCTTTCCAATCGTTCTGAGCAAACGATTTGAGATCCTGCCACTGTGTTCTTTCCTTCCAAACACGATTAGCAGCATCTTGCCAGTCATTGTGGCGGATGGCATATTCTACATTAAACATACGAGTGTTAAAGTAATCGTAGTCATTGCTGTCGAACTCTACGTGCAGGACTTCAAACACAGTTCCACAAGGTGCTACTGCATCCAGTGCAAAATCGAATCCCCACTTAACGCGAGTTCGTAATAGATAGTCAGCGGTAGGCACTGTAGCTTTTAATTTTTCTAACTGTCTTTGAGCTCCATCGCTATAATTACAACGGCATAGAAACATTGCGTGATCTAATATAAGTCCTAGGTCATCTCGTTCTAGATAGAACCACGGTTGTTGCCAGCAGCAATGATTTAGTATAGGTATATCTATAGGATAATTCATAGCAGCGTAAAACTTCTGTTCTGCTTGATTCAGTTCAAAACCATCTTTGTCGTAGTATTGGAAATCGTTAGGCTGCAGATCGACTGGATTGGTACAGACAGGATTAGATATTAATGTTATGTCTTGTCTAGCAAACAAAGTTATTCCCCCTATTGTTGCGTGTTAATCCTTGGCAGTTTTAGCAGCATCTTTCCATGCCTGTGCTGTAGGAGATCCTGGAGCACCTTGCTTTCTACTGGTTCCGGCCTTCTTGCGTTTGTTTACATTATAGTAAAGACCTTTCTTAGCAGCCTCGTGCATACCGAAGTTGCCTTGCATACGCACTTGTTCTATATCGTTTTTTTCTGCGTAGTAGTCTACATACAGGGCTAGCTTGAAATCTAATATAGTTAACCCTTTAACGTCAAAGGTACTTGTCTTAACTGTGACTTCCGATACATCTTGTGTGACTTCTGCAAAGTGATCCAGCTTCTCTGACAGTCTGTTAACAAAACCCACAAACTCTAGTGCAAGTCTGTGATCTTTGGCCACGTACTTGGCCTGAAGTGTGAGGTGATCTAGCATTTCCCAGTCTGGTAGGTATTGTGATTTTAAATCGTTAAGGTCGTCGTTCTTGGGCACAAATTCTTCTATGCCTTTGCTGCGAAACTTGCCTTCTACTATATCCATAAGGTCTCGAATGTTCATTGTGTTCGGTCCTTGTTGTCAATAGAGCCGCCTGCTACCCATGCACTACAGGCTCGGGTACCTGCACACTTAAAATGTAAAAAATTACAGTATCCTAGGTCCGCTTTGTGTATTGATGCCATAGCATCTACTGCCTTGTCGTCGCCTTGGATCCCAGATTCTATACAGGCCCACATAGTGTCTGATACATCAAAGGAAGAACAGTTTTCACACTTCATTGTCTTGGCAGTCTTTTCGTCTATGTGCCATTGCTTGGCCGCTTCTTTCCAGTAATTGCCTGGCTCTGCCGGATTGGCTGGACCGTAATGGTGGTTATCTATAGCATTCTGACGATTCTTTAAATTAATATCAATATCGTGTGTGGCAATAGGACAGCCTTTGTTAGCTGCTTCTACTATGTTTATATACTTTCTATACATAATTTTCTCTCTTAGTTGTAGTTGCTTGACATTCAAAGCATCCGCATTCAGTACAGTCACATCCGTCAGTCATACAACTGGTTCCACAATGCTTGCCACACCAGCATGGACATCCTTTATTTTCTAAACGCTTGTACGTATCTTCTTCGTTCATAATTATTCCTTAGTTAGTTATCGGTATTAATGTTAGTGCCATGGCAGGTCCGATGCTGAATCCGCCAGTAGGAACTGTTGTTTTAACGGTCACTACTTGTCCTGCAGTCACAGTTGCTATAGTTTGTATTGACATAGGCCAACCACTTACTAGTGATGTTTGTGACTGAGTGCGATTGGAATCAGCGATTAGTACACTGTCAAC
>Ga0222630_1000412_pt1 | contig 22290 bp, 21 predicted proteins | sample AntAcemetagenom3_FD_179842 | JGI IMG/M metagenome (GOLD analysis project Ga0222630, IMG submission 179842) | Saline water microbial communities from Ace Lake, Antarctica - #3 | ecosystem: Environmental > Aquatic > Non-marine Saline and Alkaline > Saline | place: Antarctica: Ace Lake | collected...
CCCCCCCAGTCTAGGCAGTCATTTTTGACCGGCACAATGACCATCATTTAAATTTGAGTAGTGGTATTTCTATGATTAAAATTAGTCGCGGATTAGACCTGCCTATTTCTGGTGCGCCGGAGCAGGTTATTCACGATGGCCCAAAGATAAGTCAGGTCGCCTTAGTCGGCAGTGACTATCCGGGCATGAAGCCCACGATGGCCGTGCGCGAAGGTGATCGCGTCGCTTTGGGCCAGTTATTATTTACCGACAAGAAAAACGAGGGCGTTAGATTCACTGCTCCTGCTGCCGGCACTGTTTTGGCTATTAATCGCGGCGAGCGCCGCGTTTTTCAGTCATTGGTTATTGACGCCGACGGCGATAAGTCAGAGACATTCGCATCTTACACCGAAGATCAATTAGCGGGGCTGGATAGGGCAGCGGTGGTTGATAATTTGGTGAGTTCTGGACAGTGGGTAGCGCTGCGCACTCGCCCTTACTCAAAAGTACCTGCGGTGGGCTCTGTTCCCTCGTCGATTTTTGTTACCGCTATGGACACCAACCCTTTGTCCGCCGATCCTGCCGTCATTATTGCGCGGCGCAGTGCTGACTTTATCAACGGCTTAAAAGTGCTAACTCGCCTGACTGATGGCCTGGTTAATCTCTGCATAGCCCCTGAGTCTGGTGTAGTTGGCGATGAAGTTGATGGCGTTCGCGTAGTGGCCTTTAGTGGCCCACACCCGGCTGGTCTTCCGGGCACCCACATCCATTATCTCGACCCGGTCAGTGCTAATAAAACCGTCTGGACCATAGGCTATCAGGAAGTGATTGCTTACGGCGCACTGTTTACCACAGGCCAAATTGATAACCAGCGGGTTATTGCTCTGGCGGGCCCTCAGGTTCTTGAGCCGCGCCTGCTGGCGACCCAACTGGGTGCCAACCTTAACCAGTTGGTGATTGGTGAGCTGGCCAATGACGAAAATCGTGTGATCTCTGGCTCAGTGCTTGCGGGCCGAAAATCAGCAGGAAATTTTACCTTCCTCGGTCGCTTTCACGATCAGGTGTCAGTCATACGCGAAGACAGAGAGCGTGAGTTTTTGCACTACCTGCGTGCCGGTGTCAACAAGCATTCTGCGATACCTATTTTTATCTCTTCGCTCACCAACAAGTTATTTAATATGACTTCCAGCACTAACGGCAGTGAGCGTGCGATGGTTCCCGTGGGCGGCTATGAGGATGTGACGGCGCTGGATCTGCTGCCGGTACAACTTCTTCGCGCTCTCATTGTTGGGGATACCGAGATGGCTCAGAAGTTGGGTTGCTTGGAGCTGGATGAAGAGGATGTGGGCCTTTACACCTACGTATGTGTCGGTAAATATGAGTATGGTCCGATTCTGCGTGACAACCTAACCAACATTGAACAGGAGGGTTGAGCCCATGATGCGTAATCTTCTTGACAAAGTTGAGCCTAAATTTCATAAGGGCGGCAAATGGGAAAAGTGGTACGCACTTTTCGAGGCCGTTGATACCGCGCTCTACAAGCCAGCGGACGTTACCAAAAACGGCGCACATGTGCGTGATAATATCGACCTGAAGCGTGTGATGATTACCGTTTGGGTTGCGACCTTTCCGACCATGTTCTTTGGTATGTGGAATATCGGTTTTCAGGCTAATACCATCATGGCTGAGATGGGCATGGTGTCTCAAGAGGGGCTGCGTGGTCTGTTTATCGGCCTACTGGCTGGTTATGATGCCACGAGTGTCTGGGACAATATGGTGCATGGTGCGGCGTACTTTTTGCCGATTTATATGACCACTTTTATTGTTGGTGCGGTCTGGGAAGTTATGTTTGCCGCTGTGCGTGGACATGAGGTCAACGAAGGATTCTTCGTAACATCTATCCTCTTTGCGCTTTGCTGTCCGCCAGATCTACCGCTTTGGATGGTGGCTGTCGGTATTAGCTTTGGCATTGTGATTGGTAAAGAAGTGTTTGGCGGTACCGGCAAAAACTTCCTTAATCCCGCGTTAACCGGTCGCGCGTTTCTGTATTTTGCCTATCCAGCCTACATGTCTGGAGATGCGGTTTGGACTGCGGTAGATGGCTACACTGGTGCTACCATGCTGTCGGTAACAGCTGCCTCAGGGTTTGAAGCGCTCCAACAGAGCGTCACCTGGACCCAGGCCTTTGTCGGGACTATTCAGGGCTCTATTGGTGAGACATCGACTCTGGCAATATTGATGGGCGCATCTGTATTGCTCATTATGCGTATTGCTTCATGGCGCATTATTGCCGGCGTACTGATTGGCTCGGCGCTTTTGTCTATGTTATTTAATAGCCTTGAGTCCACTAATCCTATGTTCGCCTTACCTTTTTATTGGCACTGGGTCATTGGAGGTTTTGCCTTTGGCGCTATCTTTATGGCTACCGATCCGGTATCGGCGGCAATGACCAATACGGGTAAATTCTGGTATGGCATTTTAATCGGTGTGATGGTTATTCTGATTCGCGTGGTTAACCCCGCATTTCCGGAAGGCATGATGCTGGCGATTCTGTTTGCCAACCTATTCGCTCCACTGTTCGATCACTTTGTCGTGCAGGGTAATATCAAAAGGAGACTGGCCCGTGCCTAACGACTCTATTCAAAAAACCTTTGCGGTTGCCATGGCGCTGTGCATCGTTTGCGCGGTCGTCGTGTCGAGCGCCGCCGTGATCTTGCGGCCCACACAGCAGGCAAACAAGCTGCTCGACCTGAAAACCAATATTCTCGCGTCCGCGGGCCTGCTTCAGCCTGGCATCGATATTGAGACTCAGTTCGAGCAGATCTCAGCGCGAATTGTCGATTTAGAAACGGGACTTTTCACTCAGAAGTTTGATGGGCAGACCTTTGATCAACGCAAGGCTTCGAAAGATCCTGCGCTGTCGACTGCGCTGACTTCCGATGAGGACATAGCCAAGATCAAACGCCGCGCCAACTACGCTACAGTGTATGTCGTAGAGGGACAGCAGGGGGTTGATAAAATTATTCTGCCTATCAAGGGTTATGGTCTTTGGTCGACAATGTATGGCTTCTTGGCTCTTGAGGCGGATATGCAAACGGTCGCTGGCATTGGCTTCTACCAGCATGCGGAGACGCCGGGATTGGGTGGTGAGATTGATAACCCCAAGTGGAAATCAAGCTGGGTAGGCAAGCAGGCCTATAACAACAATGAGTTAGTGCTCAGTGTACTCAAAGGTAAAGCAGATCTTAATCGTCCCGGCTCTGAGTCGCAGATTGACGGCCTTGCCGGTGCCACATTGACTACGCGTGGGGTGAATAATCTGGTGCAGTACTGGCTAGGTGAGCAGGGCTTCGCGCCACTGATCAGCCATCTAAAAACTGGGGAGGCCTAAACAATGTCGAAGATTCAAGACACTCTACTGGCGCCTGTCGTTACCAATAATCCCATTGCTTTGCAGATCCTTGGTATCTGTTCTGCGCTGGCGGTGACCTCAAGCATGAAAGTTGCGTTCGTTATGTGCCTAGCGCTAACCGTCGTCACGGCCTTTTCTAACCTCTTTGTTTCAATGATTCGAAACCATATCCCTAATAGCATCCGTATTATTGTGCAGATGACTATCATTGCGTCACTGGTAATTGTGGTAGATCAGATTTTGAAGGCAGTGGCCTACGATATTAGTAAGCAACTATCAGTGTTTGTTGGCTTAATTATCACTAACTGTATTGTGATGGGTCGCGCCGAAGCTTTTGCCATGAAAAACCCGCCTTTAGATAGCTTCTTTGACGGTATAGGTAATGGCCTTGGCTACAGTGCCATGCTGATGATATTGGCCTTCTTTCGAGAGTTGTTTGGCGCGGGTAAACTCTGGGGTTATGAGGTGTTCGCTCTGACTACTGACGGTGGCTGGTACGTAGCCAACGGCATGATGTTAATGCCACCTAGTGCGTTTTTCTTGATCGGTCTCATTATTTGGGCTATTCGGTCTTGGAAGAAAAATCAGGTGGAAGCGCCGGACTTTAAGATCACCGCTAACAGTCGCCCGAGTGAGGTTGCCTAATGGAACATTATTTAAGTCTGCTCGTCAGCTCGATCTTTATTGATAATATTGCTCTGAGTATGTTCCTGGGCATGTGTACCTTTATTGCGCTGTCGAAGAAAATTGATGCGGCTATGGGGTTAGGGATTGCTGTTGTTGTCGTGCAAACCATCACCGTGCCGGTGAATAATCTCTTGCTGCAGTATTTGTTAGCGGATGGCGCGCTGGCTTGGGCAGGGCTGCCGGAGATTGATTTAAGCTTCTTAGTTTACCTCTGCTTTATTGGGGTAATTGCTTCGATTGTGCAAATCATGGAGATGGTTCTGGACAAGTATGTACCAGTACTTTACAACGCGCTGGGCGTATTTTTACCGCTGATCACGGTCAACTGCGCAATATTAGGCGGCTCATTGCTGATGCAAGAGCGCGGTTATGATTTCACTGAATCAGTAGTTTACGGTTTTGGTTCAGGTACCTCGTGGGCGCTCGCTATTGTGGTGATTGCGGGGATTCGGGAAAAGTTAAAGTACAGTGATATTCCTGACGGCCTACAGGGTTTGGGTATTGTTTTTATCACAGTCGGCTTGGTGTCCCTCGGATTCATGTCGTTTGGCGGCATAGACATCTAAAGCAGGCATCTGTAACGGAGAAGTAGCAACATATGAATACTGAAATTATTATTGGTGTCGGCATGTTTACCACGGTGATGCTCGCGTTAGTCGCGTTTATCCTGGCGGCTCGCAGCAAGCTCGTGTCCGCGGGCAATGTCAATATCGAGATCAATGGCGAAAAAACTATCACCGTCCCCGCTGGCGATAAACTGCTTCAGACCCTATCTAATGCCGGACTGTTTTTGCCTTCAGCCTGCGGTGGTGGTGGCAGTTGCGCGCAGTGTAAATGCGTTATTACAGAAGGGGGCGGTTCCATGCTGCCCACTGAGGAAGGCCACTTTAATCGTCGTGAGGCAGCCGAAGGTTGGAGACTGTCTTGTCAGACTGCGGTTAAACAGGATATGAAAGTTCAGGTTCCAGAAGAGGTCTTTGGTGTTGAGCGCTGGGAATGTGTTGTTGAGTCCAACGCCAATGTGGCAACGTTTATTAAAGAGCTGACGCTCAGCCTGCCAAAGGGTCAGGACGTTAACTTCCGCGCTGGTGGTTACGTGCAGCTAGAATGTCCGCCGCACCACATTAAGTACGCCGATTTTGATATCGATGCAGAATACCGTGGGGACTGGGAGCGGTTCAATTTCTTTAAGCATGAGTCGACAGTTGATGAGACCGTTATTCGAGCCTACTCAATGGCTAACTACCCAGACGAAAAAGGTCAGGTTAGGTTTAATATTCGCATTGCCACGCCACCGCCGGGGTCAACCGGAATTGTGCCGGGTCAGATGTCATCTTACGTTTTCAGTCTTAAGGCAGGTGACAAGATTTCAGTGTACGGTCCGTTTGGCGAATTCTTTGCCAAAGACACCGACGCCGAGATGGTATTTATCGGCGGTGGCGCTGGTATGGCACCGATGCGATCGCATATTTTTGATCAGCTCAAGCGTCTTAAGTCAGACCGTAAAATTAGTTTTTGGTATGGTGCTCGCTCGCTGAGAGAATGTTTCTATGACGAAGACTATGACATGCTGGCCAAAGAAAATGATAACTTTGACTGGCATCTGGCACTATCAGATCCTCAGCCTGAAGATAATTGGGGCGGTCTGACCGGCTTTATCCATAATGTTTTATACGAGCAGTATCTGAAAGATCACGAGGCACCTGAAGACTGTGAGTTCTACATGTGCGGTCCGCCAATGATGAACGCGGCGGTGGTGAAATTGCTAGTAGATTTGGGTGTCGAGCAGGAGAATATTTTCCTTGATGACTTTGGCGGGTGATCCCATGTTAGGCAAAACGTTAACGGGGCTTCTCAAAAGAGCCTCGTTTTTGGTTTCTATAGTCGGTGCTTTATTATTGGCGGGCTGTGATTCTGGCCCTGAAATCATTAAGATTTCTGGATCGAAAATGGGCACGACTTACCACGTTACCTTGGTGGCTGATCAACCTGCCCCAGATGATTTAGCCGAACAGATAGACCAACTTCTAAATGTTGTTGACCGGTCCATGTCTACCTATCGGGAAGACTCGGAAATTAGTACTTTTAATCAAATATCTCCCCATCAGCAGCAGACTATCTCTAATGAGTTCGCTCAGGTGCTGAGAGTTAGCCAGCAGGTCTGGGAGCAGACTAATGGCGCCTTTGACCCTACCGTGGGTCCACTGGTGGATCTTTGGGGCTTTGGGCCGGTGCCTACGGACGATGTGGTGCCTGACGATAGTCTTATCCAGTTGGCACTGGAAAGTGTTGGCTTTGGCTCCGTGGTTCTAGACGGTTCGATACTGATTAAGACAAAACCTCTAAGTCTGGATTTGTCAGCGGTGGCTAAGGGCTATGCCGTCGATCAGGTGGCTGATTTACTAGAATCGTTGGCCCTGCCAGATTATCTGGTTGAGATAGGTGGCGAGCTTCGCGCTAGCGGTTCCAATCCAGAGGGTCAATCCTGGCGGGTGGCGATTGAAACTCCGGCGCTGATGTCTCAGATTCAGAACATCGTTGCGGTGCACGACGCAGCAGTGGCTACCTCTGGAGATTATCGCAATTATTTTGAACGTGACGGTATCCGTTATTCCCATACCATTGATCCACGCACCGGCAGACCGATTACCCACCGATTGGGTTCAGTGACGGTGATCGCCAAAACTTGCGCTGAAGCCGATGCTTGGGCGACGGCGTTGATGGTTTTAGGCGAAGAAGCGGGCATGGCACTGGCTAATCGTCATTCTATGGCTGTGTATATGCTGGTGCGTGCCAATAATGACTTCCAAGCACTGAGCAGTGAGGCATTTACTCATTACGTGAAACAGACAGAAGAAAGCGCACTATGACTACGATACTTCTCTCTATTGTTATATTCGGGCTGCTCATTGCCGGCATGGCGATTGGTGTTCTGATGGGTGGAAAGCCCATTTCAGGTTCCTGTGGTGGTGTCGGTGCCGCGCTCGGGGAGAGCAACTACAACTGTGATATCTGTGGCGGTGATCCAAACAAATGTGACGAGCAGATAGAATTGGGTGATTCAGCATTGCACTATAATGCCGCTGATTCAAATAAGGATGCTGACTGACTATGTCCGATTTTTCCTATGACCTAGTGGTTATCGGCAGTGGTCCAGCCGGTGAAGGGGCTGCGATGAATGCGGTCAAACAGGGTTGGCGTGTTGCTGTTGTCGACGCGAGGGCGATGGCCGGCGGTAGCTGCACGCATTTGGGCACCATTCCCTCAAAGGCGTTGCGCCAATCTGTACGGCGCATGATGCAGTACAACACCATGCCCATGTTTCGCGCTATTGGCGAGCCACGTTGGTTCTCATTTCCCGATCTGATGAAAGCCGCTGATCAGGTCATTTCGAAACAGGTTCAGGGTCGCACCAAAGGTTATGCGCGCAATCGTGTGCAGACACATATTGGCCGTGCGATGTTTACTGGGCCTAATGAAGTCGCAGTAACCAGCGCCGATGGCAAGGTGGTGCATGTTCGGTCAAAACACTTTTTGCTGGCCACAGGCTCTAGCCCCTATAGGCCTGAAGATATCGATTTCACTGATCCCTGTATTTTTGATAGTGACAGTATTTTAAAGCTCGATAGTACACCGCGCAATATTATTATTTATGGTGCCGGTGTGATTGGTTGTGAATATGCCTCCATCTTTTCGGGGTTGGATACGCGGGTTGATCTAGTCAATACCAGAGAATGGTTGATGAACTTCCTCGACGATGAAATCTCTGATGCACTGAGCTATCACCTGCGTGACCTGAATGTCACGGTGCGGCACAACGAAGAATATGAGCGGGTGACGACTAACGAAAATGGCGTGACGTTGGAGCTCAAGTCGGGCAAGCGTATCCATGCTGAGGCACTACTCTGGTGCAATGGCCGCTCTGGTAATACCCAGAATTTAGGTCTGGAAAATGCAGGTTTGGAGGCTGACGAGCGCGGACAGCTCCAGGTCAATAAAGATTATCAAACCGCTGTGCCGCATATTTATGCGGCTGGCGATGTGATTGGATGGCCCTCACTGGCAGGTGCCGCCTATGATCAGGGGCGTTTTGCAGCCTCGCACATGTGTGGTATGGAAGATCAGTATCGGGTGGAAGATGTGGCTACAGGCATCTGGACCATTCCGGAGATTAGCTTCGTGGGTAAGAATGAGTCGGAGCTAACTGCGTTGAGAGTCCCCTACGAGATTGGCCGTGCATACTTTAAGGACACTGCGCGGGCACAGATATCGGGTGAGGAAGTGGGCATGTTAAAGATCCTGTTCCATCAGGATACTTTGGAGATTTTGGGTATTCATTGCTTTGGGGCAGAGGCGGCGGAGATTATTCATATTGGTCAGGCCATTATGAATCAGGAGGGCAGAGCCAACAGCATCAAATATTTTCTACGAACCACGTTTAATTATCCCACAATGGCGGAAGCCTATCGTATTGCATCTATGAACGGTTTAAACCGAGTGAGCCGAGATACCCGGTCCTTTGACGATAAACAGGCCTAATAGGCCCTCCCGTGGTGGTCGATTAGCTACTCAATGTTGTTTGTCATGGGTCTTTCGGGTTTAATCCCTGTATGACTAAAAACCTCCCATTTTTTGTAGGATTACGCTATACCCGCAGCAAACGCAGGGAGGGATTCGTCTCTTTTATTTCTGGGTTTTCGCTCTGCGCTATGGCTCTAGGGGTGATGGCGCTCATTGTGGTGTTGTCGGTAATGAACGGCTTTGATCGAGAGATTAAAAACCGCCTGCTGCTGGTGGTGCCCCATGTAACCGTCAGCCATCCCGAAGGCTTTAACGTCGAGGAGATTGCCAGCCTGACGGCCCAGATTATGGAAGATTCCAATATTCTCGCGGTGGTACCCATGGTGCAGAGTTTCGTCATGCTGTCCTATGACGCCGAGAAAATAGGGGTAATGTTGCAGGGCATTGACCCGCAGTGGTCGACTGTCGAACAGCTCAGAGAGAATATGCTCAGTGGGTTTTTGGAAAAGTTGGCACCTGGAGATTTCGGTGTCGTACTGGGCAGTCAGGTGGCGCGCAGGTTGGGGGTTTTTGTCGGCGATCGAATTCAGTTGACCATGCCTAAGGTCACGGTAACACCAGCCGGTATTTTTCCACGCATTAAAACCGTGACAGTCACCGGTATTTTTCAGGTAGGTGCTCAGGTAGATGCTTCGGTGATCTTTGTCCATGAGCAGGATGCGCGCAAGCTTCTAAAACAGGCTGATAGATTTCAGGGCTTGCAGTTGCAGTTGGCAGAGGCTTACGGGGCCGACGAATGGATCCGACAAAGAGGACTGCAGTTACTGCCTGATTTAAAATGGCGTTCCTGGGCGGACTCCATGGGCACTTTATTTCAAGCAATGCGCATGGAAAAAGTGGTGGTCAGTCTATTGCTATCTGTGGTCATCGCTGTGGCGGCCTTTAATATTGTCGCCAGTCTCGTATTAATGGTGTCAGACAAGCGTAAAGATATCGCTGTGATCCGAACCCTTGGCGCTACTTCTGGCACGGTCATGCGAATATTTGTGGTGCAGGGTCTGGCCGTGGGCAGTACTGGTATTTTGGCAGGTACTATTTTGGGCTGTCTGTTGGCCTATTTTATTGGTGATATTGTCAGCTTTATCGAGACCATGGCTGGGGTCTATATCTTTGATCCCAAGGTCTACTTGATCAGTGCGCTGCCATCCAAAATTCTGCTCAGCGATCTCGCTATGGTAGTGGGTGGTGCCTTTATTATTAGCTTTTTAGCCACTCTTTATCCGGCCTGGCGCGCCGGCCAAGTATTGCCCGCGGAGGCGTTACGCTATGACCATTGATACAGTGTTAGTTGCCAGCGGCCTCAGTCGCCATTATCAGCAGGGCGGTACCGAGCTAATGGTTTTGCAGGGCTTAGATCTTCGTATCGAGCGCGGTGAAAAGCTGGCGATTATTGGCGTTTCAGGTTCGGGCAAGACGACACTGCTGAATTTACTGGGTGGCTTGGATGATCCCGATGCCGGCTCTGTCGAGGTCTGTGAGAGAAACTGGAGTGAACTGGGTGCCAGTCAGAGAGCTGGTTGGCGCAACCAGCACGTCGGCTTTGTATATCAGTTCCACCATCTGTTGGGCGAGTTTTCGGCGTTGGAAAATGTTTCCCTACCGCTACTGATCGGCCAGTGCTCGGTTGCGGACGCGCGGAGACGAGCCACGGCAGTTCTGGAGCGTGTCGGTCTGGGTCATCGCCTTGACCACCAGCCGTCTGAACTTTCGGGGGGTGAGCGTCAGCGGGTGGCGATTGCCCGAGCATTAGTCACAGAGCCATCGTTGGTTCTGATGGACGAGCCAACCGGCAACCTTGATCCCCATACCGCGGAGTCGATGCTGGACCTATTGATCGAATTAAATCAGGCTTTAGATATCAGCTTTGTCGTGGTTACCCATGATCCCGCCATCGCCGCAAGAATGGATCGCACCGTGCGTCTGGTGGATGGTGTGCTGGAGAACTTAGTTGTTTAAGCCGGTCCCCGGTTTCATTGGCTTGCGCTATTTCATCTCTGGCGGTCGCGGTAATCTTTTGGTCTCGTTTATATCTCTTTTGGCGGTCACGGGGTTGGCTCTGGGCGTCGCTCTGCTAGTGGTGGTTCTGTCAGTTATGAATGGCTTTGATCGTGAACTGCGTGACCGTATTCTGTCAGTGGTTCCCCATGTTCAGTTGATACATTCTAGCGGTGTTATCGATTGGCAAGATCAGCAGGCTATCATCGCTAGGCTACCGCAAGTGACTGAAGTGACACCCTACAATCAGGTCGATGGTCTGATTCAGGGTCGCCAGCAGACTAGGCCTCTGCAGCTGTTAGGCTTGTCGGCCGAGGCGGTTCCGGCGGGGTTACAGGAGGTATTGGACGAGGCGCGCTTGGCAATCCCCAAGGCCAATCATCTGTTACTCTCTGCGATTATCGCAGAGGATCTCAACGTCAGAATAGGTCAGCATGTCACGATTATTATTCCAGCGGCCAGCGGCGGAAAAACTGCCGCCTATGCGTTTAAGGTCGCAGGTGTTTTTGCCACTCACACGGAGTTGGATCAGGTTTTAGCGCTCGGAGCGCTCGAGCAGGTGGCCGAGATTGCTGGGATTCCCAAGCAGGTGCAGGGTTTTAGAGTACAGGTTGCCGACCAGTTTGATGCGCGTAATATTGGCTACCAAGTACTCGATCAGCTGCCATTTGGCTATGGCTTTCGCGACTGGTTTCAAACCCACGGCAACCTCTATCAGGCCATTCAGCTGTCGCGCAATATGGTGGTCCTACTTATTTTCATGATTGTGGCTATCGCCGCGTTTAATGTGGTGTCGATGCTGATGATGTCGGTAATTGATAAGCGTAAAGATATTGCTATCTTGCAGACATTGGGTCTGTCCAGAGCGCAGGTGATATGGCTCTTTCTGACGCAGGGAATGATGATAGGTCTGCTGGGTATTTCTATTGGCGTGGTGCTGGGTGTGACGGGTTGCTACTGGGTCGGCGATCTGGTGTCCTATGTGGAATCGCTGATGGGCGTAGTGTTTCTTAATACCGAGGTGTATCCCATTGATTATGTGCCGGTGGATTTGCGCTGGACAGATGTTGTCGCTATTTGCATTACCGCTTTGATATTGAATCTAGTCGCGACGGTCTATCCTGCGCTTAGGGCTAGCCGGATGGCGCCAGCGCAAGAGCTAAGCTATGAGTAAAAACTGATCACCGGTTATTCTTAGCCTGCCGCCTATCTCTGCGGTGTTCCCAGTCCTGTACAATCTTCCATTGCCACAGATAGAGAGTGAAAAAATAACCGGCTGAGGCCAGGATTATCCCGCAAAGAAGACTGCCGACAAACAGTGGCAGTAAAAACGCCGTGCCCATATTGGAAAACCAGTCCCAGTTCAGTGCGACAGTAAACTGCACCGCATCACTGCCCAATAAAAAGCTACCGAGCTGGTGAGTTAGATAAAACATCGGTGGAATGGTGGCTGGATTACTCAGCCAAATCAACATAAGGCCAATGGGTAGATTGGCGCTCAACCGCAGACACATAAAGGCAGCAATAATCGTTTGTCCCGGCAGTGGTATAAAGGCGCAGAAAATACCGACAAATACCGCCAGCGATACCGAGTGCCGATTTAGGTGAAACAGGTTGGGGTCGTTGGATAGAAAGCTTACCCACGCCATGGATGGGCGTTGCAGTAAACGGTTGATATCAGGTAAAAAACGGCGGATCATTTTGCGCGGCATGGACTCTTCGCTGTCTTATTGTCTGGAGCAGTCATTATGCCTTCAACTGCGGGGGGTAACTAGTTAAAAAGTATCGTAAATCGGACTTGTTGATGCCCGCGAGTTATAATGCTGGCTTAGATAATTAGCTAACGGATAATTCTCAGTGACCCAACCTGCCCTCGCAATCAAGCAGCTGACCAAAACCTATGATGATGGCTTTAAGGCGCTTAAATGCATAGATCTCGAGGTTGGCCCCGGTGATTTTTTTGCTCTACTAGGCCCCAACGGCGCAGGAAAATCGACCACCATTGGTATTATCTGTTCGCTCGTGCGGAAAACTTCAGGGTCTGTCACCGTATTTGGTCATGATATAGACAAAGACTTCAGTGCTGCCAAGCAGTTTGTCGGAGTGGTACCTCAGGACTTTAACTTTAACCAGTTTGAAAAGCCGCTTGATATCTTGATTAATCAGGCGGGTTATTATGGTATTCATCGCGTTGAAGCTGAGCGTCGTGCGGAGAAGTATCTAAAGCAGCTAGGCCTCTGGGATAAACGCGATATTGCTTCACGAACCCTGTCCGGAGGTATGAAACGCCGACTCATGATTGCCCGTGCATTGATTCATGAGCCTAAGTTACTCGTGCTAGATGAGCCAACTGCCGGAGTAGATATTGAGCTGCGTCGCTCTATGTGGTCGTTTCTGAAAGAGATTAATGCTCAGGGGACGACAATTATTTTGACCACACATTATCTTGAAGAGGCAGAAAGCCTGTGTCGCAATGTGGCTATCATTGATCAGGGTCAGATTGTTAAAAACACGAGTATCCGCGAGCTGTTAACGCAGCTAAACAAAGAGACGTTTGTGCTCGATAGTCGTGATGAGATCGCCGAATGTCCAGTGATTGATGGCTATGTGCTATCTCAGGTTGACGGTCACAGTATCGAGGTGGTTGTTGAGAAGTCCCAGTCGATCAATGAATTATTTACGGCACTGACAGACCAGGGTATTTATATCGTCAGTATGCGTAATAAAGCCAATCGATTAGAGGAGCTATTTTTAGACCTCGTTGAGCAAAATCTGCAGGAGAAAGCTAATGGATAATGGGCAGAAGTGGATAGCATTTAGCACCATCGTGCGTCGTGAGATTAACCGTTTTATGCGTATTTGGCCTCAGACTTTAGTGCCTCCGGTCATTACCATCGTTTTGTATTTTGTGATATTTGGCAAATTAATCGGCTCTCGTATTGGTGAGATGTCTAATCTTCCCTATATTCAGTTTGTAGCTCCCGGCTTGATTATGATGTCAGTGATCACCAACTCATATTCTAATGTGGTGTCGTCATTTTATGGCTCAAAATTTCAGCGCAATATCGAAGAGCTGCTGGTATCTCCCACGCCCAACTGGATTATTCTATTGGGCTATATGGTAGGTGGTATGAGCCGAGGTCTCGGTGTGGGCGCGATGGTGACATTGCTGTCGCTGTACTTTGCAGATTTTAGCTTGCACAGTTTGCCTATCACCATTGGTATCGTATTGATGACCTCGCTAATGTTCTCCCTAGCGGGCTTAATTAATGCCATTTTTGCCAATAGTTTTGATGATATTTCGATCATTCCAACTTTTGTTTTGACGCCTCTAATCTATCTGGGTGGCGTGTTTTATTCGATTGATTTGCTGGGCGATTTTTGGGGTTCCGTATCGTTGATTAATCCGATTCTCTATATGGTCAATGCCTTTCGATATGGCATGGTCGGGATCACTGACATTAATATTGTGTGGTCATTCATTATGGTGGGAATTTTTTCTATAGTGATGTTTTCGGTGGCATTGCATCTGCTAGAAAAAGGCTCGAGATTGCGTAGCTAATGGTTGATCATTCTGACACTAGCTTAGGTAAAGAAACGGCTTATACAGACCAGTATGATCCGGCGTTGCTGTTTCCAATACCGCGCGTTAAGGCTCGTGCCTCGGGACAGCGAGATAACTTTTTTATGGGCGTTGACCTATGGACCGCCTACGAGATCTCATGGTTAAACCCGCAGGGCTTACCACAGGTCGTGATTGGCGAATTCTGGTTTCCCTGTGACAGTCAGTCAATTGTTGAATCTAAATCCTTCAAGTTATATCTCAACTCCCTGATACAGACGCAATACCGTGACAGAGAAACAGTGCGGCAGCTATTGGTAGCGGATCTATCCCGTGTGACCGGCTCGACCGTTGAAGCTGTCCTCTATGACGTGTCGGAATACAACGGCTTTAACCCAGTAGTCGAACCGCAGGGGGTGTGTCTGGATCAGCAGCCGGTGATAGTCGATAGGTATCAACCCAATCCTGATTTCCTTTGCTGTGCGGATGAGAACGACTTGCTGGTTGAAGAGTGCCTATACTCCCATCTGTTAAAAACCAATTGTCCCGTGACTAATCAGCCGGACTGGGCATCGGTTTATATTAATTACAAAGGTCCGGCCATTGACCGAGACGGTCTTTTACAATATATCGTCTCGTTTAGACAGCATCAGGATTTCCATGAGCAGTGCGTTGAGAAGATATTTGCGGATATTACTGAACGCTGTCAGCCCAGTGAGTTGAGCGTATATGCGCGTTATATGCGCAGAGGTGGTTTGGATATCAACCCCTATCGCAGCAGCGTTAATACTGTACCGCCAGCGCTTCGGCAGGTTAGGCAGTAGCGCAAACCGTGTCGTCGGTCAGGCTAGGCTTGTCCTGAAGAATTCGATCAGTAGCTCGACCGCTTTATTCTTTCTATTCTTTGTCGAACATATCAGACTAATACCCACTTCGCCTAAAGCGGGAAAGCGCGCCGATGGGCTAAGTATCTTTAAATTCTCCGGCACCGTACTCCGTGCCAAAACCGTGACGCCGAGTCCCTCTTCAATCGCATGCTGAATACCGGTTAGGTCGGGGATAGTATAGACAATCTGCCAGGGCTGTTGGCGCTGGTCCAATATTTTGATCGCGCGGTGTCGATAAATGCAACCTTCTGCCGCTGCAATAAGTGGCACTATCGACACTTTCTGGGCATTGTGGTCCCTGCTCGCCACCCAGACTAGGTCATCCGTTTTGAGTAGGTCTGAAGTGGTTTTTGAGGGGTTATCTTCAAGAGCTAGGATAAGGTCATGATTGGCTTTTCCCTCCTTGGATAGTAGCTTCTTACTGAGCTCGCAATTCACTTCGAGTGTCACGTTTGGGTAGGCTTTAGCGAATCGACTGACGATCTTAGGTAGAAGAGCGGTAGCAAATTCGCTGGGGATACCCAGTCGAATTCTACCGCTTATTGTGCTTTTTGTTATCTGACTGATCGCTAGGTCATTGAGTGCCAGTATCTGGTTGGCATAATCATACAAACTCTCACCGGCATCAGTCAGATCCAGTGACTTGCCATTGCGGGTCAGTAATGGCTCATCAATCAGATCTTCGAGCCGCTGTATCTGAAGGCTCACTGCTGGCTGCGACCGCCCCAAGATCTCACCCGCCTTGGTAAAACTATTGAGCTGAGCCACTGAAACAAACGCTCTGAGTAGATCCATGGGTAGATTTTTCATGGTGTAACCCTATTTGAGAGACAATAATCACATTTACTTTATTTATGACAATATTATATCTATTAATTTAACAAATTATCACTATGGCAATAAAATAACCGCTCGGATCCTAGGGTCCCTTTCTTAATCTGACGTTGTTACTGTTTACGGAAAGAGCAATTATGTCTGCAGAGCCTGAAGTTAAACGCACTATTTTCCATGATTACCATGTTGCGGCGGGCGGCAAGATGGTGCCCTTCGCTGGTTATCTTATGCCTGTGCAGTACACCGACGGCATTATGCAAGAGCACCTCCACTGCAGAGACAATGCGGGTCTGTTTGATGTATCCCATATGGGTCAGGTTATTGTCAAAGGCGAGGGCGCTGCACAGGCGCTTGAGCGACTGATGCCGGTTAATCTGCAGTCGTTAGAAATTAACCAACAAACCTACAGCACGCTAACTAATGAGCAGGGTGGCGTGATAGATGACCTGATTGTAGCGCGTTGGACAGACGATACGTTCTTTCTGGTGGTCAATGCCGGTTGCAAGGAGCAGGACATCGCGCATATTCGTAAGCACCTGCCTGAGTTTGAGGTGACCTATTTAGAAGATCGATGTTTATTAGCTCTGCAGGGACTGCGTGCTAAGGATGTGATGGCCGAATTAGTGCCCGAGGCCAATGAACTGATATTTATGAATGGCGGTCACGCCACTATTAATGGCGTTGAATGTTACATCACGCGCTCGGGTTACACCGGCGAAGATGGCTTTGAAATATCGGTAGATCCCAGTGGTGCCCTTCAGTTAGCCGATATCTTTTTGAGCTATGACTGCGTCAGCTGGATTGGTTTAGGAGCCCGAGATTCTCTTCGCCTCGAAGCGGGCCTTTGTTTATATGGGCACGATATGAATCAACAGACATCACCAATAGAGGCGGGAATTACGTGGAGCATCAGTAAATCACGCCGTGCTGGCGCTACTAATGCTGGCGGATTTTTAGGGGCAGATATTATTCTTAAACATATGGCCGATGGCGTGTCGAAAAAGCGTGTTGGTTTTTTGGTTGATGGCCGTGCGCCTGTCCGTGAAGGCGCCGAGATTATTGATGAGAGTGGCACCGTTATTGGTAACATTACCAGCGGCGGCTTTGGTCCCACGTTGCAAGCACCTATAGCGATGGGTTATGTGCCGACTCAATTATCAGCGATAGGGACACAGCTAAACGCCCTTGTAAGGGGTAAGCCACGACCTATAACAGTGACGAAAATGCCTTTGGTAGAGCACCGCTTTTATCGCGGTTAAACTAAATAGTAGCCCGGAGCCCAGCTAATGTTACAAAAGAAACGAACCCTCGCCGACCTACAAAATAGTGCAGAATTTATCGCCCGACATATTGGTCCGAGCCCCGAAGACCAGCAGCAGATGCTGAGCCAATTGGGCTGTAGTAATTTGCAGGAGTTGACTGCACAGGTGGTGCCAAAAGCTATTGCCATGGCAGAGAGTCTTGATATCGTGGATGGTTGTACCGAAGCGCAGGCACTCGCTGAGTTGCGTGTTATAGCCAGCCAAAACAAGGTGTTTAAATCATTTATTGGGCAGGGCTATTACGGCACCGTCACGCCAAACATTATTCAACGTAATATTTTAGAAAACCCAGCATGGTACACGGCTTACACGCCCTATCAGCCGGAGATATCTCAGGGTCGCTTGGAAGCCTTGATCAACTTCCAAACTATGGTCAGTGACTTGACTGGCATGGAGATGTCTAACTCCTCTATGTTGGATGAAAGTACCGCCGCTGCGGAAGCTATGGCGCTTTGTCAGCGCATGTCTAAGTCTAAGTCACTATGCTTTTTTGTCGACATTGACTGCCTGCCACAGACGATTGAAGTCATTAAAACTCGTGCTGAGCCGATGGGTGTTCAGGTCGAGATCGGTGATCCGGCAGATTTCGTCGGGGAAGCCTTTGGTATGCTGCTGCAGTATCCTGGCGCCAGCGGAGAAGTCCGTGACTACCGCGATATTATTAAGCGCGTTCAGGAGCACAAAGGCTTGGTGGTCATGGCAGCGGATATTCTAAGCTTGGTACTTCTGCAGTCGCCAGGCTCGCTGGGTGCCGATGTCGCCATTGGCAGTACGCAGCGGTTCGGTGTACCTCTTGGTTTTGGTGGCCCTCACGCCGGTTATATGGCCACTAGGGAGTCGTTTAAACGGAGCCTGCCCGGCCGTTTGGTTGGTCTTTCTCAGGATGCCAATGGCGAACCTGCCTACCGCTTGGCGTTGCAAACACGCGAACAGCATATTCGTCGAGAGAAGGCCACATCTAACATCTGTACTGCACAGGTTTTGTTGGCTGTTATTGCCAGTATGTATGCGGTTTATCACGGCCCTCAGGGCTTGCAGCGTATTGCCCAGCGTGTCCATCTACTGACCAGTGTATTGGCTGAAGGGCTGCGGTTAAACAACGTCAAGATAGTTAATAAGACCTGGTTTGACACCTTGACCTTAAACACGGGAAACTGCACGCAAGAGATTGTTCAGGCAGCTGAAAAACGAGAAATTAACCTGCGTTTGATCGATGCTGACACTATTGGCCTATCACTAGATGAAACCACGTCCGCTGAAGATATTGTCGCGCTGTGGGATATCCTACTCGGTGATCACTGCTTAAATGTTGATGAACTGGCTGCAGAGTTGTCAGAGACCTTGCCCGGCGACTTGATCCGAACAGATGGCTTTTTAACTCATGAAACGTTTGATCGCTATCACTCGGAAACTGAGATGTTGCGTTATCTGCGCAAGTTATCAGATAAAGATATTGCTCTGGATCGCGCCATGATTCCTCTTGGCTCTTGCACTATGAAGTTAAATGCAACCGCCGAGATGCTACCCATTTCATGGCCAGAGTTTTCCAATATGCACCCTTTCGCACCAGCTAATCAGACCGATGGCTATCGGGCCATGATCGAAGATCTGGAGTCTATGCTCTGTGCCGCGACAGGTTACGATGCCATGTCTTTACAGCCTAATGCTGGCTCACAGGGCGAGTATGCTGGCCTGTTGGCGATTCGTGGCTATCATAAGAGTCGGGGTGACGCGCACAGAACGGTTTGCTTAATTCCAAGCTCAGCGCATGGTACCAATCCAGCTTCCGCGCAGATGTGTGGCATGGACGTTATTGTTGTTAAGTGTGATGATCAGGGCAATGTCGATGTCTCAGATTTGCAAGATAAAGTGACCACGCATAGTAACAACCTGGCCGCGATTATGGTCACCTACCCATCCACCCATGGCGTATTCGAAGAGCGCATCACAGAGATTTGCGAGATTGTCCACGACCATGGTGGTCAGGTATATATTGATGGGGCCAATCTCAATGCCATGGTCGGCGTCTGTCAGCCGGGTAAGTTTGGTGGTGATGTGTCGCACCTGAATCTTCATAAGACCTTTTGTATACCCCACGGTGGCGGTGGTCCTGGGGTCGGTCCTATTGGTGTAGGGGCCCATCTTGAGCCCTTTCTGCCCAAGGAGCATGAGGGGGGTAGCCGTCGGGGGGCCCAAGTATCTGCCGCGCCCTATGGCAGCGCCAGCATTCTGCCTATTAGTTGGATGTACATTCGTATGATGGGTCGTGTCGGTCTTAAACAGGCGACAGAGGTAGCAATTCTCAATGCCAACTATATGGCCAATCGACTGCAAGATCATTTTCAGGTGCTCTATACCGGTGCTAATGGACGTGTGGCCCATGAATGTATTCTTGACGTTAGACCGATCAAAGATGATGTGGGCATAAGCGTAGACGATATAGCCAAACGACTTATCGATTATGGTTTTCACGCCCCGACTATGTCATTTCCGGTGGCGGGTACCCTCATGATCGAACCAACGGAAAGCGAGTCAAAAGCCGAGCTAGATCGTTTCTGTGATGCCATGATTGCGATTAAGCAAGAGGTCGAGCAGATTGTTAATGGTCAGTTTCCGCTAGAGGATAATCCGTTAGTGCATGCGCCTCACACCGCTGCGGTTGTTACAGCTGATAACTGGGATAGGACATATAGTCGCTCTCAGGCCGCCTATCCAGTCGCTACCTCGCGTGAAAATAAATACTGGCCACCAGTCGGCCGTTTGGACAATGTCTTCGGGGATAGAAATCTGATCTGTTCCTGTCCTTCAATGGCTGATTATGAGGGCTAGTGTGCAGCCGTTGTGCCTGCTTTATTGAGTAGTTTGTTTTAGTTGCTGCAGATGGTCGGCCTCGATAGATCTGTTTAGGTCGACCACTCGGTAAACATTGACAGGTTTAGCAAAACCTTTGATCAAAAGGGGGCCTTTGCTGATGCAATAAACGGCATCCTTGATCAACTGGTAGGTATCGTTGGAGATGAGGATCTCGCCGCCTTGTGCAGCATTCTCCAAACGGCTGGCGAGATTGACCGAGCGGCCCAACAACGTGTAGTCGAGCCGACTTTCATTGCCAAAATTACCCACTTCACACACACCGCTATTAATACCTATACGCAGGATCGGCACCGTCTGAATGCCTTCAGCTCTCCAGCCCTGTTGCAGAATGACCATCGCACGTTTCATGTCAAGGGCCATACACACGCAGTTAATAGCGTCGATACGAATCCCGTGGCTTCTAGGATCGCCAAAGAACACCATGAGCCCGTCGCCCATCATCTTGTCTAAGGTGCCGCCATGTCGAGAGACAATCGCCGACATGGTCTCAATATAGCTCTTCATGACTCTAGATAGCTGGGCTGAATCAAGTTCTTCGGTCAACTCAGTAAAGCGCTCCATATCAGAAAAAAAGATAGTAAGACGCCTCTGTCGAGTGCCAGCAGTTAGCTTTTCACCGCAGAGAACCGCGTTCTGTAAAGGCGGGGAGAGAGACCGAAACAGCCTAAAATTGCGCAGGGTTAACCAACCATTTTCGAGGACTAAGGCATCATGGAGACCATTCAATACCAGCAACCTGCGTCTAAAGATATTGATCTGTATTAGACAGACGAGCGCGGCAACTATCAGAATCATAAACTGAACGTTAGAACTGGGTGCAACAGTGGCAATCCCAAGCGAAACAGTCAGCGTAATGCCCACCGCAACTCCAAATAGCTCCCACATAAAGTAACGGTTCGAAGAGCCCATAATGGCCGCACACAGCATAAGGCCGAGGCCGAGAGTCACCATAGAGTCAAAGCTCACAACGGCTGACAACGAGCCGACAATTAGCCCGCCACTGGACCTTAGCATTAGAGATAATCTTTGACGCAGAGCAAAAGAGAGCGATGCGGCCAAGGTCAAGTAGCCTATCGCCGTATACAGTAAAAGTACGGGCAGCCATGCGAATACAGGAGGTTGGAGGGTAGTATTAGCCGACAGATCGGACAAAATTCTGACAGCGCAAATTGACAGAGCGAGCCGGAACAATGCCTGTTGTGTTGGTGACTGATAATCCTTATCTTTCCCTGTCATACATTGAGTCTAGCAGGCGATTGATAAACCTGCCGAAAAACAGCGTGCCGATTGCATTTGAGGGTCCGTTTGTGTACAGTTGCGACGCTTAAAAACCGGCTAAAGCAGCCACCACTGCTGTGTTACAAACGTACTCTGGTGGTCCTTCTCGGTAAATAAAGCACGATAAGTTAGCAACAAGGTGAGGTGTCCGAGTGGCTTAAGGAGCACGCCTGGAAAGTGTGTAAGCGTTTATAGCGTTTCGAGGGTTCGAATCCCTCTCTCACCGCCATATACTATCTTCAAAGTCTCTACAGCCCTTGTTAGCTCTCGTTTCTTACGAGACTGATGAGGAGCAGTAGACATATGAGTAAACATTTTAGATACCCGAAATACACCTATCTTAAAGACAACACCTATTACTTTTCTAGGTCAGTCCCAACTGATCTTAGATGTTTCTATACAAAACCACGTATTATCCAATCGCTCAGAACTAACTCTTTAACTAGAGCTAAAACTGCATCTAAGGTATTTGCATCCAAGCTAGATGATTATTGGTTAGGTTTGAGGTTAAAGACCCTAGATGTTCCTGCCGCTCACCTGCTCATTACTGATGGTGCAGTAAATGATTCCGAATTGCCTACTATTGAAGAGTCTCTAGAGGTTTATTTCAAAGTCATTGGCATAGGTCGCCAGAAACTATTCTTCACAACCGCACAACGTTACATCGGCTATCTGATTGAATGCCTTGGTAACAGATCAATAGACCAATACACCTCTAAAGACGCAACGATCCTACGCGAATGGTTGATCAACTGTTACCGCCGATGCAATAATGACCCACTAGCGCCGATTTAAAATTGACCCACCTGAGGCAAAATAGCCGCTGAACTAATCAGCGAGGCGGCCTGTATGTTAACTCAGGAGAGACTGGTGGAAATA